>ENA-UOOD01000248-UOOD01000248.1-human-gut-metagenome-genome-assembly--contig:-CS67-NODE-248-length-69870-cov-7.047597_pt1 | contig 69870 bp, 49 predicted proteins | sample MGYA00242464_ERZ724011 | MGnify/ENA metagenome assembly ERZ724011 | reverse complement strand
AGGTAACAATCGGCTCACACGACAGGAGAAAAGAATCCTTACAACCATCTCACCGCACAAATCAAAACGTATATGAGCACACATTTTGGTATCATTTCAGACGAACATTAGAATTAATAACCGCTCATTATTATAACTAATCGCCGCTCTTGGATTGAGTATCCATAAACGAATCCCGGAACTCGCTCGGAGTTAACCCTTCGCTTTCCTTGAAGCGGCGGTTAAAGCTTCGTATGCTGGAAAATCCCGATTCAAAGGCTATTTCGGTTATGCTCTTGGATGTGTTCTGAAGCATCGCCTTGGCGACCGATATCCGCTTTTTATTGATGTAAGAATTCAGCGAGGTGTTAAAATTGCGGGAGAACACCGTCGAAACATACGAGGGGACAATGTTCAAGGCCTTGGATATCCGCTCAAGCGAAAGGTCCTGCGATATGTTGCTGTCAATATATAAAAGCATCTGACGGCAGATTTCAAAGTTTGAGGAGCGTGCGCCGATTCTTTCAAACTCGACACCGGTGTATGCCGGCATTATTCCTGATAACAGGACGGTAAGCATACCCTTGACGACCGTCTTTCCGAAGCTGTAGTTGCGGGCGAACTCTATAAGGAACTTAGCCTGAGCAGTTGCAAATTCCGGAGATTTTTCCCTGTCGAACCGGACGTAGGGGACATTTGCACTCTCAAAAAAGCCTTTGAAATCGGAAATAAAATCGGTGCTGAAAATAAACGAGCTTATCCTGCTTCCGGGAGTGCTCAGCCGTATGCGGTGGATAACGTGCGGGCTTATGAGCATTCCGTTGCCCTCCCTGACGATATGGTCCCTGCCGTTGATTATAACGCTCGCCTCGCCGCTTTCAGCTATCATAAACTCAACCTGGCTGTGCAGATGCATAGTTTGGACAATGCTGGGCGTGGAATATGCAAGTACACCATAGGTGATGACTGCTTCGCTGTAGTCTTCATATATAAAATCGGATTCATTCGGCATTATCATCAGCTCCTTTAATGAACTGATAACAGTATACCACTCCCGGCGATTAATTTCAAGTGATTTTAGCCGATTAATTTATAAAAATGGCTATTAGAGCGTGTTCACACAAAACGTGATTCACGTCTTTCGGGCAAATTTTGCCCCATTTTGCGTTAAAAATCCTTGAAATATGCAAGTATTCCTGGCGGATTTTTGCCTTGAATGGAACAAAATCTGTTCCAAAATCCGCAAATCAGTTTTATGTGAACACGCTTTAGATTTCCTTGCAGCAAAATATCACAAAAGTATTGCATTATGAAAAGCAATATGCTATAATAAAATAGTTAAATAATTAATGATTTTTAGGAGTGATGTTTATGCCGCCCGGAGGATGGGGATTCGGACCGAATTACGCTAAGGTGGAGCCGCCGAAGAATATAAAAGATGTTCCAAGGTATCTGCGTGAGCTGTTATCAGGCTTCTTTTCAAGGTTCGCTTATATCATAGCGCTTGTGTGGAAAACAGGCTGGTGGATACTTTTTTCCATGGCGATTATAGCTCTTTTGCAGGGCGTAACGCCGGTCATCAGCTCGGTCATATCGAGAAATATTTTAAACGCTTTGCAGATGTCCGCCGCAGGGCAGGTTAAGGAGTCCTTCTGGGGCTCTGAGGTGTTCTATCTTCTGATTCTGTTCTTCCTGATACAGGCGCTCACAAGGGTGATAGGCACCGTTAGCGGAGCCATAAACAGAATCGCGGGGGAAAAGGTAGTCCGTCAGGTGAAAACACAGATAATGGAAAAATCCCGCGAGATCGACTTGGCATCCTTCGACCAGCCCGCCTTCTACGAAAAGCTTGAGAACGCCAACCGCGAAGCCGGAAACAGACCGATTCAGATTCTTTCCCAGCTGTTCTTCATAATAAGCACCGTCATTCAGCTGGTCAGCTATATTATAATCATGGTTTCCGCACCCGGGCTGTGGTGGTCGGTATTCCTGATAACTGCGGTTTCCATACCGTCAACCATCATAACATTCATCTACCGCAGAAAGAACTTCGATTACGTCCGCCGCCGCTCCAAGGACAGGCGACAGATGAACTACTATTCCGACCTGCTTGTGAACAAGGATCTCGTAAAAGAAGTCAGGCTGTTTGATTTGAGCGATACCCTTATCGGCCGCTTCCAGAAGGTCTTCACGGGCTACTATAAGGGTCTTGTAAAGCTCATACGCAACGAGAGCGTATGGCATACGGTAATCGCGCTTGTGACTTCGATTTCTCACCTTGCGCTCTACCTGATAATAGCCGTCAAGGTGTTTGTAGGGGATATCCTTTTGGGCGACTATGCCCTTTACACCGGTGCTATAATCAGCATTTCGGGCTGTATAAGCTCGCTGATATCCAACTCTGCTACCATCTATGAGGGCACGCTGTTCATAGATAACCTGATAGCCTTTATGAACGAAAAGCCGACGGTAATTCCGAGATTAGCCGAGCCTAAGCAGGTAAGCCACGGCAAGCCGCATACCATCGAATTTTCGCACGTGTCCTTCAGATATCCCGGAACGGATAGGGACGTTCTGCATGACATCAACCTTAAGCTTACCCCGGGCGAAACTATGGTTCTGGTGGGGCTGAACGGCGCGGGAAAGACAACTCTTTTAAAGCTTCTTACAAGGCTATACGACCCCACTGAGGGCGAAATATATCTCGATGGCATCGATTTGCGGGATTATGACGTCAAGGACTTGTACTCAATGTTCGGAATCATCTTCCAGGACTTCGGCAAGTACGCCGTTACCGCGGGTGAGAATATCCACTTCGGCGGAATCCATAGGGAATATATAAATGAGGAGATTGAAGCCGCCGCGCGCGAAAGCAATGCTTCGGGATATATAGAGCAGCTTCCGCTTGGCTACGATACCCCGCTGATGAGGATATTTGAGCCGGACGGCTTGGAGCTTTCAATAGGTCAGTGGCAGAAGCTGGCGATATCCAGGGCGTTCTATTCGCAGTCGGATGTGCTGATTTTAGACGAGCCCACAGCTTCGCTCGACCCGATTGCCGAGCAGGAGATATTCAACCAGTTCGACCGGCTCAGGACAGATAAGACCACGATATTCGTATCGCATAGACTGTCAAGCGCAACGGTTGCCAGCCTGATAGTGGTCTTGGAAAACGGCAGGGTAGCCGAAACGGGTACGCATACCGAGCTGATGGCGAAGCGCGGCAAATACTATGAGCTATTCTCCACTCAGGCAAAGCGGTATATTCAGGATACTACTAATTTCAGTCTAAAGCGATAACAAAAAATCGGGCACAAAATCGCTGTACTATGGATTTTGCACCCGATTTTTTGAACGCTTTTGAGACTGAAATAAGTAGGGAAGCAGTGATGGCGAAAGCCAACAATCCCGAAACTGCAGAAACTCACGCATAAGCAAAACAAAACGGTACTGACCGTCTGGGTCGGTACCGTTATAATTTATATTACACGAAGTGCAGTGAGAGAAAAGATAGTGTAAAGCGGAGATAGGCTATCATAAATTGTGCTGAGCGGAGTGAGGTTATTCATACATTGTGCTGAGCGGAGATAGGTTATCAAACATTGTGCTGAGCGGAGATGGGTTATCAAACATCGTGTAATGTTATTTAAACATATCACTCAATCCCAAAATACCGAGCAGCGTTGTTATAGGATATTCCGCTGACAATCTCGCCGAGTGCCTTCTCATCAAACGGATACTCGCCATCCTCGACCCATTTGCCGATGATGCTGCAAAGAATCCTGCGGAAATACTCATGACGTGTGTAAGAAAGGAAGCTCCTTGAATCGGTGAGCATACCTATAAAGTTGCCCAAAATCGAAAGGCTTGCCAGCGAGCGGAGCTGAGCCTCCATTCCGATCTGCGAATCGGAGAACCACCACGCCGAGCCGTGCTGAATCTTGCCCGGAACCTCTGTGCCCTGGAAGCTTCCTATAATAGTGTCCAGCGCCTCATTGTCGTTGGGGTTCAGGGAGTAAAGAATGGTCTTGGGCAGCAAGCCGTCCTTTTCAAGGGCGTTCAGGAAGCCTGATACCTGCAATGCGCAGTCGCGGGTGGCAATGCAGTCATATCCAGTGTCGGGACCGAGTGCCTTGAAGGTGCGCTCGTTGGTGTTGCGCTGTGCGCCGTAGTGAATCTGCATGACTATTCCGCGCTTTGCATACTCTTTGCCGAGATGCACAAGAATAGCGGTCTTGTACTTGTCGCCATCCTCCGGCGTAACATCCTCGCCGCTCATGGCTTTTTTGAAGATGGTATTGACCTCATCTTCGGAAGCGGGGGAGTAAACCATGTAGTCAAGCCCATGGTCGGTCGCCAGACAGCCGTTTTCACAGAAGAATTCAAGACGCTTGGTGAGTGCCGTCTTGACGTCGTCTGCCGACTCAATAGGCATATCTGCCGCCTTTGAAAGAGCATTTATGTAGTCCACAAATCCCGCCTTGTCGATGTTTACAGCCTTGTCGGGGCGGAAGGATGGGCATACCTTGGTCTTGAAGGACTTGTCAGCCGCGAGCTTGATGTGCCATTCCAGCGAATCAATAGGGTCGTCGGTGGTGCCTATCATTTTGACGTTGGAAGCGTTTATAATACCCCTTGCGCTCATGCCGGGTTCTTTTAACTTTTTGTTGCAGAGCTCATAGACCTCCTCGGCGGTGTCGGCGTTTAAGATGCCGTCGTAGCCAAAGTATCTTTTAAGCTCCAGATGCGTCCAGTGATACATGGGGTTGCCTATCGACTTGGAAAGAGCCTCAGCAAATCTTAAGAATTTGGTCTTGGGGTCGGCATTGCCGGTTATCTCCTCCTCGGGCACGCCGTTTGAGCGGATAAGCCTCCACTTATAGTGGTCGCCGCCAAGCCAGATTTCGGTTATGCTGTCAAAGCGCTTGTCCTCATAAATCTCACGCGGGCTGATGTGGCAGTGATAGTCCACAATCGGCATATCCTTTGCATATTTATCGTAAAGAAGCTTTGCGGTGTCGTTTTTCAACATGAAGTTGTCGTTAATAAATGACATGATCGTCTTTCCTCCTATTGACATTATCGTTATGCTATTGTATTATTAAAGGTGTGTGCACCTGAACATATAGGATGATGCCGGGCAGAATGCGCAGTAATCATCCATAATGCTATTATAACATATATCCAAGAAGTTGCAAGGTGCTTAAGGATAATATTTTGCAAAAATATCCGAAAATCTTTCTGAAAGGAAAAAGCGAGATGGATAAATGCAGGGAAAAGCTGAATGAATACTTTTTGAGCGGGGACAGTGGCTTTATAAACAAACGCCAGCTTCTGAGCGGCATTCTTTCCTTTTCGGATACTGTCGATGACCCGGAAGCTCTCGCCGACAGCCTGCTTAAAAAATATCTGCGGGTGGAGAATATCCTGAATCTTGCCGCATCCGGTATGATAATGACTGAAGGTCTTGACAGAAACACAACGTTTCTTCTTAAACTGATACTCGAAGCTTCCACCAGGCAGATGGTTCAGGCGGGAATAGGAACGGTTCTGAACTCCCCGGCAGAGGTGTGCAGTTTTTTTGAGGATACCTATAAGGGAATAAGGGAGGAGGAATTAAGGCTTGTCTGCCTTGATTCTGATCTCAGAATACTTGATTACGCAATAATCGCAAGGGGAGATCAGTATGCTGTCACGTTCAATAAGGACGAGCTTCTGAGAAAGGCGAAGAATTCCGGCTGCAAGCTCTGCATAATAGCTCATAACCATCCGGGAGCTCCGAGCACGCCATCCGACGCTGACTTTGCGGTAACAAGGAAGCTCCGTGAATATCTTGATAAGCTTGGAATAATACTTGCCGAGCATATCATCATCGGAGAGGATGGAGCAAAAAGTATGTTTGCCGAAAATATGATATACAATTTTTTGGATAAGGCAAAAAAATTTTAAAAAACAGTTGATTTATTTTCGGCGTTGTGCTATAATTATCTATATATTAAACGCTGTGACGAAGAGAGTAAGCGGAGCGTTTAGACAAGTCTAAACGCAAGCGTTAAGACAAGCCTAAACGCGAGCGTTAAGACAAGCCTAAACGCGAGCGTTAAGACAATCATAAACGCAAACGTTAAGACAATCATAAACGTTAGCGTTAAGATAAGTCTTAATGCAGTCTGCCGGTTTTTTCCTGGTGGACATATCAGGTGGATTTAAGAGAGAAAAGCATTTTGCTGTAAGCTTTTCATTCTGCCAACGCCGAAGTTCACTTCCGAGCGGTCTCGCTGAAGCCGTACTTATGCGGTTGTAGGCGGGGACGGCAACCTCACGTTAAGAGGTTAAGAAGTGAAAATAACTTCGTTATCAGCTTCCGAAAAAATGGGTGGTTTGCAAGGTAAGTCTTGTCCCGTTTGGGGCAGGGCTGTTTTTATTGGTGGATTATGACTGATTATGATGTTTTGATTATAGGCGCGGGTCCTGCGGGTGCAACGCTTGCCCGGCTTGCCCCGTTTGGGTTAAGAGTAGCCGTTATAGACAAATCCGGTCTTCCCGGTGAGCGCCCAAAGCCCTGCGGCGGTCTTCTGTCGCCGGATGCGCAGAAATTCTTAGCTCGCTCGGAGCTTACTCTGCCCAAGGAGATTTTGGTGACTCCGCAGATTTTTGCGGTAAAAACCATCGATTTTTCTTTGGGCAAAATCAGGCTGTATCAGCGCTCCTACCTTAATATGGACAGGGCAAAGTTCGATGATTGGCTTCGCTCACTCATCCCCGAGGATGTTGAAGTTATCAAAGCAAGGTGCACCGGTGTAAAGCGCACATATGACGGTTTTGAGGCTTCCTACCTTGAAAATGGCGTGTCAAAAACAATAACGGCGCAGTATCTGGTCGGGGCGGACGGCGCAAACTCTATTGTCAGAAAGGCATTCTTCCCCGATGTCAAGATAAGAAAGTACGTGGCTATTCAGCGTTGGTTTTCGGGCAAGGAAATCGCACCGTTTTACTCCTGCGTTTTCGACAGAGCGACCTCCGACTGCTGTTCGTGGTCTATCTCGAAGGACGATTACATGATTTACGGCGGGGCGTTTGCGCCGAAAAACTGCCGCGAAAGCTTTAACCGCCAGCTGTATACTGCCGAACTGCACGACTTCAGGTTCGGCAAGGAGCTTATGGACGAAGCCTGCATGGTCTGCCGCCCAAAAAGTCCGGGTCAGATAATTTCTGGCGGGGATGGCGTGCTTCTTCTGGGCGAAGCGGGCGGGTTTATCAGCCCAAGCTCGCTCGAAGGCATAAGCTGGGCGATGCGCTGCGGTGAGTATGCCGCGAAGGCGCTTGATGCGCGTGACCCCTGCGCTGAATATCGCGCAAAGACCCAAAAGCTGCGATTTAAGCTGTTTTTAAAGATGCTGAAATGCCCGTTTATGTACAACCCACTTCTTAGGAAGATGGTTTTGCTGAGCGGCGTAAAAGCTTTAAAGAATACAATTTACAGAAAATAGAAAGGATATGATTAAATGAAGCAGCAACTTCAGAATATCGAGCTTGCGGCAAAGCAGGAGCTCGAAAAAATTCAGGACAGCGCCGAGCTTGAAAGCCTAAGAGTAAAGTTCCTGGGCAAAAAAGGCGAGCTTACTGCGATTTTAAAGCAGATGTCGACCCTTTCGGCAGAGGAGCGCCCGGTAATCGGACAGCTCGCAAACAAGATTAGAGCGGATATCGAGGAAGCTATAACCGCGCGCTCGGCAGAGCTTAAGGCGGCATTGGCGGCTCGCAGGCTTAAGGAGGAAAAGTTAGATGTCACCCTGCCCGGCAAGCCGTTCAAGGTCGGCAAGCTCCACCCCTATAACGCTGTATTAAACGAAATCGAAGAGATCTTTCTGGGCATGGGATTCGATATTGCAGAAGGTCCCGAGGTCGAATATGACTACTACAACTTTGAAGCCCTCAACCTCCCGCCGGATCACCCTGCAAGGGACACGCAGGACACCTTCTATATCTCGGATAACGTGCTTCTGAGGACCCAGACATCCTCTATTCAGGTGCACGTAATGGAAAATCAGAAGCCGCCGATAAGGATTATCGCCCCCGGCAGAGTTTACCGCTCCGACGCTGTGGACGCCACTCACTCTCCCATATTCCACCAGATGGAAGCGCTTGTTGTCGACAAGGGCATAACCATGGCTGACCTTGTGGGAACGCTTGATATGCTCATGAAGCAGCTTTACGGTGAGGATTGCAAGATAAGGCTTCGCCCGCACCACTTCCCGTTCACCGAGCCTTCGGCGGAGGTCGACATAACCTGCTTCAACTGCGGCGGCAAGGGCTGCTCTATGTGCAAGAACGAGGGCTATGTTGAGCTTCTGGGCGCAGGAATGGTTCACCCCAAGGTTTTGCGGCAGTGCGGAATTGACCCCGAGGTTTATTCAGGATTTGCCTTCGGATTGGGTCTTGAAAGAATCGTCATGGCGAAATACGGCATCAACGATTTAAGACTTCTTTACGAAAACGACCTGCGCTTCTTGAATCAGTTCTAAGGAAAGGAAGGTAGACTGAAAATGGATTTATCAATGAAATGGCTTAACGACTATGTTGAAATAGACGAGCCTATAAAGCAGTTCTGCTATGATATGACTATGACCGGCTCAAAGGTCGAGGGATATGAAGCCGAGGGCGCAAAGGTAACTAATACCGTTGTCGGAAAAATCCTGGCAAAGGGCAAGCACGAAAACGCCGACGCTCTGTTCGTCTGCTCGGTGGATATCGGTAAGGACGAGCCGGTGCAGATTGTTACCAACGCTAAAAACGTCAAGGAGGGCGACCTTGTGCCCGTCGCTTTAGACGGCGCCAGCCTGCCCGAGGGTAAGATAAAAAAAGGCAAGATAAGAGGGGTTGAAAGCTACGGAATGTTCTGCGGGCTGGACACCTTGGGTCTTACTCTTCACGATTTCCCCTATGCCGACCCGGAGGGCGTGTTCGTAATAGAGGAGGACTGCAAGCCCGGCGACGATATCCATACCGCTTTGGGATATGACGATACCTCGGTCGAGTTTGAAATAACCTCCAACCGCGCTGACTGCTTAAGTGTTTTGGGACTTGCCAGGGAAGCTGCCGCGACCTTCAACAAGCCGATGAAATACAAATATCCCGAATATAAGGGAATAAATGAGGATATAAATAAATATCTTAGTATTGAAATCAGCAATACCGAGCTTTGCCCGCGGTATATCGGCGGCATTGTAAAGAATGTTAAGATTGCTCCGTCCCCAAGATGGATGCGTGAAAGACTTCGCGCAAGCGGCGTAAGACCCATCAACAACCTTGTAGATATAACGAACTGGGTAATGCTGGAATACGGTCAGCCCATGCACGCCTTTGATATAAGATATCTGTCCGGCGGACACATCAACGTGCGTAACGCCCGCGACGGAGAGACAATTACCACCCTTGACGGCGTAGAACGCAAGCTCTCCGGCGAGATGCTTGTAATTGCCGATGCTGAAAAGCCGGTTGCTGTTGCTGGTGTAATGGGCGGCGAATACTCGGGAATCATGGACGATACCACCACCGTCGTGTTTGAATCCGCCTGCTTCAACGGCGCATCCGTGCGCAGAACCGCCAAGAAGCTGGGCATGAGGACTGACGCTTCCGCCCGCTTTGAAAAGGGTCTGGACGCTCATGGCTGTATGCCGGCGATCCTCAGAGCTTTCGAGCTCTGCGAGATGTTAGGCTGCGGAGAGCCGCTTGACAGTGTCATCGACAAAAATTACAACACCAAGCCGCAGGTAACAGTTCCATTCGACCTTGACTGGACGAATAAGTTCTTGGGAACAGATATCCCAGCAGAGAAGATGGCAGAATATCTTGAAAAGGTGGGCTTCGAGGTGAAGGACGGCACGGTATATTCGCCGTCGTTCAGAATAGATATCGAATCCAAGGCGGATATAGCCGAGGAGATAGCAAGGTTCTACGGCTACAACAACATCCCCGGCACTATTATCACCGGAATAGCAAACGCCAAGCTCACCGACAAGCAGAAGCTTGAAAGAAGTGTGGAGCAGGCGTGCATAGCAATGGGTCTGAATCAGATAAACACCTTCTCGTTCATCTCGCCCAAGTATTACGATAAGATTTGCCTGCCGGCTGACAGCAAGCTTCGCGACGGCGTTGTTATAACCAACCCTCTGGGCGAGGATACATCGGTCATGAGGACGACCATTCTGCCTTCGATGTGCGAGGTCGTTGCCAGAAACTACAATCTTAGGAACCCCGAAGCCGCTCTGTTCGAGATAGGAACCGAGTATATCCCCACCGAGCCGGGCAAGCTCCCCAACGAGCCTGTAAGACTTTGCATAGGTATGTACGGCGCTGACGCTGACTTCTACAGCATCAAGGGCACGATTGAGGGCCTGTTCGAGGCTATAGGAATCAAGGATTACGATGTCGAGGCGGCGGCGGATGGCTGCGGCTTCGGCGAGGCTGCAAGCTTCCACCCCGGAAGAGTGGCCGTTGCCAAGATAGGCGACAAGCCGATAGCCATCTTCGGCGAGCTTCACCCGCAGGTTCTTGAAAACTACGGCATATCCGCCCGCGCATACGCTGCCAAGGTGCTTATCACCGAGCTTCTGGATATCAACATCCCCGAAAAGGTTTACAAGCCGCTGCCCAAGTACCCCGCCACTACAAGAGATATCGCGCTTGTCTGCGACGATGAGATACCGGTAGCATCGCTTGAAAAGCTCATCAAGAATGCCGTCGGCGCAACTCTTGAAAAGATAAAGCTGTTCGACGTTTACAAGGGCGCACAGATAAGTGAGGGTAAGAAGTCTGTTGCGTTCTCGATAGTAATGCGCTCGCACGACGGAACCCTTACCGACGAGCAGGCAGATGCCGCCATGAAGAGGGTAGCAAAGGCTCTGAAAACCGTCGATGCGGAAGTAAGATAAGCGGACAAAAGGGCTATCCAAGGATAATCCCGGAAAAATCCCGAAAAAATTCTCGAAAAAATGTTCTTTTGCTATTGCTATTTTTGTCGGATGGGGTTATAATAGTAAGTGTATTTTGATTAATGAAAAAAGGAGAGGAACCAATATGCATGATCAGACAATGACCTTTTCTGTTAAGCAGGATAGGAAAGAAGAGATTAAAAAGACGTTAAATATTGTGTATGCGGCTCTTCTTGAAAAAGGCTACAATCCCATCAACCAGATAGTGGGCTACATTCTTTCCGAGGATCCGACATATATCACCACCTATAACAACGCCAGAAGCCTGATCCGGCACGTGGACAGGGATGAGCTGCTGCAGGAAATGGTTAAGACTTATCTTAATCAGCAGTGATGGTGCTGTGTTTGGCGTGAGATGTTAAAAATAACCTCCGTATGCTCTTTTGGGCGTGCGGAGGTTTTCATTTTGGACTGGATGGTTTGGATATATATTCGGGTGTGGTTGTGAGCTATTACCGAGTGCAGGGATGGACGCGCTTTGCACGCCCATAGGAGGCCCCCCGGCGAGGGTCCTCCTACGAAAAAACAGTCCACCGGACTGTTTTTAATCTACCTCTCCTGCGCTTCGCTTCGCTGGGGATTTCGCTCCCTGCGGGGAGCGACTTGGGGCGCCGCCCCGAGACCCTGCCAGCCTTTCGAGAAAGGCCGGCTCTAAAGCTTTCAAGTCTTTGCTATTGAAACTTTGTTAACAAAATTAATCTTATTGTAACCTCTTTGTAATTGCAAAATTTATAAAAATCGGTTATACTGTAGTCGAAATGATTTTTCGACACGGAAAACATTATTTCGACATACAATAACTACCGTTTATATTTTCATCTTCCCTGCACATATTATTCTTGCACAGCAATGCGGCTATATGCAAAAGCTTATGGTGGGCAAATGTGCAGGCGTGAAAAAATAAACGGTATTCCGATTCACGTTTTTATCTATCCGCTTTTTATGCGGCAGCAGAGAGGAATACTATCATGATGAATAAGAAAGCTTTAACCATCGCAATAGCGGCTCTGGCGGCCGTTTGCCTGATGGGATGCTCTAATATCGAAAACGGCGTTTATAACGACGGCAAGCCCGCCCAAACGTCGCAATTAGCACCGCAGAGTGAAGCGGTCACCACAACCGAACCAATCACACAGCCAACCGAACCCGTCACCACGGTCGCAGAAGCGACAACTCCCGAAGAGAGCGAGACTTCGGCTTCGTTGGCTAACAACGTGGTCATAGAACCGCTGGATTATGTTTCGGAATGGGATTACAATTCGCTCTCAACAGAAACTAACGGCTACGGTCAGGGAACTCATTATGATGAGCTGAACCGCCCGCGCGGTGCCTTAAGGTTCAACGAGGGATATTCAAAATTCAGAGCCAAAGCCATAAACGATACCGAGGAAAAGGTGATAATGCTCACCTTCGACCAAGGCTACGAAAATGGCTTTACCGGCAAGATTCTTGATACCTTAAAGGAAAAAGGCGTTAAAGCCACCTTCTTTGTAGTTCAGGATTACGCCGAGCGCCAGCCTGAGCTGGTTCAAAGGATGATTGATGAAGGTCACACCGTCGGAAGTCATTCCTGGCACCACTATTCCATGCCGGAGCTTTCTGTAGAGGAAGCTACCGAGGAAATAATGGAGCTTCATGACTATATGCTGGAAAATTTTGGCATATGCATGAACAAATTCCGTCCCCCAAAGGGTGAATATTCGGAATTAAGCCTTGCCGTAACCGGCGATTTAGGCTATGAAACGGTTCTGTGGAGCTTTGCCTACGCCGATTGGGACCCTGATAAACAGCCGGAACCAACGGCATCACTTCAAAAGCTGATTGAAAGAGCGCATCCCGGCGCGATATATCTTCTGCACTCGGTTTCCGAGACTAATGCGGAGATTTTAGGCGATTTTATCGATGAAATGATTGCGCAGGGATATAGTTTTGCGGCGTGATGAATTAGATATCTTCGAGAATATAATTATAAGACCGTCTGCTTTTTGAGTGGACGGTCTTTTTGCGGGACGCCGCAAAAGTGATGCAAGCGTTTCACTATGGTGAAATGCGGCGAAGCCGCAACTTAAAATCCATCGGCAAAGCCGATACCTCATCGCGCCATTAGGCGTGCATCACAGGCGTTTCACCGCAGTGAAACGCCGACATCACTACGAGCGCAGCGAGTGCATCACTAGCGCAGCGAATCACTTGCGGCGTCAGCCGCACCTCCCAGCCTTTCTTCAATCCGAAACGCCTTCTTCTCGGCATAACCAAGCCTGCGTGAAGTCATCACGACTGAATAAACCGCACCAAGCATAGCCGCAACCCCCACAAGCGGCGGCTTGAATATCACGCCAAGAATCAGCACAGCCATAAGAACGATAAAGACTGCAATCTTCTCGGCTAGGTGCTCCTTATCCCACTTCTTGGTAAAGAAATCCAACCTTTCCCGATACGAAAACGGGCTTTCGGCGATGTCCGATATCGCGGACTTGATGTTTTCCTCCGCCTTTTCGCGATATATGCTGTCGTCCAGCCGCTGACCGGCTATAATTTCGTTGATGGTTATGCCATATTTGCGGCTCAAAAGCTCCAGCATCTCGACCGGCGGAAGGTAGTTTCCGCACTCCCACCGGGATACGGTTTTGTTGGTAGTTCCAAGTTCATCAGCGAGCTGCTCTTGGGTAAGACCCGTCTCCTGTCGGAGCGAAGCCAGAAATTTTCCTATTTTTATAGTATCCATACAAAGACCTCCTGTGATTTTCATGCCATTATTATACCGCCAAGGCATAAAAATGTCTTCCCCATAAACAGCGAATAGCCCCGTCAAGCCCAAAAAGAGCACGGCGGAGCCGTTCTTCTTAAAATTCGTCGCCGTAAGGAGACACCACATCGCGCCCTCAGGTGCGCATCACAGCGAGCAAAGCGAGCGACATCACTTATCACTTGCGGCGTAAGCGCGTTTCATTAAGGTAAAACGCTCGTTTCACTGAGGTGAAGCGCTCGTTTCACTGAGGTGAAACGCTTGCATCACGTTGGCGTCATCCGACAATTTCATAGTGCTGTGATGCATTCTCTTTGGTGGCGTACTCAGATACCGATAAAACCTTCGCTTTAAGTGGGGTCTGACCCAGCTTTATCTCTAAGATGTCCCCGACCTTGACGTCGTAGGAGGCGCGGGCGGGCTTGCCGTTTACGAAGATTCTGCCGGCGTCGCAGGCCTCATTCGCAACGGTGCGGCGCTTTATAAGGCGGGTCACCTTTAAATACTTATCCAATCTCATAAATAAGACTATTCCTTTCCATTATTTTCATGATGAACGATTGTGTAATACTAATTTCCCGTAAAAGTGTAGAAGGGCTGCTTGGGCAGCCCAAGCAAAATTACCACAAAACCGCTATACGATGGGTTTTGCAGCGATTTGATGACTATGCATGGTCACAACCATGCATAGTCTGGACACATTTTTAACGGGAAATAAGTATAAAGCATATTGCGCATAATAAAAAACCGACCGGGTGTCGAATCCGGTCGGGAAGCGGGATATTACTTGTCAACGCTGTCCTTAAGAGCCTTGCCAGCCTTGAAGGTGGGAACCTTTCTTGCTGCAATATTGATCTTCTTGCCGGTTCTGGGGTTAACGCCTTCCTTGGCAGCGCGCTCCTTAACCTCGAAAGTTCCGAATCCGATAAGGCTTACCTTGTCGCCAGCCTGCAAAGCTTCGGTAACTGATTCGATAACTGCGGTAAGAGCCTTTTCTGCGTCCTTCTTGGTGCCGCACTTGTCAGCTATCTTGCTTACTAATTCAACTTTTGTCATTTTAATTTTCCTCCGTAATATAATAAAATTGCGTTTTTTGCATCGACTGCAAGCCTCTATTTGCAAGCCGATAATACGCTCTTATTTTATACTTTTTTCATTAAAAATGCAAGTATATCAGTCGAAAATTTGCGTAGAAAGTTCATTTTTGGTGGATATGTCCAACAGAACGAGTGCAAGTATGTAGATAATCACAGCAAATATTACAGAAATACATAGCGAAATCATCAAGGAAAGCCTTTGCGCAAGGAAATCATAGGCGTATTTCGCCCCTCCGACGCTCAAAACCGAGCACACCGCAGGAATGATGACCGAAAAACCGAGCCTTGGTTTTGTGCCGGTTATCCTGTAAAGCGCCACTACTGACCACGCACACATAATAAAATAGCTGATAACGGTGGACATAGCCGCACCTGAAAGTCCCGACTGATTTAGCGGTATGAGGATGGTGTTGAGCGCAAGCTTGACGACCGCTCCGGCAAGGGTTATCTTGACCGGTAAATCTGCCCTGCCTATCGCCTGAAGCATGGTATAGCAGCTTACGGACACCGCTAAAAACGCCGTGCTGATGGCAAGTATGCTTAAAGGCTCGCAGGAAACGTCTATCTCAGCGTATCTTGAAGAGAACAGAAGCCCAAGTATCTGCCGCGAAAACGCCGCTATTCCGAGCCCGGCGGGGAGGGATATGTAAATAGAAAGGCAGACGGCGCGGCGAATCTCGCGTCCTACCTCGCAGACGTCCTTTTTAGCGTAGCACTCTGAAATCTTGGGGAATGCGCTTTTGGAGAACACCGCACATAAGGATGGCGCAAGGGTGAACACCGCCATAGAAAGCCCGGTGAACGAGCCGTAAAGGAAGTTTGGAAGCTCTTTAAGTGTCACTCCGCTTGATATCACGGCGGCATAGCGCTCGGCGTAAAGCTCGGGGTGATGGCGCAGAGACAGCTTTATCATGAGTATTATAGTAGAAAGGTCAATAGTACTGATAAGGCTTGATACCAGCGAAGCAAGGGCGATGGGCGCTATCATCCTCAAAAGCTCCTTCAGGATGCCGCTGTCGAACATACCCTCATGTTGGGTTGCCCTTTCCTCTTTATGAAGCCTGCTGTAGATGATTAGATAGAGCATGGCGGCGAGATCTGCCAAAGCCGTTCCTAAAACAGCTGCCGCCGCGACATAGGGCAGGGAGGCTGCAGCTGCTTCGTATTCGTTTAAGCATATCTTCCCGAAAACCGGCTCTGCATTCATATACAGGGCGTTTGCATAGCTCTGTACGGCATAGGCAAGTCCAAGCCCGGATGCAAGCTTGACAAGTGCGTCCGCCATCTGGGAAACGGCTGTGGGGGTCATGTTTTTAAGGCCCTCATAGTAGCCGCGATAGATGGCTGTGACCGTCCCGAAGAATATGCAGGGGGATATTGCCATAACCGAAAGCTTAGCTTCGGGGTTGCCGATGATTCGTGTGGAGATGAAATCCGCGAAGACAAGCGGGATTAGCGATACCGCAAGGCTTGCCGCGCTGAAAAATATCAGCGCCGAGCGCTTGGTTTTAGCTATCCTCGAATTTTTGCAGAATGCGGCGCTCTCCGAAACGCTCTGCGCGATTGCGGGCGGAAGGCTTCCTGCACAGAGGGCGTAAAGTGGCATGAACACTGCATAGGCGCTGGAATAGTAGCCCATGCCGGTGCCGCCCAGCATATTTGCAAGCGGGATTTTCAGGATAAGCCCCGCCACGCGGGAGACTATCACCGAGAGCATCAAAAGAAAGGAACCGTATAGAACGCTTTGCTTTTTCATGTTACCAAGTCCTTTTTATACTTTGTTAGTATATGTTTATTGGGACAAGGAGGGATTTATGCAGGTGAAGGCAGGCTTGAAGTTTGGAAGTTGGAGTTATATTTGCTTTTGCGTGATGGTTCTCTCAGCCGGATTTTGAAGGATTGGAACTTTCGGAGCGCCAATCGCGATTTTCGGGGAACGTTACGAGGGACAAAATCCGTGGAATGTACGTTATCAGGGCGAAAATGTTCGTTATTTTCAGTAGTACATAACGTACATTTTGGCGGTGCTAACGTACATTTCACCTGAAATATGTTCGTTGTGTACGAAATGTACAAAGTTATATCCCGGCGGCTTCGTACACACAACTCTTCATGCGTGCAAACCACCGCATTTCCGCACTTGCATTTTCCAAAAAATCGTGCTATAATAACTATATATTGCGCAAAATCAGCGAAAGGAAATGGCTATATGGCTGCAAAATCATCTTCCAAAAAAGAATACGGCAACGAAGCGATACGCTCCCTAAAGGGTGCGGACAGGGTTAGAAAGCGCCCTGCGGTAATCTTCGGCTCGGATGGGCTGGAGGGCTGCAAGCACTCGGTGTTTGAAATAATCTCCAACTCAATCGACGAAGCGCGCGAGGGCTACGGCTCCAAAATCAGCGTTACAAGATATAACGATAATTCCATAGAGGTCGAGGACATGGGCAGAGGATGCCCGGTGGACTTCAACAATGCAGAAAACCGCTACAACTGGGAGCTTGTCTATTGCGAGCTCTACGCCGGCGGCAAGTACGATAACGTCTCCGGCGACAACTATGAATACTCCTTGGGATTAAACGGCTTAGGTGCCTGTGCAACCCAGTATTCCTCCGAATATATGGACGTTGAGGTGAATCGTGACGGGTATCTCTACAAGCTTCACTTTGAAAAAGGTGAGAACATCGGCGGTCTTTCAAAAGAGCCATCCAAGCGCCGCCAGACCGGCACAAAAACCCGCTGGAAGCCGGATTTAGAGGTCTTTACCGATATAGTTATAGATAAAGAGTACTTCTGCGACGTTCTCAAGAAGCAGTCGATAGTCAACCCCGGAATCACCTTCATTCTGAAGTATCAGAATGAGGATGGCGGGTTTGAAAGCTTTGAGTATCTCTACAAAAACGGAATTTTAGATTACGTTCAGGAGATAGCGGGGGATTCCTCCCTGACCCAGCCGCGCTTATGGACAGCCGAGCGCAAGGGCAAGGATAGGGAGGACATGAACGAATACAAGGTAAAGTACAACTTCGCGTTCTGCTTCTCCAAGACTGTAAAGCTCGCTGAGTATTTCCACAACTCCAGCTTCCTTGAATACGGCGGCTCGACCGAAAAGGCGGTGCGCCAGGCGTTCACATCCTATCTTGACAGCTATATGAAGCAAAACAACAAGTATCTTAAGAACGAAGCCAAGCTCCAGTTTGTGGATGTTGAGGATTGCCTTGTAATGGTTTCAAGTTCGTTTTCTACCCAGACATCCTATGAAAACCAGACCAAAAAGGCAATCAATAACAAGTTCATCTACGATGCCGCGGTCGATTTTTTAAAGCATCAGTTGGAGGTTTACTTCATCGAGAACCCCGAGGATGCTAATAAAATCTGCGACCAGGTGCTTATCAACAAACGCTCGCGCGAGTCTGCCGAGAAGACCCGCGTCAACACCAAGAAGCTGTACGCCGAAAAGCTTGATATGGCCAACATGGTGAAAAAGTTCGTGGACTGCCGCACCAAGGATGTATCGCTTCGTGAGCTGTATATTGTGGAGGGCGATTCCGCGTTAGGCTCGGTAAAGCTTGCCCGCAACGCCGAGTTTCAGGCGGTTATCCCGGTAAGAGGAAAGATTTTGAACTGCCTTAAGGCAAGCTACAACAAGATTTTCGAGAGCGAGATCATCACCGACCTTATGAAGGTCTTGGGATGCGGCGTGGAGGTCAAGAGCGCTAAGAACAAGGAGCTTTCCTCCTTCAATCTAAACGCCCTGCGCTGGAACAAGGTGGTAATATGCACCGATGCCGATTACGACGGCTTCCAGATACGCACCCTCATCCTGACTATGCTCTACACCCTAGCGCCCACGCTTATCGAGAAGGGATATGTCTATATAGCAGAATCCCCGCTTTACGAGATAAATACCAAGGACAGAACCTATTTTGCCTACGACGAGAACGAGCGCATTGAGATAATGAAGATGGTTGGAAATTCCAAGTTCACCATCCAGCGCTCAAAGGGACTGGGTGAAAACGAACCTGACATGATGAGCCTTACCACCATGAATCCCGAAACCCGCCGCCTGATACAGGTAACTCCTGACGAGGCGGAGCATACAAAGTTCATGTTCGATATGCTTTTGGGGGACAACCTATCAGCCCGTAAGGAATTTATCAACAACAACGGTCATGATTACCTTGAAATGGCTGACATCAGCTGATTTATCATAAATAAAGGAGCAAACCAATGCCAAAGAAAAAGAAAACCGATGAAAAGCCGCGCAAGCTTTCCGAGAGGCAGTCGCAGGCCTATATAAACGGAGCGGGAACGGTAGTCGGCGAGCCTATAACAGTAACTCTTGAAAAAAACTATATGCCCTACGCTATGAGCGTAATTGTATCGCGAGCGTTCCCGGAGATTGACGGTTTCAAGCCCTCCCACCGCAAGCTGCTTTACACCATGTACAAAATGGGGCTGCTTACCGGTCCTAAAACCAAGTCTGCAAATATCGTGGGTCAGACAATGAAGCTGAACCCCCACGGCGACCAGGCGATTTATGAAACTATGGTGCGTCTCGCACGCGGCAACGAGGCTCTTCTGCACCCGTATATCGATTCAAAGGGAAACTTCGGAAAGGCGTATTCGAGCGATATGGCATATGCAGCCTCACGTTATACCGAAGCCAAGCTTGACCCTATCTGCAACGAACTTTTCGGGGATATCGACAAGGATACCGTCAATTTCGTCCCCAACTACGATAACACCATGATGGAGCCGGAGCTTCTGCCGGTTACATTCCCGTCGATACTTGTAAATTCCAACGTCGGAATAGGCGTTTCAATGGCTTCGGCGGTCTGCCCGTTCAATTTGAGAGAGCTCTGCGAGGCGACAATATCCATTATCCGTGACCCAGAATTCGACGCATTGGAGACTATGAAGGGTCCTGACTTCCCTGGCGGCGGATATATGATTCATGATGCCGACAAGCTCCGTCAGATTTTTGATACCGGCAGGGGAGCTGTCAAAATCAGGGCGAAATACTCCTACGACAAGGAAGCCAACTGCATAGAGGTAACTGAAATCCCGCCGACGACCACAGTCGAAGCCATCATCGAAAAGATAATAGAGCTTGCCAAGGGCGGAATGAAAGAAGTCGCATACATCCGCGATGAAACCGACTTAAGCGGTCTAAAAATCGCGATAGACCTAAAGCGCGGAGTCGACCCGGATGCTTTAATGAGAAAGCTGTATCAGCTCACCCCATTGCAGGACAGCTTCTCGGCGAATTTCAACATCCTTGTCCACGGCTACCCCAAGGTTTTAGGTGTTAACGCCATCATCCGCGAGTGGATAGATTTCAGAATGGACTGTGTCCGCCGCAGAACACGCTTTGACCTTAAAAAGAAGGAAGAGCGCCTGCACTTGTTGGAGGGTCTTGAAAAGATACTTTTGGATATCGACAAGGCGATAAAGATAGTGCGGGAGACTGACGAGGAGTCCGAGGTTGTGCCCAACCTTATGATAGGCTTCTCAATTGACGAGATTCAGGCGGAATACGTCGCTGAGATCAAGCTGAGGCACTTAAACCGTGAGTTTATCCTGAACAGAATATCGGATATAGAGCAGCTGCAAAAGGATATCGCCGAAATGCGGGATATCCTTGGCAGTGACCGCAAAATCAAGCTTATAATTATAGACGAGCTCAAAAAGGTTGCGGAAAAGTACGGTCAGCCCAGAAAAACTGAGGTTATATATCTTGACGATGAGCCGGAGGAGAAGATAGTTAAAGAAGTGCCGGATTACCCCTGCAAGCTGTTTTTGACCAAGGGCGGGTACTTCAAGAAAATCACCATGCAGTCGCTGCGAATGTCCGGCGAGCAGAAGGTCAAGGAAAACGACGTTATATCGACCGAGCTTGAATCCAACAACCGCGCCGACCTTTTGTTCTTTACCGATAGGGCAAATGTCTATAAAGCCAAGGCTTCATCCTTTGCGGATTCCAAGGCAAGCCTGCTGGGCGATTATATACCGGTAACTCTGAAGTTTGAAGAAGGCGAAAACGTCGTTGCGATGGTGGCAACGCTTGATTATTCCGGATGTATTATGTTTATCTATAAAAACGGCAAGGCGGCGAAGGTTCCGCTGAGCTCTTACGAGACCAAGACCAACCGCAAAATGCTGAATAAGGCATACTCGGTCAAGTCTGAGCTTGTTGAGATCCTGGATATCAAGGAGGGCGCGAACATTATGCTCCGTTCGACCAACGGCAGGGCGATAATCTTCAATACCGGCATGATACTGCCCAAGTCGACGAGGGATACGCAGGGCGTCCAGGCGATGACTTTGAAGGCGAAATCCGAGGTGGAATCGGCGCATATAATATCAGATGAAAAGGCGGAGGAGCTTTCAAAGTATAGAACGAAAACGCTTCCCGCGGCAGGACCGTTTGCCAAGGATTTGGAGAATCCTGATCAGTTTACACTGCTGTAAATTCATAATAATAAATCCGGCGTGAGACTCAAATGATGGGTCTTGCGCCGGATTCTATATTGCCTATGAATATTTATTTAATAACGATCTTGGCCAAAGTGCCATACTCAAATTTCATAGTAGCGGTTATCGTATTTCCCTTATAGGTAAGTGTACAATTGGGGTCTAATGGGTCTTTGATTCCGAGTGCCTTGACTGCCGATTCCAGACTGTCTCCTACGCTTACTCCGTTGAAGCTCAAATCCAATGGACAGCCAATGCTTGTTATCTCTATCTCGGTAAGTCCGCCCTTGAAGGCTTCGGTCGAGCTGAACGTCAGCTTTCCTCCTACAAACATCGCCGTTGAATAGTAATCGGTGGTGTTTGTGCTGCTTGCGGAGTTTCGGAACGCAGATTCGATGTATTCACAGCTTGCTTCGTCGTTTAGTTTGACCTGCTCTCCGGCAAAGGTGATTATCATCTTTTCATCTGTGGTTTTTACACGCGCGTTCTTTATCGGCTCTCTTTCGGGGACATCCTGATTATCCTCCTGCTGAGTTTCGTCCTGGGTCTGCTGGTTATCCTCAGGCTCAGGCTCCGGCTCATGCCAAGGTTCAGCCTCACCGACGCTTGCTTTGCCCAGCCAGTTAAGGTCGACAAAATCATATTTCTCACCGACTATCTTGCGGCGGATATATCTTGAAAGCTCCTTGGTGACGGTCTTGTGGACGTACTCAACAGGGTTGTTTTCGGTTGTGGTGACAAAGCTGCGCTCTTCTTCCAGAATGCCCATATCGGTATAGCCGGGATTTATTCTGTCGTAATACCGGTGATACGCAATGTCCTGACCGCTCATATTATAAACGTCATACAAAAGCTCGTCAACAACTGTCACGCTTCCGTTTTCGTTTATATAAAGGCTTGTCAGTATGATATCGCCTTCCTTGTATATCGGCATACCATCTATCTGGTTGTCCTTGGTTCCCTTTATCCAGATACGCGCGTCAACATCGCACGAGGTCTGGTTGAGGTAGTCATATTCAATATTTACGTTATAGGGAGTATATGAAGCGCTTCCGTAGGGAGCAGGGGAGCTTGCAGAGTCTGCCGTTCCCATTATCCTCATTCTTACAAGGCTTGCACCGCCGGATTCGGCTTCCTGCTTGAGCTGGCCTGAAAGAAGGTCGTAGAAGTTGTAGGCGGTAGTATAGCCGGTTGCTTTCCTTGGCGCTGTCGACTCTACAGGATCTGGATCAGCCGGATCCTCATCGTCTGCGGCGCTATCTGCGTAGCTATCCTGGGGGAAAGCCTCCTCAAGCTCGCTGCTGTCGTCGTACAGGTTTGCGGTTTTTACATACGCCGAGGAGCTGAGCATAAGAACATAATCCTCGGTGTTGTAGTCGCCGTCATAGTCGGGGGAATTCATGCTTATGGAGTAGGTTGTCGCATCGTCTTCTGATATTTCAGAGTCGGATTCCTCCACCGGGTCATCAACGGCAAGGTCATCTCCCGAATTATCATAGCCCTGTACCGGATCGTCATGCATCGAATCGATGCCGTTTGAGGCAACTACCGGCTCATCAAGCTCATCTTCATCATATGACACATCAACGTCAACATCGTCAGCAGCGTTCAACGCGACATTGTAACTGTCCTCCAAAGCATCCTCGTCCTGAGGTGCGAATTCATTCATGCTGCTGTCATTTGAGGTCTTTAATCTTGATGTCATCAGCGATACAACGCCTATTGAGGACACTGCCGCTATAAGGCACGCGGCTATTGAGATGTATTTATAGAGCTTCATTTTGGACAAGACCTCTTTGCTTGAAGCTCCGCTCTCGGTCATTTCTATTCGGGGCTTTTCATCCTCCCCGACAGCCTTTGCAGCCTCAGCTATGCAGGCCTTTTTGAGATTCTCCTTGAACTCGGCGCTCAGACAAAGAGAACCGACTTCGTCCTTATATTCAGTTAGAAAATTCATCGCCGAACTCTCCTTCCAGCATACTGCCAAGTTTTTTTCTTGCCCTCATCAGAAGCGACGATACTGTATTCTGATTTGAGCCCATAATCTGCGCTATTTCCTTTATCGGGTAGCCCTCGAAGTAATACAGATAGACCGCCGTGCGGTACTTTTCGGGGAGGGCGTTTACAGCGCTCATAACGCTTCCGTCCGATTGGTACTCATCGTTTGCAGGTATATTCTCCGTAAGCTCGATATTCGGGTGGGAATAGGCTTTCTTATTGTAATTTTTGCACATATTAATAGTGACTCTTAAAATCCATGCCTTTTCATGCTCCTCCGACTCGAAATCGGGAAGCAGGCGGCATAGCTTTAGAAATACCTCCTGAGTGATATCCTCGGCGTAGTGGGTATCGCACAGGGCGTGATACGCTGTGCGGTATACCATGTCCGAGTATTTATCAACAACGGAAGATATGTAAACGTTGACGTCTTTGGTTTGCATTATCTTTCACGTTTGCTGATTATAGCAATAACCGTTTTGTAAATTTGCGAGCAATCGGTTATTCAGCAAGAACTCCTTTCTGTCAGTGATTCTTCATACCGGGCTGCAAGCCGTACAATCAGTCTGTATCCATATCCGGATTCAGGCGATTGATAATCAGTATTCATTCATGTTTCAATAACAATACAACCAAGCGGTTGAAAATATTGCAGTGTATAATTATATTTTATCAGGTTTTTTGAAAAAGTAAACACTATTCTTTGAGAAAAAATTAAATTGTAATAAATAATTAACCTTTTAGGCATTGACAAACGGTAAAAAATATGTGAAAATTATTTTGTATAGGAGTATATCCAAACGGTGAAAATTGTCTGTTTTTGTTGATTTATTTTTGGGGGAGACGGTCGCGCTCGCCTATAATATCGGTTTTCGCCGAAATGCTTGATATTAATACTTTCCGGAAAGGTTCAGATACAGATGGTTAAAAAGGTACTTGTGGACGGTCATTATGGCGCCGTCAGCCTTAATATAGGTGCTCTTCTTGATGGGAGAAATGATTTGGAGGTTATCTGCTTAGAGGATAAAACAGCCTTCACCCCTGAGCAGAGGGTCAATCTTTTAAACACGGCGGATATAGTAATACTCTGCCAGTCCGCGCAGACAGTCACTGAAACGCTTCCATTGATAAAAAACAGCGCGACAAAGGTGTTGGACACCTCAAACGCCTATCGCCTCGCCCCAAGCTGGGCTTACGGTCTGCCGGAGCTTTCACCGGAGCAGCACCGCAGAATCGCTGTTTCGAGATATACCGCACTTCCGGCAGCCATATCGACCGGGGCTTCGCTTATACTGAATCCGCTTGTCAAGGCGAAGATCGTGCCGCCGTACCATCCTTTAATAATACAGTCGGTGGTGGGATATTCAAGCGGCGGAACCAACATGATAAATATGTATGAAGACCCCAAACGCCCGCAGGGGCTGTCATCGGTAAGAATATACGGGCTCGACCAGAACATGATGGTTCAGAAGGAGATAATGCACGCCTGCGGAATTTCCTACCGTCCGGCAATAAATCCCATGATAGGTGATTACGGCAACGGCATAGTTGTATGCGTCCCGCTGCATTTGAGGACGCTTTCAAAGCGGCTTCACTCCAAGCATATATGGGAATATATCTCCCGCGCGTATGAAAACGAGCCGCTGATAGATGTCATGAACTTTGACAGCTCGCCCGCCGATCTCAACGGCTTTTTGGATGCTAACGGCATGGCAGGCTCGCAGAAGGTACAGGTATACGTCTTCGGTGACAACGATATATGTATGCTCGCCGCCAGATACGACAATCTGGGCAAGGGCGGAGCGGGAGCGGCGGTTCAGTGCATGAACCTTATGCTCGGGCTGGAGGAATATAGGGGACTGCTGCATTAAAGGATTGGTTCAGATGGGACTGTTACATTAAGATTATATATCTCCCAACGGTGGGCGCTTTACCGTCTGCCGTTGGTGCTGTTTATATAAAATACTTTAAGGGGATGAACAAAGTGCGTATTCGTTTTGCAGAATAAACGCTGTCTTTGAATAATCGGTCATAAGATGGCGTTTTCAAGATTTTCCGATTGACTTTATACTAATTCTACGTTTTTACGTAGAATTAGTATTACGCATGGAGGAATGAACTTATGACTGAAAATATGATTGAAAAACCCAAGGTAATGCTCGTGTCGGTCGATACGGGCGAATATGATGCCGAGCGCTCTATATCCGAGCTTTCGGAGCTTTGCGACACTGCCGGAGCGGAGGTTGCGGCGATAGTCACTCAGAAGCGCCCATCCTACGACGGCGCAACCTGCATAGGCTCGGGCAGGCTTGCCGAAATGGCGGACACCTGCCGCGATATGGAAATCGACCAGGTGATATTCGACTGCGAACTCACCGCCACTCAGATAAGGAATATCGAGGATGTTGTGAACGTCCACACCATCGACCGTACAATGCTTATACTTGACATCTTCGCGCAGCGGGCTACCACCAAGGAAGGCAAGCTTCAGGTCGAACTGGCACAGAACCGCTACAGGCTGCCAAGGCTTGCGGGAATGGGCATAAACCTTAGCCGTCTGGGAGGAGGAATAGGCACCCGCGGCCCCGGTGAAACCAAGCTTGAAACTGACAAGCGGCACATCCGCTCGCGGATTGGATATCTCGAAGCGGAGCTTAAGGAGATAACCGCCCGGCGGGAGAATCAGCGCAGACGCCGCAAGAAGGACGGCGTTCTTACCGCCGCCATCGTGGGGTATACAAACGTTGGAAAATCGACGCTGCTGAACGCCCTCACAGACGCCGGTGTTCTCGCTGAAAACAAGCTTTTCGCAACGCTGGAGACAACATCCCGCGCGATTATCCTGCCGGATGGCAGAAGCGTTACGCTTATAGATACGGTCGGGCTGATATCGAGGCTGCCGCACCATCTTGTTGAAGCGTTTAAGTCCACGCTTGAAGAAGCCGCTAATGCAGATGTGATCCTGCACATAATGGACGCTTCGAGCGAGTATGCTGAGACCGAAAAGAAGGTGACTGAGGAGCTTTTAGCTGACCTTGGATGCGAGGGTATACCGGTTGTAACCGTTATGAACAAGTGCGATTTACTGCCGGAGGGGGTCAGCGCTCCCGAAAATACGGTCATGATAAGCGCAAAGAACAAGACCGGATTTGACGAGCTTTTACGTGCGATAGCGTCCGCTTTGCCTGAGACTGCCAAGCGGATGAAGCTTAAAATACCGTTTGCCCAAGCCGGGCTGATTGCTAAAATCAGGGAGGATGGAAACGTCTTTTCCGAGGAGTACGAGGCTGACGGTATCGCGGTGGAGGCTTTGGTGGATATCAAGCTTGTCAAGGCTTGCAAGGATTACGCGGAATAATATATCAGGGCGTGTTGACACTACCGCTCCATGCTCGTCTTGCGGCTGATTTTCCGTATTTCTTCGTTGCCGTTTCTTGCGGTACACGAGTACAGTCTGCGAAACGGCGCCTTGAAATACGAAAAATCATCTCGCAATCCGAGCATTTCGGATAGTGTCAACGCGCCCTAATGTGAGCGATTTTTGAGGTATGCGCACATTCCTATGGATTGTGTTTCATACCTCAATTTTCCACCTTTTGGGCGTGTTGGCGGGGGAATCCCGAAAAAAGAAAGGAAAATACTATGGAAAGGCTGAAAAACCGTCCGATTGTGTGCTGTGCGGTCATATTTTTGATTTGTGCCATTGCAAGGATAGCTGAATATTTCATTATCAGAACGGATGAAACGGTTATCTCCGAGAATTTTATTCACAAGCTGTTCGGAATCCTGCTTTTGCTTTGTATACTTAAAAGCTGTAAATGGAAATGGTCTGATATCGGCTTTGTCCGGAAGGGTATGTTCAAGGAAATAGGTGCGGGGCTGCTTTTGGGAAGCGTTTGTTTTGCAGTCGCCTACGCCGTCGAGTATATGGTTATGTACGTTGTAAACGGTGACGTTCATCTGGAATTTTACGCCAGCGGCTTTTCGCTGACGAATGATATGCAAAGGCAGAGCGGATTTGTATTTATCCTGTTGTGCATACTGTTTAACATAATAAATGTTTGGATGGAGGAAGGCATATTCCGCGGGCTGTTTGCCAAAATCCTTGATGGGATGTCTTTTCTGCGCAGTACCTTGTTCATAGCTCTGCTTTTTGGAGTGTGGCACTGGGTAATGCCGCTCCGGGATTATATCGAGGGGGATTCTACGCTTGCCAATCTTGCGGTTATGGGAATCGGTTATATTATCCTTGCCGGAATAATGAGCGTCAAGTGGTCGATTCTCTACAGGATTACCGGCTCGCTTTGGATGGGTCTGGGGGAACACCTGTTCAATAATGTTATCGTGACCAATCTGCTCCATGTTATTTCCAATGGCGAGGCGGACAGTATGCAGATCGTCAGGATTATGATTGGGCAGTTGGTTTCGTTTGGGGTTGTGCTTATCTATTATTTTAAGTGCAGGCGGGAATCACGCAATCTGAACGCAATAGCTGATACATAAAAAACATGGTGCGATATCGGGAAATGATATCGCACCGTATTATTTTTTCCTATTTCAGCAGCTTATCTGCCGCTTCGCTCATCCAATCGCCCTCATAAAGCTCGATACAGCCGTTATCGCAGAGCTTTGAAAGCTCCCTATCAAACGGAATCTTTGCAAGAACCTCTGTGCCAAGCTCCTTAGCGGTCTCAGCGGTATTGCCCTCGCCGAATATCTTTATCTCCTTGCCGCAGTCGGGGCACTTGACATAGCTCATATTCTCAACTATTCCCAGTATCGGAATATTCATAAGCTTAGCCATATTTGCCGCCTTGGCGACTATCATGGAAACAAGCTCCTGCGGGGAGGTGACTATTACGATTCCGTCCAGCCTGATTGACTGGTAGACGGTCAGCGGAACGTCGCCGGTTCCCGGAGGCATATCAACGAACATATAGTCGACGTCGTTCCAGACGACCTCGTTCCAGAACTGCTTTACTACACCTGCGATCACAGGACCGCGCCATACTACCGGCTGTGTCTCATCCTCCAAAAGCAGGTTGACCGACATAACCTCAATGCCCATCTTGGTTTTAACCGGGTAGATATACTCTCCGTCACCGTCGGCGCGCTCATGCAGACCGAACGCCTTGGGGATGGACGGGCCGGTGACGTCGGCATCCAGAATAGCGGTCTTAAAATCGCGGCGCTGAGCCTCTACAGCTAAAAGTGAGGTTACGAGCGACTTGCCGACTCCGCCCTTGCCGCTTACCACGCCTATTACCTTTTTAACATGGCTCAAGGCATTTGTTTCGATGTGTAGATCCTGCGGGGCTGTTCTTGAAGAACAGTTCTGCGAGCAGGTGGAGCAATCGTGTGTACATTCAGACATTTTTATGATTTTCCTTTCTTAAAAGAAATTATTGATGTGATTTATTCGGCGGTTCCGTCGTTATTTCCGCCGTTTTCGGTGTTGCCGGTATTATCGCCGGCAGGCTCGCCGGTGACGGTTGACGCTGCGGGTGTGGGCTTAGTACCTTCCTGAAGCGTGACAGTCACAATAAAGCCGTCCACATTGTTGCCGGATATTTCATAGGGGTAAGGCTGCCATTTGCTTGTATCGTCGGGATAAAGCGGGTCTTCCTTCAGCGGGAAGTAGATTGCGGTACTCTCGGCATGAACCATCGGAACATAGTATACAAGGTACTTAGCGCCGTTGGGCATCTCCTTTAAATACATACTGGTATCTATGGTGTAATTCTTGATGAAGTCGATATACTCCTCCATGCAGTAGCCATAATCCTTCATGATGGAAGCGTGGGGAACGCCGACATAGCGGAAGTGCCACGGCTCGTTATCTATAAAGGTAAGCTTTTCCTTTCCGGCGGGATATCTGTTTATGAAGCCGTACTTATCGCAGTTATTCATTATCCATGCATAGTCACCCTCACCGGTGAAATCGTCATAGCTCTTGCCGTCATAGGTGGTGAAGTCGACTACCAGACCGGTGTGATGCTCGCTGTAGCCGGGCATTGCAACCAATGTTGAGGAATCCGCGCCGTTCTTGGCGAGGTCTTCATTATAAAGCTGCTCCTGATACTCAATCGTTCTGTAGCCGCTTCTTGCCATAACGTTGCCGTTCTGGGTGGCGTTCTTGAAGTCCAAGAGCATGGAGTTAAGAGCGTCCATAGCCACAGGGAGAAGCTTGACATTTCTGTCGCTGACCCAGTAGGCCTTGTTCTTCTGGTCATGCACTATTACAAGCTTATTTTCATCGACTGAGCCTAAGAACTTTATGCGGTTGTTTACCAAAACAAGATTTCCGACGCCGAGGTCAGCTTGAGTTTTATTTACAAAGTCGAAAACATATGAGCGCTGATCGGTAGGGTCGGGGACGGTGCCGGCAGGGTTCGGCGAAACATTGCCCTGATTGTCCTGATCAGCGGGATTTGTGGGAAGAGTTACCCTGATAATACCGTCATCATCAGGCTTCATGCCCTGATCGCCTGATACTGCGCCCTTATCATCGCTGTCATTGTCCTTTCTTCCGTTTCTTACAGCGTTGCAGGAAGCTGTGATAAGCACAATGATCAACATAAGCACTGCCAAAAGCAGGGCGATGTTTTTGTACCTAAGCTTAACGCGCTTTCCGTTTGGTCTGTAATAGTTGCTGCTCATAATGATTCGCTCCTTTGGGATAGTTTTATTCTATACTATCATAGCACAACTTTAAGAAAAAATAAAGGGGTTTATCACTAAATATTGTATTTTATTAAGAAAAATTAAGAATTGCGACGAAAAAGGACGGTAAGTATAAAAATAACCGGAACAGCCGGCCGGGCATAATGCCCATAGACTGTTCCGGAAGCTATTCCCGGGTGATTTCGGGCTTAGCAGTAGTATGGCTTAGCTTATCTTACGTTGCCGGTCTTGTAGGCGTCGATCATCTTCTTGACCATCTGTCCGCCGACGGAGCCAGCCTCACGGGAGGTGAGGTCGCCGTTGTAGCCGTTCTTAAGATTAACTCCTACTTCGTTGGCAGCTTCGATCTTGAACTGCTCAAGAGTCTGTCTGCCCTGATCGCTGGTAATACCTTTCATTATAAAACACTCCTTTATAACATGATAATTCAAACGATACTGCTAATAATACTTTTTAATATCGTTTGCTCAAACATTGTTAAGCGCGCGGCTTTTTGTTTGCCGTGCCTTAAATGAGTTTGCACAAGTATTATCTGCAACGCTTTGCAATATATCAGTGGTAATTTTTGAAATGAAAATCATGCGCGTATTTGTTTTTCGGGATATCCTGACCGCATATGGCTGTGCCTGCGCATTCGCACACTTTAATAAATCATCGCATACATATATTCATATAACGGTGCGCGGCATATCCCCCAAAATGATGCTGGAAATGAACGTTGTAAAAAATGCTCAAAAGGCACATTTTATGAACTGAAATTCCGTAAAAATCGCGTAAAAAAATCTGCTTGTCACATATTGCTATTGACAAATTCAGAGTTATATATTATAATAACTGTAATTCAAGGGGGGTAGATAAACTATGCCCTTTTGCAAACCAAAGCTTCGCTGAAATTCCGGGCATACGGAAGGAGGGGATTATGGCGGATGAATCATGAAAGCAAAAAGGAAAAGCCAGGTGCCGCGCACCATGTGGCGACGATTGTCGGAGCGGTTCTGTGCGTGATACTTCTGCCGATTCTTATAATAAATGTTACCCTGATAATCCGAAGTTTTATAAATAAGGATGAGGTTCCGAGCGTCGGCGGTATCTTCCCGCTGATAGTTCTTACCGACTCGATGTACCCTGATATCCAAAGCGGCGACTTGATATTCTGCCGCACCGAAGCCCCCGAAAACATTGAAATAGGGGACTATATAGCATTCTTCGACCCTGCCGGCAACGGAACAAGCATTGTTACCCACTCGGTTGTTGAAATCACTGAGCAGGACGGCGGAATCGCATGGATAACCCGCGGTATTGCCAACAATGCCGACGATACAGTGCCTGTCCCTGCGGATAAGCTTGTCGGGGTTTACAAGTCAAGGATACCCAAGCTTGGAAACGTTGTAATGTTCATGCAGACCACTGCGGGTCTTATAATCTGCGTGGTGTGCCCGATACTTCTGCTTGTATGCTGGGATATTATCCGCAGAAGAAGCTACGAGAAAAACAGGCAGGACGATACCGACGCGCTTATGCGCGAGCTTGAAGAGCTCAGAGCGCAGAAAGCGGCCGAGGGTAAAGACAAGGAAAAGGATAAAGACGAGGATACGGACAAAACGTCCGCGAATTAGGTTCACCTCCGCGGGGTTCGCGGATTTGAATATATAAAAATAACGATTCCGTCCGGCTTGGCGGCGTTCTGAAAGCCACGTTCCGGAACGGCTGCCGATTTTGTGACGGGTCTGTTAATGTAACGTTTGGTGCAATTATGAAAGGAGAAGGAATTATGAAGAAAAACAGAATGCTTAGATTGGCATCCGCACTGCTTATTCTCACTCTTCTTACCACCAGCGTTATCGGAGGAACATTTGCAAAGTATGTTTCCACCGGTTCGGTCAGCGATACTGCAAGAGTAGCCAAGTGGGGCGTTGAAATTAAGACAAGCGGAACGCTTTATAGTGATGCGTATGCGAAGAAAGATGATACTGCTGGATCAACAACAAGTAATTTACCAACTACTTGGAAAGAGGAAACAACATTTACTAGCATCAGCGTTGCAGCTGCCAATGATGCTAATAGAGATAATATAGTAGCCCCCGGTACTAAGAGCTATGAAAATGGTCTTACCTTTGGTATTTCAGGCACTCCTGAGGTTGCAGTTAAAGTTAAAGCAGATATTACCGCTGAGGATATTTTCCTTGGAGCCGGTAGTTACGGCGTGCTTGTTCCTGCAACTGAAGTAAAAGATGCATTAAGCTTACAGAAATTATTGGATGCACATTCATACACTCCTACTGGTGAGACAAATGTGAAGTATGATGTATTTCTTAAGGCAGCTGATACTTATACTCGCGTTACTGGCACTGATGATTTTAACGCGGCAAATAGTGGCAATTACTACATTCTCACTGATAAGGTAACTTTAGATGCTGATTATTTCCCTGTTGTATATAAACTTGAAGGACAAACAGCTGGTGCAGACACTGATAAGAAAGCAATTGATGTCGCTTTAAAATTAGCTAATGCAATCAAGAGCACTACTGCCGATACAACAAAACCTTATTCAGTTTCCTATACCGTTGAATCTGATACTTACGCTGCTAACACAAATTTGGCAACAGCTGGTCCAGCATTTGGCAATGAAATCTTAACTTGGGAGTGGGCGTTTGAAGCTGATACAACTGCTACTGAAGCTGTTAAGAAAGAAACCGACGCTAAAGATACCCTCCTCGGCGATTTGATGGCAAAGAAAGCCGACCCAACAGTTGTTGATTATGAGATAGTAGCTGTTGGCGCAGATGATGCTGTCACTGTACTTACCATTGGAACTGATGATGATTACACTGTAAAGAACGGTAGCACCGTCGTTGCCAACCTCTACACCCAGTTCAGCATCGAACTCACTGTAGAGCAAATCGACTAATCCAAATCCCACGGGACTGCAAAAACCTTTAAAACGTCAGCCCCTCCTTTCCCATCGTGGCGGGAGGAGGGGCTGTGCCTATTACTGAAATCTATCGCAAGGGGCTTATCTCCTGCAAAATATCCGAAAAGCATACCATAATACCGAAAGTTGGGAGGTCAGGGTTTATATGCGGAGCTTTAAGAACACAGCATCCCGCCGCAGAAGGCGCGTGTCGGTTGTTATTCCGGCGCTTTGTATTCTGCTTGCGGGCGGAGTTATTTTAAGCACTATTATGCTCGGTGAAAGCCTTGGCAGAGTTACTCCCAGGGAAACAAACATCATCTTCCTTGTCCCGCCAAGCAAGTCGGCACCGCCGGTTGGTCAGGCTAAAACCGTCTATATAAACTCAGCACCCGAAGCCGGCGAAGACCCCAACGAGGTTCTGGCGCAGAGGGAGACCCGCGTTTACGAAAACAGAATACCGTCTTACGCGGGCGGCACCAAGCTTAAAACCCAGTCCGAGGCGATGGAGGAGTATTACAGAAGCCGCAGCTTTAGCACAAGCTCGCCGAACGGCATCTATTACGGCAACCTTGAAGTCAAGGACAATGCCGGAAAGTGGGACAGTGAAACCAGCGTTGACCTTTTCAAAAGCTCATACGGCGGCACTGTCGAATCGGAGCAGGGCGATAAGCTTATCGCTCCTGGCACATCCAATTATTATGATTTTACTGTTGAAAATAACGGCAACATCCCGCTTGATTATACAGTATCCATCGGGGTGGATGCCTTCCCATATGAAAACGACGCTGCTTCGGCTCTTCCGCTGGAATGGCGGCTTGTCGATGAAAACGGCGCCGATGTAAGCGGCTGGAGGACTTATACCAACAGCACAGAGGTTCTTTCCAGCGGGACGCTGGATATATACAGTAAAGAAGGCTATACCATAGAATGGCGCTGGCAGTTCGAGCGCGGCGACGACGAATATGATACGTATATGGGCAATCTCTCTGCCGAAATCCCGGTCGGGGTTGACGCGACGATATACGTCACCGCCGAGCAGAACCCTTATTGGGAGCCTACCGCTCCGACCGAGCCCACCAAGCCTGACGAGCCTGTTGACCCGCCGGATGATGTTACGGCTCCGGATGTGATCGAATCCAACGACGATGAGCTTATCCCCGCCGGCTCCGAATCCAAGGGCGATGCCAAGTCTCATGCAAAGGAGCAAGCGCAGTCCAAGCCGCAGTCCGCAAGCCGCATAGAATCCGGCACGGCAGATGGTCACAGGACGGTGTATATAGTCATACTGGCGGTATCTCTGACAGGTCTTGTAATCATCTTCATAATAGCCGCAGCAAGAAGAAAGCATCATGAGGAGAAAACCAATGAACAAAGCTGACGGCAGACCCGCACAGCCTAAAAAGCGGCTTTCAAAGGCGCTCCGCCTTGTGCTTGCCGTAGTCGCGGGGCTGATACTGGGGCTTAACCTGTATCGCTGGAACGCCTCATCTCTTGCCGGAAACGCCCTGCCTATGCCGTTCGGAACGGGTGCGGCGGTGGTGCTTTCGGGCAGTATGTCCCCGACACTGGAGGTGGACGATCTTGTAATCGTCCGCGCAAGGACGGGCTATGACGTCGGCGATATCGTGGTTTATCAGTCCGGCAAGGACCTTATTGTGCATAGAATCATCGAAATAAACGGCTCGGAAATCATAACAAAGGGCGACGCTAACGAATCTGCCGACATCCCCATAAGCATCAGCGCGATAAAGGGCGAGGTAGCTTTAAGTATCCCTAAAGCCGGCGTGGTGGTTAACTTTCTTAAGCTTCCGGCGGTGGGAATAGTGCTGCTTATCGGCGCGTTTGTCCTGATGGAGCAGTCCTTCCTCTCGGACCTGCGCGTGGACGATGAAAAGCTCGATGAAATCAAAGCAGAAATCCGAAAGCTCAAGCAGGAGCTTGAATTGGATGATAAGTAGCAAAAAATTCAAGCGGCGGGAAGCATGGTTTTCCTGCCGCTGTTTTGTATCGTCTCACAGAATCATTACAAAATTCACACAAAAAATATATTGACGAAATATGAATTATTGTTTATAATAATTAATATAATAATATCTGTGGATAAATTTATAGAATATTGTTACCAGACAGGAGGATTTCAGTATGTCCAAGAAATACTACGCCTGCGTGTATGGCGGAGCTTCTAACAAAATTGACGATGTATATATAGCTCAGATAGAGAAGCTTGGAAAAATCATAGTTGAAAACGGCTTTTCGCTTGTGTTCGGAGCAGGAGCTTCGGGCTGCATGGGCGCCGCGGCAAGGGGTGTTAGGGATTCTGATGGCTACGTCATGGGCGTATCCCCGCATTTTATAAGCAGTTTTGAGCCTATTTTCGACTGCGACAACACCGTCATGGTGGACACTATGGCAGAAAGAAAAACGCTGATGGAAAAGCACGCGGATATTTTCTTCATCGCCCCCGGCGGAATAGGGACTATGGATGAGTTTTTCCAGATTCTCACTCTGAAATACCTGAATCAGCTTTCTGCACCGATAGTGGTTCTGAACCTGAACGGCTTTTACGACAGCCTTATTGCTCTTGTTGAGAGCCTTATCGATAACAACGCCGCTATACCGGAGGTAAGAACATACTTTGATGTCGTTGATTCGGTTGATGATGAGCTGATAGTAAAGCGCTTTAACGAATGTAAGTGAATGTAATCAGCTGCTTTTGAAATAATCCCGCCGCAGAACTGCGTTACAGCGATTCAGCGGCGGGTGTTTTATATCATCTTAGCTGAGATTCGTACTTCTCCTTGACACTCTGCACGCAAAATGGTATAATCAAAACAAATAAAGTATAATTGGGGTGTGGAGCATTTGAAACTATCGTCTGATAAAACCGTAAACGCAAGCCGCAGAATACTTTCCTCTGGGCTTGTGTGGATAGTATCCATTCTTCTTTCTGCCGTCGCATCATTGATTTTTATCAGCGCAGTAACCTTATTCATCCCCGGCAGGATGGACTATATACGCGCGGCAATCTCATCTCACGGAATATCCGGCAGTGATGCTATAACCACCTACCTTGTTCTTCATATAGCGGCAAGGCTTGTTTTGCTTGCCGTTTCGGGTGTATTTTCTTTCGGGATGCTCTACACCCTGATATCCTCAAAGGCAAGACCGGAAGAGCCGGTTAAGGACGCCGGATTTTCTGCTATGATAGGGCTTGCCAACTGTGTGCATAAGCTTGTAAAGCCGTTTGGGGCAGCTGTTGGAGTGCTGTTTATCTATAAGTTGATTCGGTTCTGTGTGTTTTGCTATGAAATCAGATATTACAATGCTGTGATATTCGGCTTCTTCGCCACCGTTTTCGGCGAGCTTCTGCTGGGGCTTATCGCGGTGGGAGTACTTTACTGGATATATCGCTTCAGTGCGGCGATGGCGGATGATATCACCTCGATTCAGTATCTGCTGGTAACAAAAAAGTCCTCGGCTTACGGCATATCTACCTCGACCTTTTTCTCCCTTCTTGCCTGCACGATAGCATCGATGGCTTTGGCGTGTGCCATGAGCTATGACCTGTTCGCCTTTGCGGCATTCGCAGCGGCGTCATTAGCAAATCTCCTTGCCGCAATCTTTATCAGAAGCACCAAGAAGCACTTCGAGGAACTTGCGTATGAAGAGTACCTGAAAAACGGCAGGGCATCAGGTGGTTTGGAGGAGATTGCGTGATAAACGCAGAGATATCCCGAAAAGTACCAGAATAAGCTCAATACGCAAAGAAACGGGATATTAGTATTATTCACTCTCTTTCAGAAAATTAACTGCACGTGAAATCATAAGATATGCATTTAGAACAAAATATAAAACAAATTCATTCTGTGAGATTGGAAAGCCTATGGAAGCTTTTGGCTTTTCAGCGCTGATGATTTAATGATTAAAACCCGCTCTGTTTTTGAACAGGGCGGGTTGTTTAAGGAAAACAAAAGGAAAAAACAAATTAATAATCAGCGCTTCTTAAAGATATTTACTCCTGCAAAAGCGATGAGCAAGGGAATAACACTTAAAACTATTCCTGTTTCAGGAGAAGTACTTTCAGTTGATTCATCGGATGCTTCGGCTGTATCGGCCTCAGTCTGCTCTGTCGGTTCAGATGATTCCACTTCGGAAGCTTCGGACACAACTGCTATGACTTCAACGGCGTAAACCGTATTGCCCTCTCCGCCGATACTGAAGTTGAGAACATCGTCTAAAGACAAAGTTCCTGTGCCTGTTCCGCTTGGAGTGCCTGTATACTTAGCAATAAGTGAAGCGCAGTCAAATATTGCGCGCTTTTTGCCGTCGGCGGTGTCTTCTACGCTCTCGGCTGGACCGGATGTTGCGTGGGTATATTTGTTGCTGTCGTATGCCTGCAAAAGTAAGTCGATTTCAGCGTCACCGGTGTAGGTAATGGCTATTTTTGCGTTTTCCTTCTGAATGGCCTCGATAAACTGGTCGGCAATATCAGGAGCAGAATATTCGGTGATAACTGCAGGATACCATCCTGAAACCTCAAAGCCAGTCTTGAATGGAAGTCCGGGATCCGGGGTGGCGGGGGCATCGAGTGCAAACAGCATCTCCTCTGCAAAGGCCGTAAGGCTGAGCGCAAGTACCGTTACCAATGCTGTAAGGGTTATGATGATTTTCTTTGTCATGTTAATGACCTCCTTATTTCAGTTTGCTTCCTTGGAAACAATTTCAGTTTGCCGCAAAGGTATGAGGATGTCAATAGTTTTTAATGATTTTGCTTATACCTTTTGACTATATTGGATATACACAAAAAGTATTTGGATTTTAAAAAATATCAGTATATAATTTTTATACAAACCTGAAAAATCTAAAATCGCCACAAGGAGGATTCATATGATTTTTAGAAAAACTGTCGCCGTTTTAACGGTGATATTTCTTATAGCCGGACTTGTCGGCTGCGGCAAACAGCGCAAGGACCCCATCCGCTTAACCCTTTCGACCGAGGATTCCGAAGCGATTCTTCGTGCTGCTGGAATCACCCTGCCGGATGTCGAGAATGCAAAGGGCGCAAGCTCCACCATTAAATACTTCGGCTGGAAGGACCCCTACCAGAACTATTCTGAAGCCGAAATAATCAACACCGGATACTGGACGTTCGAGAACAAGTATAATGGTCATATTGAATGGGTGGAAACAGAATACTTTGAGCGTCATAACGACCTTGCAAATCTGCTTCTGGCAGGAACAGCTCCCGATTTCTGCTCCGGCGGCGTTTCAAATACCGCGGTCTACCCCATGAATTGCATCAAGGGTATGCTCCAGCCTGTTGACCCCTATGTAGATTTCTCCAATCCTTTGTGGGATGGTGTGCGGGGCTTCGCCGATTACTTCATGCTCAAGGGTCAGCATTACCAGATAGTCATGTTCACCAAGCCGATGGATCTCTGCGTCTACAACCGCAGGGTGATTGAGGAGTGGGGCTTCGATGACCCTGCCGAGCTTTACTACAACGATGAGTGGACATGGGATATCTTCTATAATATGTGCCTTGACTTTTCGGACGGCGACGATAACCGCTACGCCCTCGACGGCTACGGCTATCAGGGAGGAATCACCAACTCCACCGGACAAATGATTTTCAATATTAACGAAGACGGCGAATTCTACGCCGATCTTGATAATCCCGCCATCGAACGCGCACAGAGCCTGCTTTACGACCTTGTAAAGAACGACTGCTGCTATCACGAGGGAACCAATCGATGGGCTTTAAGAAACAACGGTATCTATGGCTCAGGCATGAAGGAAGGCAAGTGCCTGTTCTACATATTGAGCGAAAACTACTTCACCGCTCCTGTCGAGGAGATAAGCGCGATCTGGGGTGATATCGCCAACGGAGAAATCATGTTCGCTCCGATGCCAAAAGACCCTCTCGGAGACGGACAGTATTACACCAGCTCAGACTTTGCCGACACCCAAGGCTCCATCTGTATAGTCAACGGTGCTGAAAATCCCGACGGCGCGGCGCTTTTGGCATCCTGCATACGCTTCAAGATTCTTGACCCCACCGTTATTCAGATAGATAAAAGGCAGCTCAAGGAAAAGTACCTTTGGAACGACGATATGCTTGATATGTCCGACGAGTGTCAAAGAATTGCGCTTGCGAATCCCCTGATTGGTTTAAGCGGAAATCTTCCGGATAACCTGCAGTACGCACTTGACCAGGCCTGCTGGGATGTTGTACGCTCGTGGGAGCCTGCAACATGGGCAATGCAGAAGGAAAAGTATGGCGAGGTCATCGATTATTATATCGATGAGCTTAACAGCATGATGGAAGAATACAAGGTGAATTAGCGTCTGTGGCTTTCGGCCGGATATGCCTTCTCCGAACCGACCTTGTTCGTTAAACCGCACTTTTGCACACGCGGCTATTGAACACGAAACCAAGAAATGAAACTTGACGAATACTTATAAAATTGTTAAAATAATAAATGGTATATCATATGCAGCTTTTGCATGGGAGGCTTATTAAATTGAACTACGTGTACTCGAATATTTCCTTGCAGTCGCGCGGGAGGAATCTATCTCTCATGCAGCCGAAAAGCTTCATCTCACCCAACCCACTCTTTCGCGGCAGCTTAAAGACCTCGAATGGGAACTGGGCAAAACGCTTTTTGTGCGCGGCAGCAAAAAAATCACCCTCACTGAGGAGGGCAGGCATCTCTGCGCACGTGCGCAGGAGCTTCTTAACCTTGCCAAGCGCACCGAGGATGAGATTCGAAACAGCTCGGACAAGACCTGCACTATCTCCATCGGCACCGGCGATTACAGGTCGAATTCCATCCTCACCCAAATAATGTCGGAATTGCGCGCAAGCTACCCCGAGGTTAGGTATCGCCTATACAACAACAGCTCGAAAAACATTGCCGACCTGCTCGACAACGGTATCTTGGATTTCGGCTTGCTTTTGGAACCCGTAAGCCTTGAGCAGTTCGAGTGCATCCGCTTGGGCTGCGTTGAGCGCTGGGGACTGCTTATGCGCAGTGACAGTCCTCTTGCACGGCGGAAGTTTATTCTGCGTTCCGACATAGCGGCGCTTACCATACTCACCTCCGCCCGGCTTTCACTTCAGAACGAGTTTCAGAGCTGGCTTGGGCGCTCGATTTACGAGCTTAACATATACGGCACCTACAACCTATTGAACACAGCGGTAGACATCGTTCGGCGTGGGGACGCTTCAGCGATTGCGATTGACGGCGCGGCATCCACCTACGGCGGGGACTTGGTGTTCCGGCCGTTCTACCCAGAGCTTACGACCGGCTCGGTGCTGGTCTGGAAGAAATACAACGTCAAAACTGTAATTGCAGAGGAATTTATCGCTGCGGCAAAGCGCATATGCGAAAATGCCGACGGCGGCAACAGCTATAATAAGGAGGGCAAGGACATGAACCGAAAGGCAATGGCATTAATAACTGCTGGAGCTTTGGCAGTGGGAGTGACCTCCTGCGCAAGTCCCAAGCAGGAGAAAAGCAATCAGGAGGCACTTATGGACAGCACAATTCACATCGACTACAACAGCCCCACGCAGGGCAACCCTTATTTACCACTCTGGGAGTACACCCCCGACGTCGAGCCGTATGTTTTTGAGGACCCGGACAATTCCGGAAAGTTCCGGCTTTACGTATACGGCTCGCACGATATGTACAAGAACGCCTACTGCGGCGACGACCTTGTTGTGTGGAGCGCACCGGTCGAAAACCTCTCCGACTGGCGTTATGATGGGGTGATATTTAAGTCTATTGTCGAGGGCACGGTGGACACCCTATATGCTCCTGATGTCGCCGTTGTCGAGGAGGACGGCAAGAAGACCTACTACCTCTACCCCAACAACCAGAGCTGGGGCAGAAACGGCATGATAGCCAAATCCGACCGCCCCGACGGACCTTTCGAGGTCACAAACTGGAAAAGCGGCAGTTCAACCGAGACTAACGGCGTTTTGGGCTTCGACCCGGCTGTTTTCGTGGATGACGACGGCGAGGTCTACGGCTATTGGGGCTTCTGCGAATCAAACTGGGCCAAGCTCGACCCCGAAAACATGGCGACCGTCAAAAAGGGCGAAAAGAAGCACCGCAACATTCCGAGCTACGACCAGATGATGGCGGAGAACTACAATCCCGCAGACTACAACATCGTGCAGGACGAAAACGTAAAAAAGTGGGGATTCTTTGAGGCATCCTCAATTCGCAAGGTCGGCAATAAATACGTCTTCATTTTCAGCCGCAATGGACTTTACAGCGAGCCCACCGGCAAAAACTACAATCAGCTTGCCTACGGATACAGCGACAGCCCCGCAGGCCCATGGAAGTGGGGCGGAATCATAGTGGACGCCCAGGGTGAGGCTATACCCCGCTCCGCGCTCGAATACTACCGCACCTTTAACGGCGGCAACACCCACGGAAGCATCTGCGAAATCAACGGGCAGTGGTATGTTTTCTATCACAGAAATCTGCATATGTACGCGCGCCAGGCGATGGTTGAAAAAATCAACGTCGAGTGGGACGAAAAGCCGGTCTCCGAGGGCGGAGAGGTAAGGATTTCCATGGCAGAGGTCACCTCGCAGGGATTCTATATCAACGGTCTTAACCCATATATGAGGACGTCGGCGGGCAGAGCCTGCTATATCACCTACACAAACGGCGGCGCGGCAATCCAACCTGCATACACGCAGGACACCGAAAGCCTGCTTGTCACTGCTATCAAGGGCGGCACGATAGTTGGCTTCAAGTACTTCAACTTCGACCTTAAAAAGTCGGGCAAAGCCACCCTTGAGTTGAATATTAAGCCTAAGAACTCAGGAAGCATTGACGTTTATATGCGCCCCGAAAGTGCTGCGAACACTCCCTGCAAATCGGACGAAAGCGGCATCATATCGGTCGGTGAAGGAAGCGTAAAGCTCTGCTCCTTCAAGGTTAAAGCGGGCGGAGACGGATATATAACCCTTTCCAAAAAGGTGGATATCTCCGACTACAGCGGCAAATGGGGAGTATTCTTCGTCTTTAAGAGCGAGGATGGCGAGGATATCTGCAATTTTGAAAGCTTTGTGTTTGTGGATTAATATTGTCATTTACGACGCCGAAAGGCATCCCTTTTTAGGCGCGGATGAATAAGCCCGGAAAAAACGTACAGTAGAAAAAGCAGCCTCCTATGGTAGAATAAAAGAAACTACCATAGGAGGTTTTGTCATAGCAATAGAATATCGACAAATATCAGGAATAATACTGATTTCTCTAAAAGTATATATGAGTTGCTAAGGCAACACTTATATGGAAAATTAGTATTATACACTTTTTAACGGTAAATAAGTTATAAATTTATGATATAAGCGCAACGCTTGAAAAATGAGGCGCTTAAAAAATTTTTCTCGTAATTCGTTGCACTTGTATTGACAAACTATTCCGTGAGACCGCCGAAATTGCTTTCGACTGCGAATTTAGGAATATTTCTAATTTCAACAGGACATTCAAGCGCATGACCGGCGTTATACCCAGGGAGTATGGAAGGTTTGGCGGGAAAAGGCATGGATGAGCGAAGAAACAGTTAAATTGTTTTTGATAGGATTGTTTGAGGTATTGTAAGCGTGAGGCTTTGTGTGGCAGCTATAACTATGTGCCCCACCGCACTTCCACTTCGATACCGTCCGCTCGGAAACTCCGATTTTCAGGGCTGTTTTCTTTTGAGAAAGGTCGCTCCTCAGGCAAAACGAACGTATTCTTTTGCCAATGTCAAATTGATTAAACAATGCTCTCCCTTATTCTGTTAGTGATTTGCACTGTAATCCATTATAGCATACTTTCCCGCGAATACATCCGCACTTGAGCCCCCAATAGCATACCCGCCGCATCATTTACGATACGGCGGGTATGCACTTGGAAAATATTATGAAAAGAAATTGAACAAGCTATATTAATTAGTACTTCCTCCAGTCGGGAAGCTCATCCAGGGTGATGACTAGGTCGGAATTGAACACCTTTTCAAACATCTCGTCCGATGTGTACATATCGGTGGTGCAGTATTCGCCGCCCCATGTGCAGAAGTAGAGCCAGTATACGTTGTCGCGCTCCATCATATCAGGATCTATCTGAACACCGTTTTCGGCAAGAGCTACCGGCTTTTTGCCGCCTGAGGCTTCACCCACGGTGATAAATTTGTTTATCTGGGATGAATATTCGTGCTTGTCGGCGTAGATGTCGGTCGAGGCGATGTCTACATACTCATCACCGGGATACCACTCTGCGCTGTCGCCGTTCCATACCCATATGATGTTGTTGAGCTTGTGATAGTTGGTCAGGCGGTCGTAAAGATGGCTGTACAGCTCCTTATACGGTTCAGCGCCGCTTGCTCCCCACCAGAACCATCCGCCAGAAGCCTCATGCAAAGGTCTGAAAAGAACCGGGATTTTCTTTTTCTGAAGCGTTTTGAGTGCCTCGGCAATGATGTCTATATCCTCATCCAGAAGCGCAAGACCTTCCTTGTCCTCACCGCTCATTATCTTTTCAAGATTTATGCTTGTGGCTTCGGCATAAAATCCTCTCCACCACGGCTGGTCTGCACTGTTTAGGATATACTTTTCGGGAGCGTACCAGTGCCAGTTCAGCACGACTATTCCGCCCTTTTTGTCGAACGTCGTCACCCTGTCGATATATGGGTCGAAGTTTTTGTACTCCTCGGAAAATGGGGTGGTGGTTTTTAAGAGGTCTATTTCTATCACTGCGGGAGTCTTGCCGGTCTTTCTCTCGATGGAATTGAACTCATCCGAAGCAATTCCCAATGTAGAATGCTGACCGCTTAAGGTATAGCTTCCGTATATGCTCATAAGATAGCGATACAGGCTTTTGGCGGCTTTGGTTGCGTTTGGGTTGCACAGCTCGTCGGAAAGGGCGTATATATCCTCACCCAAAAGCTCGGACTGCCTGATTTCAAGCTTATCAAAATCTATCCAGCCCCAGCCCTTTGTCAGGCTGATTTTGTGCTCACCCTCCGAAATCCATATCTTTTGTACAACACATTCCGAAAAGCCATCGCTCTCGGTTGAGACATCCGCAGCTTTTTCGCCGTCGATAAATATTTTGTTCTCCTTGTAGGAACCGTTTGAATTGATGTAAAACGCAAGGTCGTAATGACAGCCGTAGGGGATGGAGACTGTCAGCTCCACGCCGTCGCCGGCATCCTTAAAGCCGGTGACATATCCCTCGCCGCTGAAGCCATCCTGTGATTTTGCGACCGACGCATTGCCTAAAAGCGTTCCGCTCTCGGCTTCGACTGAGATGGTTTCGACATCGACCGGCTCGACTGTCTTTTTCTTTCTCGGCTCGGTTTGCGGTTTTTGCGCGCATCCGGCTAAAATTGCCGCCGCGAGCAGAATCGAAATAATTCTTTTCATATTTTAAGCTCCTTGCTCCCGAAAGGTTATCCGGGGTTCAACCGGGTTATATTGCCTTGCGGCAGTTATCCCTCAGAACAACTTGCCGCAAGGCGAATATAACCGACAAAGTAAATATAACCGGCAAAGCCGATATCACTCTGCACTTCGCTCTACAAACTTTTTACTTGGTGAACTCTGCCAGCGTTTTGTTCAGCTCTTCAAGATAGTAGTTGAACTTCTCCTGATTGCTTTCCTTTATCTGCGCCCATGATGAAACGTTACTGCTTCTTGCAAAGCTCTGGAATTTTGAAGATACATCGTCCAGCGTCTTGCCAACGCCGTCGTAATAGTCAATAATCGCAACGTCGCCGTAGGAAACAAGCTCCATGCAGGTATCGTACATTTCAAGCATCTCATCTGTCCAAAGGTAGGTTTCCTTGAGCTGCTTTCTGTCGATATCTATAACGGTGGGGTCTATCTGCTTGAATCTTTCGCAGGAGGCCAGAAGCGCCACGCCCTCAGGATTGTCGCAGCCTGCAACTATGCAGTAAGCTGTCTGGGTGGCTTCAAGATAATACCTGCCGTCGCCGTTTTCGTTTCTGGGAACCGGGACGAACATGATCTCGTTCTGGGTAACATCTCCCCATACGGCTGAAATCTCTTCAACCGGACCGGTGAATGCCCAGGAGCCTTCTATGTAGAACAGAAGCTTGCCTTCCTTCATTCCGCCGCCGTCAACCTCGTTGCGAAGCTTCCAGCCGCGCTGCCACAGGGGATATACGCAGTTGTTCTTGCAGAGATTATAAACAACTTCTGCCGCCTGCTGAGGTCTTGGGTCGTCGATACGGGATTCAAACAGACCGGTATCCGGGTTGTATGCTACAATGTTGGTGCCGCAGGAAGCCATTATCGCGCTGTCCCATGCCCAGCCGTCAAGGGCGAACCTATCCTCGTCGAAATCCGAGAACTCGATGCACATATCCATGAACCTGTTCCATGTCCATTCGTCGTTGGCATAAAGCTCTGCAGGGTCGTCGAAGCCCCATTCGTCCATAGTACGTCTGTTGTAGGCGCAAACTCTTGAGAATCGGGTGGTTGAAATCATGGTATAATGCTTGCCGCCGAGCGAGAAGTACTTGTCGGCATACTCCTTGATTCCCTGCCACAGCGGGTCGTTGTAGTCGATATATTCGTCAACCGACTGGAAAATACCTTTTATTGCGCGCTCCGGGAAGGTATCGGACGCTCCGGGATATCCGTCGGGAGCGTCACCAGCCAGAATCAGGTTGGCAAGGTTGTCATAGCGGGCGTTGTAGGTGGTCTCTATCCACTCGACCTCGCAGCCGTACTTTTCCTTGAAGGTGTAATAGCCGGTGTTGACGATTTCATCCTCGGAGTAGTTGTGGAAGTCATCATCCCAGGAAAACCACTTGACGGTTGTGCCGGACGCCGCACAGGTTTCGGCATCGGGAAGCTTGATTCCTGCCGCCGCCAGGATGGCTTCGGAATCCTCGGTCGAAAGAGTTATTTCGATGATTTGCCGTCCGCTCTTTCCGCAGGCTGTCACAGAAAACAGAATGACAGCGGTAAGTACCAGCACTAAAATCCTTTTTAAAATCGATTTATTCATATGCAGTCACCAATTCCTTTCGTATAGATGCTTTTGCTGATACAATTATACTAAAACATTATACTATCCTTTTCTACTGCATTTATTTTGAAAGCTGATACTATCACACTGATTTTGATTTCGGTCATCACAAAAAAGTGACTGAAAAATTGTGCAAAATGACAGTGTTGCAATTTGATAAGTCAAATGATATAATGCAAAGTAACAGGAAAAAGCCGAAAACGTTTCAGCAAGGAGCTTATATAAAAGTATATTGCGGTGATACTATTTTACAAAGAGGGGATGAGGATTTGAAGGAATACGAGCACTTGTTTGAAAATATTCACCACACGACTGCTCAGAAGCTTTGCAGGTACAAGCCAAGCAAGATTCCGGACTATGTTTTGCGCGTAGGACTTCACTGGCATAACGAGTTTGAAATAAATATCATGAGGGATGGCGTGGCCATCTGCCGCATCGGAACGGAAGTTTATGAGCTTCACAAGGGGGATATAGTTATAAAGATCCCGGGAATCCTCCATGAAACCCATATACAAGATGGCGGCTTTGCTTACTATGACACCATGATTTTTCATGCGGACTTCTTCGGAATGGGTAAGTACGAGCGAAGCTATATAGAGGTGCTTGGCAGACTGATAAATCAGAAGGACACCATTAAAAACCCGATAAGACCTACCGACAAGGGATATGATAAGATATCGTCATTATTAGACGATGCTGTCTCGGCGGCTAAGCTTGATTCTCCTGTTTCGGACATACTTCTGAAAAGCAGGCTGATCGGGCTGCTATACGAGCTTGTGGAGGGCGGATATATCGTAAAAAACGAGTATTCCGCCAAGCGGGACGCTGACATGGAGGTCTTGCAGCCGGTGCTTAAATACATCGCAGATAATTATACCGCGGATATAAAAATTTCGCATCTTGCAAGGCTTACCGCCAGGAGCGACACTGCCTTTATGGCTCTGTTCAAAAAGGTAATGGGTGTTACGGCTATGGAGTATATCACCCATCTGCGAATAAACGCCTCCTGCGAGATGCTAAGATATACCGACCAGAAGATAATAGACATCGCCCAGAACTGCGGATATTACAACCTTTCAAATTACAACAGGATATTCCGCAAAAAGATTGGAGTAACGCCGAAAGAGTTTCGCAGTCAGTTCAAGTCGGCTGAGAAGTCGGCAAATATTATGAAATAGCATCGGCTTGATGTTATAATTACATCATCACATAAAAAGCCGCCGCAAAATCGCGCTGTCATGGATTTTGCGGCGGTTTTCTATGTGATTTTTATTTTCGGATGTTATCTGCGGATATTATCCCTTTCCCCACTCGGGCAGCTCGTCGAGGGTGATTACCTTATCCGAGTTGTAAACGGCATGAAGATCCATCTTGTCGTGTTTTGAGATGAAATCGGTGTGCCATATCATGAACCAGCTCCAAAGACAGCCGTCATCCTCAAAGCGTTCGATTCGTGGGACATAGCCGCACTCGTGAAACGCTATAGGCTTGCCGGTATTCATTTTGTCGAGCTTTTCGTATGCCGACTTGTGCGTGGAATTGTCGTAGGTGTCCGAGCCGATGATGTCGCAGTACTCGTCGCCGGGATACCAGCCGTCCTTGACTTCGCCGGAGTAGCCCAGAACCCATATCAGGTTGTCAAGTCCGAATTCATTTGTATAGCGGTCGTGCATCATCCGCCAGAGCTTTATAAAGTTCTCACCGCCGCCTTTTCCCCACCAGAACCATCCGCCGTCGAATTCGTGGAAGGGGCGCCACAGGACGGGGACACCGGCATCCCTCAGCTCTGAAAGAGCATTTGCCGCTTTGTCCCAGTTCTCTATCATAGCGGCGTGTTCCGGGGTGGATTCGTCCAACAGCTTCTCAAAGTCGGGAATATCGTCCTTCGATTCCTGATATCCCTTGCCGTTTATGCCAGTGTGCCAGCATATGGTAACAAGTCCGCCCTTTTCCCACCATTCCTTTGCGCGCTCAACAACGCCGTCAAAATCGCCGTTCATAAAGTCCAGCCCGCGCATTGCGGGAAGCTTGCCGGTAGCTTGCTCGATTATATCCATCTCGTAATCCGGCGAGCCCATCCAGGTGGATTCCTGCTGACAGGACAGCATAACCTTGCCGAAGCTGTCGCAAAGATACTGATATACTTCTTCGGTGGCTTCGTTCGCCGAAATCTCAGCGGTTCGAGGTGCTCCGCAGGATGCAAGAATAATAGCGCATAAAATTAAGCTGATTAAAATTTTAATATTCCTCATATTCATGACCTTTCCCTTCACAGAATTTATTGATGAAGCATTGGCTTTCAGCCTTATTTCGTATATGATAATTATACATCAAGCCTGAAAATAGTCAACACTTTTTTGCAAAAATTCAATTTAATATTTTCACATCAATAGGGAATGCATGAACCTTGGCAGATTGAATCACTTATTATTCCTGATTGGTTTTGCGCCTCAGCGCGATTGCTCAAACCCAGTCCATTCGGCGCTGTCTTCAAGGACTGAGCCATCCGCGAGAGAAGCAGCAACCCTGATTTTGCTTGCCATGCCTTCGCTTATCCGCACATCCTCCCACGTGAACACGGTTCCGTTTCTGACGCCTTCACCCATGGGAACTCCGTCGACAAAAAGCTCCACGCTATCTGCATTTGAATATGCCTTGATGACAGGAACAGGGCTTTGACGCTCTGTGAATCGCTTTTCGGTAAGCCAAAGCATAGGCTTGCGGTTCCAAACCGATTTGTAGAAGTAGTAAGCGTCCTTAGGTACACGTTCGCGGGTGCACAGACCCTTGTCGTTCTGACCCTTGGTGTCGCCCTCCTGCCGTCCGTCGGACGCAAAGTCGAACATACACCAAATGTATTTGCCCCAGATGTAGGGACGCTCGCAGAATTGCCGCCAGATATCCTCGTGCGCAGCTGACTGATAGTTTTCTGGATGTCGTTTACCCCAGCTGTCGATATCCTCCGCCCAGATAATATTGTCCTTGTGCTGTGAAATTGCTCCGCCTGCACCATATTCTGTTATTGCAACAGCCCGCTTTTGATTTGCATGGTAGCCATCCAGCCACTTGCCAAAAGCATCGTCCGCGCCGTCTATGTACCATCCGAAATAGCGGTTGATGCCAATGACATCCGCAGGAAGCTCTAAAAACCTGCCCCAGAACTGAGCGTCCGCAAAGGATACAAGTCTTGACTTATCCTCAGACCTTGCAAGAACGTTAAGCTCGGTATACAAAGCAAATATCTCGTCCGACATCTGATAAAGCTCGTTGGATGTACCCCAGATTATTATTGAAGGGTGGTTGTAATTCTGACGGATAAGCTCGGTGAGCTGCTGCCTGATGTTGCCGGCAAAGCCGTCCGCTATGATAAGCGTATCATTGTCGGCAGATATTGTATTGACCAATCCCACTTCAGTCCAGACGCACAAGCCAAGGCGGTCGCACAAATCATACTCATATTGGTCATGCTGATAGTGCGCCAATCTGACTGCTGTACAGCCCATGTCCATCATCATGCCATAGTCACGCTCACGCTGAGAATCGGACATCGCCCAGCCGTTTTCATAGCTGTCCTGATGGTAGTTGACGCCGTGAAGGTCGTAGCTGCGTCCGTTCAGATAGAAGCCGCTGTCATAATCGATTGAATAGCTTCTTACGCCGAAATGCTGTGTAACCTCGTCGAGCAGGGTGCCGTCAGATGAGAGAATTGTGACCCTTGCGGTGTACAGATACGGGTCTTCAACGCCGTCCCACAGGTGAGGGGATGATAACTTGATTGATGTATTATAATCCATACTTTTGCCGGCCGATATTTTGGCTTTGTCCTCACTGGCGGCGACAGTCTTTCCGTCCATATTGCGGATTTCTATAAGCGTTCTGACCGATACATCTTCGGAGCATCGGCTTGCAAGCTTTACAAGCACACCGATATCAGCACTGCTGTTTGATATATTCTCAGGCGTGATATACACTCCGCAGCTTCCGCAGTCGAGCAGATCAATGTGAACGTCAGGCACGGCGATCAGCTTGACGTCGCGGTATATGCCGCCCATCTTGGTAAAGTCGCCCTGATTGGTTATAGGCGCGATGTAATCGGTCGGAGCATTATTGACCTTTACTGCTATGACATTCTCTGACTCCGGCTTCACAAGGTCTGTTATGTCAAAGCGGAAGGCGGCGAATCCGCCTTCGTGTCTGCCCGCAATGCGACCGTTTATGTAAACCTCAGTTACCGTGTTTGCACCCTCGAATTCAATATATATCCGCTTATTTCTGACGCTTTGAGGAATGGTGAAGGTCTTGCGGTATCCGCCGAGACCGCGGTAGTAATGCTCTCCGCCTTCGTCGATGCCCGACCAGCCGTCTGCGCCGTCGACGGCGTTCCAGGTGTGCGGAAGATCGATTGATTCCCATGCTGAATCGTCGAAGTCCGGAATGTCAAACGGCAGGTCTGACAGCCCGCCAGCCTGAGTGAGCTTTAAGAATCTCCATCCCTTGTCAAAATCGAGTATTATTCTGCCTGCTTGGTTCAATACTATTTCCTCCTTATAGCAATACTAATTCTACATAAAAGTGTAAAATGGCTGTTTGGGCAGCCCAAGTAAAATTGCCACAAAGTCGCTATACGATGGGTTTTTCAGCGATTTAATGACCACACTTGGTCAGACACATTTTTAACGTAGAATAAGCATAAAGATTCCTTTGGTATATTTAAAAAGTCAATATTTGCATACTAAAAACCACTGCTGGAGGGGTATGCGCTGCGTGTTTTTACCCTCTGCCATTGGTCTGACAATAAAATCATTATACCACAGATTATGCAATATGCACTATACACAATTATAGGATTTTTTTAATCTATCCGAGGATTTTATTCGCGAATATGTCTTGATTTTTACTGAACTCAGCTTCCGTTTCAATGCTGCATCTGCCTGTTAATAATATCATATTAAAAAGACTGCAATTTAACAGATTCATTTTTCCAAACATATTGATTTTTCGTGAAAAAAGTAGTATAATGTATATGAATATATATGTCTCTTTGATATTGTAAAATGTGATTGAGTTGTGCAGTGCAAATTACTGTACAAATTATCAATATAAGCATATACTGTCATATATCTGCCGCATATCGCGCGAGTGCGGAGTTTTATCTGATATACTTGGAAATCAGGAAGGAAAGGAACGGGAAACTTTATGAGGAAACATCTTCATAGAAATACGCCCAAATTGAATATCCCCATATGTATTGCCGCAGTACTGTTCTGTCTGACGTTGTTTTCTACATATTTTGTCAGCGGTCTGTATGCCCGTTATACCTCGAGCGGACGGAACGGGGGCAGCGCAAGGGTTGCGGTGTTCTCGGTAAAGGGCGAAGGCGTGCTTTCAAAGCCCATAGCTGCGGAGCTTGTCCCCGGGGAAATAGTATCCAAGAGTCTGATTATTAAAAATGACAGCGAGGTTGCTGTGGAATATAAAATCTCAGTCAAGCACGAAACGGATAACCTGCCGCTGCAATTCTATATATCAAAAGAAGAAGTTGGCAATTTTGATGAAACAATTTGGATGCCAAAAAAGTTCGAAATGACTGCCAATCAGCTTCCGAATAGCGGAAGAGACAATTATAATTTATATATTTATTGGCAAGATGACCCCGATATTGATCTCGATTTGATTGGTCGAGTGGACTACATAACGGTGACTGTCACCGCGACACAGGTTGACTAAGGAGGATTTGCTCAATGGGAAAACAATATGCTCCTCAGAATACGAACTGTAAGAACAGCAGAAAAAAGGTGAACATCATAGCCATAGAGCTTGTGGTGTGCTTTGTTCTGACTGTAATTCTTATCGGCACTGTAATAGGAAAATATCAGCATCAGTTCAACTCTTACGGCTCAGTAAGAGCGCTGAATTTTTATTTTACAAGCAATTTTCTGGATGGCAAAACCCACACCCTTGCCCCTGGAACCCAAGAATTTTCGTTCACCCTGGGCAATCATGATGATGAGCTGCGGTATTCTGAGATGGATATATACTATACAGTTACTGTAAAAGATAGCGAAGGCAAGGATGCAACGGTTAATGACGACAGCGGAAATCTGTCTAAAAGCGAAGTCGATGATAATACAATCACCATCAAAGGCTTATCTCCGGGAACATACATTATCGAAGCGGTTGGCAACGGAAGAACTTCCGAAGATTTAGTAGGCGGATATTTCAAAACCCTGACTGCAACTATTGTGATTCCAGAGCAGGGAGCAAATGTTTATTATAATATCGCTTACCCAGAAGGCGATTACACCCTGCTGACCATCTGGAATGAGGGAGATAAGGATGGCGAAGTCACTATCGAATACACAGGAATCCCGGATAATACTAATCCAAATATGACTGACTGGGAGAGCGGCAGTGATACTAATAAGATAACAAAAACTAACATTGTTATAGACGCCTACTCCTCTAAGGTCTTCCGATTCTTTGGCGATAATGTGACTGTTACCGTGACTGACAAAGACGGTAAAAATGTAGAAACTAAAATCCCGCAGTAAGAAAGGAGTGCGCATATCATATGAATATGAATAAAATAAAAAGAACCTGCGCCCTCCTGCTGGCGGTCGCGCTGATACTCGGCGTTGTGATACAGTCGGGTATCGGAGGGGTGCTTGCAAATAATATGGATGGAACCACCGAGCAGACCGGCACAGTCTCCGAGCAGAGTGAGCCTGTTTCCGAACCTGTCACCATGCCTGTAACCGAGCAGATTACCGAGCAGATTACCGAGGATGTCACCGAACCTGTCACCGAACCAATCACCGAGCCGGTTACAGAGCCTGCTGAAGAAGCCGTAACCGAGCCAGCTGCAGCTCCGGATGACGAAACCCAAACCGCTGAGCCGACTGCCGATTCTGACGTCACCGGTGAAGACGGCGGGGATATCCTTCCTGAACTTTCCATATATCAGCAGCTTATGTCCTGCCAAAGCCTTGCCGAGATGGAAGTCCTGCTTTTCTCCGAGGAGAATGCGGTGGCTGTCGCCATGCTCACACAAGAGGAACGCGGTCTGATTTCGTCGCGGATCGAGGAGCTTGCTATGCTCACCGGAGCTGACGATATCCTGAAGAATAAACTGCTGGCGAAGCTGAATGAAAATACAGTCATGATTTGTCCGGAATGCGGAGGGATTGATGGTCTTCATGCTGAGGGCTGTTCTGCTTATGTGCAGGTATGCATCTGCGGAAGCTTGGACGGCACACATACTGAGGATTGCCCAGCCTATCTGCCTGTCTGCACTTGCGGAAGTTTAGACGGCGTGCATACTGAGGACTGTCAGCTGTATGTGCCCATCTGTAACTGCGGAAGTGAAAACGGAGAGCATGACGAAACCTGCCCGCTGTATGTTCCCATCTGTAACTGCGGAAGTGAAAACGGAGAGCATGACGAAACCTGCCCGCTGTATGTTCCGGATGCAACCATCTGCGACGAGTGCGGGGTTGATGGCGGTCATGATAAGACCTGCTCACAGTATGTCGAGGAATATGTCTGGGCGGGATTTACCGATTGGGAGCTTGCCATATGGCTGATGGATGAAGCCAATGCGGAGACTGTCAAGGCGATTCTTTCAGACGAAACCACCGAGGAATATGCTCTGCTCACCCTGCGCATAGATGCTATTATGAATGGCGAAGATACCGTGCTGGCAGAGCAGGTTATAGCTTACCTTACCGCACTTATGGGGATGGATGGGACGAATGAACTGGCGGATGAGCAGGACGAGTATATCTATTTCGATTTGGCGGCGGGAAGTGTAACTATAGGGAAGACAACTTATACCGGTTGGGTCTATGTAGGAGGTGTCTTAACTAAAGTTACCGGAACTCATGAAGCAAAAAACAAGTATTACATATACCAATCTACTGAAGAAAATAGAATGAGTACCGGATATGCAGATGAAACGGCTTATATCAATAAAACCGGTTGCAGAGTGCCGGTTTATCAGCGTGTTATGTATGAAGGCAAGCCGTGGACTGAATATATTACCAATAACACGGATGTAAAAGCTGTTAGCGAGGCTTGGGAAACTGCGGCGATAGCGGCTGGCAGAACGGCAGTGGGCAAGCAGGCTGGTGCAACAGGAAACTATATTATTTTTACCGCCAATTCAAAGTACACAGCTGATGTGACGATTGATAATATATGGACATATTTTCAAAAACCAGGTCCAAGCAGAAGCGAAGGTGGTATTGCTGCTCACTTCGTAGCCAATATAGACGTAAATATCACTATTCGGTTAAAAGGTGATAACCGTCTTGGTAACATTCACTATGGAGCCAATAGAGGCACGAATAATCAAATCATTTTTTGTAATGGTGAAGATGCAGATAATGTTCCAGGTAGTCTTACCGTGGCTGATTTTCCAAATGATTTTGGTAAAAACTATTGGTGTTCGGCAATAGGTGGAGATGATAGTAAATGTGACCGTTCTGACGGCATCGTGATTAACAGTGTGGTGTAATCTATGCCGGCACTACTTCAGAGGACGACTGCACAGCCATTGGCGGCGGTGGTAACGAATATGGCGGAGTTACCATTAATGGGGGTACAGTTACCGCAGTATCTGCCTCAACCGGTACTGCTATTGGTGGTGGAATTGGTTGGGGCAATCAGGGCGGCGACGCAAGAGTTGTGATTAATGGCGGAACTGTTTATGCTTATAATCATGGTATTGGACCGGATTCAGGCAGCTACGTAAGCTTTGTTCCGGCAGCTGCTATTGGCGGCGGCAGTGCATCCACTAACACTGGCAATAAAGATACATATGTTGAAATAAATGGCGGTTTTGTCTATGCTCAGAGTAAGGGTGGCGTTGCAATTGGAGGCGGCGGAAGTGGAACACAGACAGGTGGAAAAGCTACAGTTAATATTAGTGGCGGCACTGTTATTGCAAAGAGCGTCGGAGGAGAGGTTAATTATGATAAAAAAGGTGTTGGTAAAAATCATACTGAAACAATCACTCCCGGTGTAAGTATAGGCGGCGGAACAGGTGCTACCGGCGGTGGTTCGGTAAAATTGACTATAAGCGGCGAAAATACAATTCTCCGCACGGGCTCAATAGGCGGTGGCAAGACAACCGGCTCTGGAAATATCGGCAGTGCAAATGTTACTATCACCGGCGGCGATATTACCGGTCAGGTAATCATGGCAGGTGGAGCATCTTCAAACTGCTCGTTCACTATGTCCGGCGGCAGAATTCATGACACTGATGTTGTTAACGGAAATACAATCACCGATACTAATATAGTTGACCCGCAAAAAGATGTCAAGATTTCCTACATTGAAAAAAATGGCGGCGCTGTCTGGATGGAAGACCCAAAGGGCGTTACAGAAATCTCCGGCGGCACAATCGAAGGCTGCACTGCTGAGCTGGGCGGCGCTATCTATATGACCGGCGGCAAATTTACGCTGTCTGGCACAGGTAATATCAGCGGCAATAAAGCAACTGCGGAAACAACATCCACAGACCCTGAGACACCGGCAGCAGATACCTCTGTCAAGGGTCTGGGCGGTGCGGTGTATATCAGCAATGGTACTGTTGACATCACCGGAGGAATCATGGGCAAAGACGGCAAGCCGAACAGAGCGGTAAACGGCGCGGGTGTTTATGTAAACGACGGTACAGTAAATGTCAGCGGCGGTAATATTCAATTCAACTCAGCCAGCATTAACGGCGGCGGACTATATGTTACCGGTGGTAATGTAAATGTATCAGGCGGTAAAATTGATAAGAATACAGCCGGTGAAAGAGGTGGCGGAGTGTATCTTGCCGTAGGCGGCAGCTTTACGATGGAGGGCAAAGATGCAGTCATCAGCAATAACAACGCTGAAAACGGCGGCGGAATATATCTTTACACCAGCCCTATTTTACAGGAGGGAAGCATTACTGAAAATATTGCCACCAAAAACGGCGGTGGTATGTATATTTACGACTGTCTGGTTGAGCTTAGCCCTAAAGGGGATGTGTATATTACCAATAACTCGGCAGTGGATGGCGCCGGTATATATATTCATGAGAAGACTGCCGCTGACGCTACCGGTGGGGAAACCGTCGGAGAAACCGGCGGTGAGACAGGAGGGGAGACATCCGGCGAAACCGAAGCTGACCCTGACCCCGACACAACTGTGACTTATGATGCTATCTCTAATGCAACGCCTGGACATAAGGTCGGTCTGCGTTTGTCTGATAAAACAGAAGGACATTTCTACTTCATAGGCAACAAAGCCACGAAGAGCGGCGGTGCGGTGTGCATAGACATCGGAAGGTTCTATCTGGATACTGACAATGTCACCATTACCAACAACAGGGCGGAAAACGGCGGAGGCGTTGCGGTGCTGAGCGGCAACTTTACCATGTCCGCAGGATCCATCGGTCAGGAAAACGGGGCGAATACTGCCACAAACGGCGGCGGTGTATATGTTTCAAGCGGTGAAGCCTATCTGAGGGGCGGTCGCGTTGAATACAATGAAGCCGATTATGGCGGTGGAGTGTATGTTGACGCCGGTGACGCTACAATCGCGGGCGGTCGTGTTGAATACAATACTGCCGTGAATGATGGCGGCGGTGTGTATGTTCGCGGTGACGGAGTCAGCGGCAAGCTCAACATGGAAAGCGGCACGCTTTCAAGCAACATCGCCAATAATGACGGCGGCGGATTCTATGTAAATAACGGTAACTTCATCATGGGCGGTTCAAGCGGCAGTGATCCTTCCGGTAATGCTTCCGGCGATGGAGACGGTGAGACACCCGGCACAACCTCACCTGAAGCGATTATTTCCGGAAATATTGCTAATGCACATGGCGGCGGCGGATATGTTGCCGGCGACTTCCTTATGCTGAACGGAACCATCGGCGGCGCTGGCGGCACAAATCAAGCGAACAGCGGCGGCGGAATCTATGTTAGTGACGGCAATGTGACTATCGTCTATGGCATTATTGAACATAACTATGCTATAAACGATGGCGGCGGATTTTTGGTTTCTGCAGCCCAAAAAGATGTTCAAGTCAAGATGCTTTCCGGCAGCCTTAGCAGCAACAAGGCCGGTAATAGCGGCGGCGGCATGGCGGTTGAAAGCAGCAAAGGAAGCACTAAAGAAATCACAGTAGAAATCGGCTGCCTGCTGGATCATAAAATTGACTCAACAAATAAGCCAAATCTTCCTATTGATTATACAGATACATACATTCAATATAATAAATACGGTCAGCACAAGAGCTGCCCGATTGTAAAGAACAACACTGCCGAAGAGATTGGCGGAGGATTCTTTATGAACAGCTCCGGCTCTACGCTGTCGTTCTATTGCGTTGAAGAAGGCGGCAATATCGCAAATGCCAAGGACAACAGTGCCGGTATGGATGTCGAAGGCGGTAAGGTTGTCATCGGTGATGAAAATTACCATAACCATGAGTATAATGAAAAGCAGCCTGATAAACAGAGCGTCCCCTATGGCTATATTTCCATGGACAACGCCACACTTGTTAACGGCGGTCAGGTTGATATTTACGGCGACATGACTAACCCGATTTTCAAAGATGAGGTTACGGTAGATATTGAAAATAAAGATACCGACCACTTCTTGGATCACCGCCGTGCCCATAAATTTGAACAACGCTATAAGGTTCATTATATCGAAAACTTCCAGGGAACAGGTCTGTATCAGGCATATCAGTATGAAGATTCCGAAGCGGTAATTACCATTAAGGGTGCGCTTTACAGTCACCCTGGCTATAGTATAGTTGGATGGTATACAAAATCCGTGTATGATCCGACACAGCCGGATAAGGATCATCAGTTCTATGAAGTCGGTGATACATTCGACTTAAGAGATCCTAATACAGTGCCACAGCTGGGCAAGCAGACGATAAACTGCGATAAATGCGGTGAAACTGTAGGCGATTCAAATCTGTTAGAGCTGTACGCAATATGGGAAGCAAACGGATATATCGTTCATTTTGACCCCAATGTTCCGGATGGTGAAACCTATACCGGAAGCATGGAGAATCAGATTCTTCAATACGGTGTTGAGGCTAACCTTAGCGAAAACGGATATAAATACATGGGACATTTCTTTGCCGGATGGGCTACGAGCCCGAACCCGGATTTGAACCCGAATCCCGGTCCGGATCCTGTACCCGATGGCAGCAGCATACCTTATCCGGATAAAGCACAGGTCCTAAATCTAACCGATTAAAAGGGTGCTACAGTCGTGCTGTATGCACAGTGGAAACCCTGCGACCATAAAGACCCCACTCGCTGGTCATATAGAGTAGAGGGCAAGGCTATTATAAGAGACTGCTCCTGCGGCGGTCAGACTTTGAGTGCTGCTCTTATCGCTGAGGATACGGTGTATGACGGTTTTGAGCACCCGGCAAAGCTTGTCTGCACTGACGAAGACAAAATCGCATGGGGAAATGATTTGCCGGATATTGCATACACAAGCAAGTGGTTGGAGGATGGGCTTACTCATACCGGTTACGGTCCGGAATTATCTGTAGACGGCAAACCGTTCCATGCGGGTGTGTATACTGCGAGCATTACAAAGGTTAATATGACTGTTGATTCAAATGGTGTTACTGTGGAAGTGCCTGTTACTGCAAAAATCGATTACATCATTTCAAAAGCAGACCAGGAACAGCCGGAGAAGCCGACGTATACAACGCCCACGGAAAGTCAAGCCATTAGTAGCCTGAACGTTAATAGGCTTGATAATGACCCAGCAATCTTAATTGATGCAATGAACAGATTTAATGAAGCCAAAGCACAATATCGTGTGTCATATTATAGTAACTCAGGATTTGTGTCTACTGAGTGGCAGTACTACAGTGACAATGTTGATAAGACTATTACCATAAACTTACCAGCCGCATATACCAGCTACTTTGTAGAGGCGCGCTATGAAGAGCTGGACGATTACAACCCTTCTGATATTGTAAGGGCTGACGCTGTGTATTATTTCACAGGTAATGTTAAGGTCATAGTTGAATGTGATGAAGGAATTCAATACAATCTCGCTCCTATGAAAGAAGAAGGGTCAATAGCTGAAGATGGCAATGGCTTGAAATTAGACCTGACTACCAAAGAAGGTTATTACCTTGTTTCTGACAATTACACTATAGGCTGTACGGCAGTAAAAGATGATAATGCTGAAATACAAGCGCCAACAATAACGCCAGAATCACCAACACCAGAAGACGGCAACTGCACAATTACGGAAATTAAACCTACAAGTACTATTACTCTCACCATCGGCACAACAAGAAAGAAGCCGGTAATCGACGGTCAAGTAGCGCCTGGTCAGGTATTCCGTTCGTTCAAAGGTCAGGAAACAACCATCAGCAGGGATTCCGCCTTTACCGCGGCGTTCAAAATCACCAATTTTGACCCATATTACACTGTAACGGAAACTAAGCCAGATGGTTCTACAGAAGATATTCACTATGGCGCTTATGATGTGCCGGTGCTGGAATTCAGTTCTTCTATTCCGGCGAAAGCAACCATCATCCTTGTGGATAGTACAAGCGGAAGCAAGGAATATTGGTATTATCACGCTGAAAGTGATGTCACTGAAGTACAGCTGACAGATTTCAAAAAGATGGGCGGCGGAGCAAATCCGGAAGATTACAAAATTCCAGAGCCTGCGCAGGTCAACGGCTATGTAAATCTGAATTATCAGTTTATCGTGGACTTCTCGCAGTGCGATAATAATTCACTCTGCTCTGAGGGTGTCTTGACAATGACGTTGGAGGCTACAGCAAATGCCGTCGACAGCAATGCTCCGGAGATTAAGCGATCTGTTGATGTCACTATGGTAACTTCTGACTTTGAACTGACGGAAGATACACCTGCATCAGCCGGACTTACCAACAGCTTTAAATGCAGCTATGCCTTAGATGATGGCGCAAAAGCCTCCAAATGGGAAGACCGCTCTTCTGCGTTGGTTCTTATCCCCGATGCAAATACCAACCTCCCTCAGGATGCCCGCATCAAGGCGGTGGTTGGTTCAAATACGACCTATCTGAACAAATCCGACGGACAGTTCATAGTGCCCATGTCCCTGCTGAAAAACGGCACTGAAAATGTCACGCTCACATTGGAGTCTGCGCTGTTCCCGAAGGAAGAAGCAAGCTATAAATTTAGCGCAGAATGGTGGATTTCGCAGTCGAAGGCGAGCAGAGCACCGAATAACGGATATATGGCCGGAAATGCTGACATTACCTTTACCTCTTCGGCAAAGACCACGCTATCCTTAAAGCCGGATGGCAATCAAAGAGTGCTTACAGCACGTGATACTTTGAAGCTGGATGTCAAAACGAAAAACATGAAAGACTACAAGGTCACGGCAACTCTTGAGCGCGAGAATGAGGAGCATGAATACGCATCAATAGGTAAGTTTGTAGATTATGAAATTACAGATGATGATAAGACTATTGATTTCAGTATGTCAATGTCAGGTCAAACGTCCGGCAGCTATCGTATATTGTTTACTGTAAAGCTGAATAGTGATGATGCAGTTGAAATCGTTCTGAAGGTTCCTTACTACTTCGTAATTGCAGACCGATGAATCGCGCTTTGGCAGTCGAGCCTGCATAGGTTCACCAATAATAATTGACCGCCGCGGAATCCCGAATCAGGGGCTCCGTGGCGGTTTTTCGTGATATGATCCTATAAAAAACCCGACCCCGCAGATTTTACTCTGCAAGGTCGGGGATATTGTTTATTGACTTAAACAGATATTACTTGCTCTTCTTTTCAGCAATAGCAGCCTGAGCAGCAGCCAGTCTTGCAATCGGAACTCTGAACGGTGAGCAGGAAACGTAGTCAAGACCGATCTTGTGGCAGAACTCGATGGAGGAAGGATCGCCGCCGTGCTCGCCGCAGATACCGCAGTGAATCTCGGGTCTTACCTTCTTACCAAGGGTAACAGCCATATCCATAAGCTTGCCGACACCGGTAGTGTCAAGTCTTGCGAACGGATCAGACTCATAAATCTTGTTAGCGTAGTATGCAGGCAGGAACTTGCCGGCATCGTCACGGCTGAAGCCGAAGGTCATCTGAGTAAGGTCGTTGGTGCCGAAGCAGAAGAACTCAGCTTCCTTAGCGATATCGTCAGCAGTCAGAGCAGCTCTCGGAATCTCGATCATGGTACCAACTTCGTACTTAAGGTCGGAGTTAGCAGCTGCGATAACTTCGTCAGCAGTCTTAACAACAACGTCCTTAACGAACTTAAGCTCCTTAACCTCGCCAACCAGCGGGATCATGATTTCGGGAACGATGTTCCAATCATTGTGACGGTTCTTAACAGCGATAGCTGCCTTGATAACAGCCTTGGTCTGCATAACAGCGATTTCGGGGTAGGTAACGGTCAGACGGCATCCTCTATGACCCATCATGGGGTTGAACTCGTGGAGGTCGTTGATTACCTGCTTGATATATGCTACGGACTTGCCCTGAGTCTTAGCCAAAGCTTCGATGTCAGCCTCGTCGGTAGGAACGAATTCGTGGAGCGGGGGATCCAGGAATCTGATGGTTACAGGATATCCGCCCAGAGCCTCGAACAGACCTTCAAAGTCAGCCTGCTGCATAGGCTCGATCTTAGCAAGAGCAGCCTCACGCTCTTCAACGGTTTCGGAGCAGATCATCTCTCTGAAAGCGCCGATTCTTGCAGGGTCGAAGAACATATGCTCGGTACGGCAAAGACCGATACCCTGAGCGCCGAAGGCAGCAGCCTGCTTAGCGTCCTTAGGAGTATCAGCGTTGGTTCTTACGCCGAGTCTCTTATACTTGTCAGCCAGCTCCATGATTCTTCCGAAGTAGCCGGAGTTGGGGTCAGCGGGAACGGTGGGGATAAGCTCACCGTAGATGTTACCGGTGGAACCGTCGAGCGAGATAGCGTCGCCTTCGTGGTAGGTCTTACCTGCGAGGGTGAAGCACTTGTTCTCTTCGTCCATCTTGATGTCGCCGCAGCCGGAAACACAGCAGGTTCCCATACCACGTGCAACAACGGCAGCGTGTGAAGTCTGTCCGCCTCTTACGGTAAGGATACCCTGAGAGTACTTCATACCCTCGATATCCTCAGGAGATGTCTCAAGTCTTACAAGAACAACCTTTTCCTTGTTCTTGCCGTGGATAACAGCATCCTCAGCGGTGAAGACAATAGTACCTGCAGCCGCTCCGGGGGAAGCAGCGATACCCTTGCCGACCGGAACTGCCTTCTTAAGAGCAGCAGGGTCGAAGGTGGGGTGCAGGAGCATATCAAGGCTCTTAGCGTCAATCTGCATAAGGGCTTCTTCTTCGGTGATCATGCCTTCGTCGATAAGGTCGCAGGCGATCTTGATAGCGGCGGCAGCAGTCCTCTTACCGTTTCTGGTCTGGAGCATATAGAGCTTCTCGTTCTCAACGGTGAACTCCATATCCTGCATATCGCGGTAGTGGTTTTCGAGGATCTTGCAGACTTCCTGGAACTGCTTGTAAACCTCGGGGAATACTTCTGCCATCTTTGCGATGGGCATAGGAGTACGAACGCCGGCAACAACGTCTTCGCCCTGAGCGTTGGTTAAGAACTCGCCCATAAGGCCCTTTTCGCCGGTGGCGGGATTACGTGTGAAGGCAACGCCGGTACCGCAATTGTCACCCATGTTGCCGAACGCCATCATCTGAACGTTAACGGCAGTACCCCAGGAGTAGGGGATATCGTGGTCCATACGGTAAACGTTTGCTCTGGGGTTGTCCCAAGAACGGAAAACAGCCTTGATAGCTTCAAACAGCTGTTCCTTAGGATCATCCGGGAAGTCCTTGCCGATCTGAGCCTTGTATTCAGCCTTGAACTGGTTTGCAAGGGTCTTCAAATCGTCAGCATTGAGCTCAACGTCCTGAGTAACGCCCTTTTCTTCCTTCATCTTATCGATAAGCTTTTCAAAGTACTTCTTGCCGACTTCCATAACGACGTCCGAGAACATCTGGATGAATCTTCTGTAGCAGTCCCAAGCCCAACGGGCGTTTCCGGACTTTTCGGCGATAACGTTGACAACAGTTTCGTTAAGACCGAGGTTGAGGATGGTATCCATCATACCGGGCATCGAAGCTCTTGCACCGGAACGTACCGAAACGAGAAGAGGATTTTCCATATCGCCGAACTTCTTGCCGGTGATGTTTTCCATCTTTTCGATGTACTCCATGATTTCGGCTCTGATTTCAGGGTTGATCTGACGGCCGTCTTCATAATACTGTGTGCAAGCTTCAGTGGAAATAGTGAAGCCCTGAGGAACAGGAAGACCGATGTTGGTCATTTCTGCGAGATTTGCGCCCTTTCCGCCGAGAAGATTACGCATTGAAGCGTTGCCTTCGGTGAAAAGGTAACAATACTTTTTGCTCATAGTTTTTACCTCCAATATTTTATCCGATTATTCACCCAATTTTGCATAAACGGAGTTGATATCATTATAGCAGAAATCCAAACTTTTTTCCATATATTTTGTATAAAAAATCTCACAAATTCTCAGCAAAATATTTGTGCAATATTGTGCAAAAAGGGCGCGTCAATCTGCTTGAAAGATTTGAAATGTTGTTGTATAATAGTATGGATTTATTATGCGATAGTATGCGATATCGCTTCAAAAACGAACTTGGAGGTTACATATATGGAAAATGCTATTATATTAGCCGGCGGCTTGGGCAAAAGAATGAATTCCGAAAAGCCCAAGGTTCTTTTAGAGGTGCTGGGAAAGCCGATGCTCTCCTGGGTGACGGATGCCTGCGTCAACGCCGGTATCGAGCGGATATGCGTGGTAAAGGGCTACGGTGCCGAGATGATAGATGACTTCGTTGCAGGAAGGTTTGAGACCGCCTATCAGCCGGAGCGCCTGGGAACAGGTCACGCGGTTATGTGCGCGGAGGATTTCCTGAGGGCGAACCCCGAAAGCCATACCTTCATAGCCTGCGGGGACGCTCCGTTCACCGACTTCAAGACCATCCGCGCCGCATACGAGTATCACAAGCTCTCTGACAGCGCAGTAACCGTCGTCACGGCGGAGATAGCAGAGCCAAAGGGCTACGGCAGGATAATCCGCACCAAGACGGGAATATCCGGAATAGTCGAGGAAAAGGACTGTACCCCACAGCAGAGGGCTATCTGCGAGATATCCTCCGGCTGCTACTGGTTCAAAACAAGCGCGCTGTTGGAGGCTTTGCCAAAGCTGACCCGCAACAACGCCCAGGGTGAGTATTATCTCACTGATACTATTGAAATACTTTTAAAGAGCGGCAAAAAGGCGACTGCCTTCAAGACCGACAATGCTGACGCCGTCCTCGGCGCGAACGACCGCAAGGGCTTACTCAAGCTCAACGAGATTGCACGGCAGAGGATCATTGAAAAGCACCTGACAGCGGGTGTTGAGTTTATAACTACAGACGGCATCATCATCTCGCCGGACGTTAAAATCGGCAGAGGAACCAAGGTTCTGCCCTCAACAATTCTGATGGGCAAGACCGAAATCGGTGAGGACTGCGTTATCGGTCCCAATTCGCGTCTGACCGACGTCAAGGTGGGCGATGATTCTATTATGGATAACGTGGTTGCGGTGGATTCAACGGTCGGAAACCACGTCAAGGTCGGACCGTTTGTCCAGCTCCGCCCGGGAACTGTCATGAAGGATTACTCCCACGCTGGGGACTTTGTGGAGATAAAGAACTCGGTAATCGGCGAGGGCACATCGGTGTCCCACCTGACATATCTGGGAGACAGCGACATCGGCAAGAACGTAAACTTCGGCTGCGGAACGGTGACTGTCAACTATGACGGCACCAATAAGTCGAGATGCACCATCGGGGACAATGCCTTTATCGGTTGCAATACCAACCTTGTAGCCCCGGTAAAGGTCGGAAATGCCGCCTACACCGCTGCCGGAAGCACCATCACTAAAGACGTGCCGGACGGCGCTTTAGCCATCGAGCGCGGGCAGGAGGTCATCAAAGAGGGATATGCCGCAAAGAAGCTCGCAAGGCATTTGGAAAAAGGAAAGAAATTCAATTAATTTTGACACAAATAAATACGCCTACGCCCCTGACTGCAAGGTTGGGGGCAAGGCTTGTTATCGTGCAGAAAGGCAGAAAGGGTAAAATATGATATTATCTTATGGTACGCCCGAGGATATTGAAAGCTGGATGGGGCTTGTTGGCCGTATCAGACTGAATTTTCCCGGGCTTGAAACGCAGGAGGGACTGGACGATTACAGGGCTACCGTTCTTAAATTCATGGGCAAGCGGCAGGCTATCTGCGTAAAGAACGGCGGAGAGATTGTGGGAGTTATGCTTTTTTCCAGAGGGCATAATATGATTTGCTGTCTGGGCGTTTCTCCCGATTACAGGCGGCAGGGCGTTGCCTCTATGCTTATGGATGAAGCACTTGGGAATCTGGACAGAACCAAGGATATTTCGGTCAGCACCTTCCGTGCGGATGATGTCAAGGGTATCGCGCCGAGAGCGCTATATGAAAAATACGGATTCGTCGAAGATGAGCTTATCGAAGCTTTTGGATATCCGAATCAGAAATATATTCTTCACCCGGTGAGCATCTGAGTGAAAACAAGAATTTATATGAAAGGTATGGTCACAAAAATGGGACTTTTTACAAAAAAGGAGTTCGCGCCAAACATAGAATGGCTTATAGTAGGTCTTGGGAACCCGGGGACGCAGTACGCCACGACCCGCCACAACTGCGGCTGGATGGCGATTGACAAGCTTGCGGCTAAGTACGACCTCAAGGTCAACCGAATCAAATTCAAGTCGCTGTGTGCAGAGGCTAAAATCGCGGGGCGCAAGTGCCTTGTCATGAAGCCCACGACCTTTATGAACGCCAGCGGTCAGGCGGTGGTGGAGGCGATGAACTTCTACAAGATACCGATTGAGCGGGTGCTGGTTATATGCGATGATATCTCGCTCGACCTCGCAAAGACAAGAATCAAGCGCAAAGGCTCGGACGGCGGTCAAAAAGGGCTGCGGAGCATCATATACTTAACCGGGAAGGATAATTTCCCGCGCATTAAAATAGGAGTGGGCGCAAAGCCTAACCCCGATTACGACCTTGCCGACTGGGTGCTGTCAAAATTCACTCCCAAGGAGATGGAATTGATGGATTCTGCGTTTGAGAATGCCGTCTCGGCGGCAGAGCTGATTATTGATGAAAAAACAGATGAAGCCATGAACAAATTCAACTGACACGATACACTATTAAGAGGTAACCAATGAATATTTATTACGAAGCCGCCGCCCAGCTTGCCCACTGCCGTGAGCTTACGGCGGCGATAGAAAAGCATGATCTTCCTGCCAGCGTGACAGGGCTTTCCGCCGTCCACAAGGCGCATACGGTGCTTCTGATGTCGGTCAGACAGAAGGTTTTGTGCATCTGCGATGATGAAGCCGGCGCACAAAGGATGGTTTCGGACATCAACGCCATGGCTGGAGACGATGTCGCCTGCCTGTTCCCTGTAAAGGACTTTACCTTTGCTAATATCGAAACTGCGTCGCTCGAATACGAGCACAAGCGGATAATGGCGCTGGAACGCATAAATAAAGGAAAATCGCGGATCCTTTGCTGCTCGGTGGAGGCTTGTATGCAGTCCACAATGCCGCCGGACAAGTTGGAGGACTTGACATTTTCGCTCGCCCCGGGGGACACGCTGAACGTCTCCGAGCTGACGGATAAGCTTGTCGATATGGGATATTCGCGCGCGTCGCTCACCGAAGGGCAGGCGCAGTTCTCTGTCCGCGGGTCTATTATAGACATCTTCCCGGTGGGGGAAAGTATGCCCATACGTATCGAGCTGTGGGGGGATGAGATAGACACCGTTTCCACCTTCGACGTTGAATCCCAGCGCAGGTTCGACACCGTAAAGTCGGTGACTATAGCTCCGGCGAAGGAGCTGCTTATATCCAAAGAGGAGCTTTTGGAGGATATCGAGGCGCTTTCAGAGCGCGCAGGCGGCAAGCACGGAGAATTGATCAAAAAGAATCTGAACTCGGACATAGACCTTATAAATTCCGGTCTTATGCCGGCAAGCTTAGACAAATACTACGCCCAGATATACGGCGAGCCATACACCTTGTTTGACTATTTTGAGGACGGCATATGCGTCATCAGCGAATACTCATCCTGCTGTGAAAAGGCGAAGACCTTCTCTTCCCAGCTCACCGAGGATTTGAAAATCCTCTACGAGGACGGCATACTTTTCAAGGAAATGGGCAATTTCTACATCGAAATGCCCCAGCTGATGCAGAAGGCGGATAAGCTGGGAATCGTGTATTTAGATGTGTTCATGCACGGCGCAGATGTGCGGCTGAAAAAGCTGATTTCCGCCGAAGCGTATCAGTCCTCAAGCTGGAGCGGGGACAGTGCAACCCTGCGTGAGGAGCTTGAAAGCTACACCGAGCGGGACTTCTGCACGGTCGTTCTGGTGGGAAGCCAGAAGGCAATCGGCATTGTCATGCATGATATCGAGGCGCAGGGCTTCAAGACCCAGCGATTGACCGATAAATCCGAGCCTTACCCCGGGCTTGTATACGTCGGGGCGGGGTGCCTTTCCGGCGGATTCGAGTACCCAGCTGCCAAGTTTGCGGTCATCACACAGCAGAAAGCGGTGGTATCCCAAAGGAAGGCAAAGAAGAAGCCCAAGAACTCGGAAAAAATTAACAGCCTTGCCGACATCCACGCAGGCGACTTGGTGGTTCATGCTCTGCACGGAATCGGGCGGTTTGCGGGGATATCCAACATCACCACCAACGGCGTCACCAAGGACTATATCACCATAAAATATGCCGGGGCGGACGTGCTTTACGTGCCGGTAACACAGCTGGACATCGTCTCAAAATATATCGGTCCCAAGGACGATGAGGCGGTGAAGCTGAACAAGCTGGGCTCGCAGGAGTGGGTGAAGACGCGCGCGCGGGTCAAGAAGGCCTGCAAGGACATGGCGGATGAGCTTATCGCGCTGTACGCCAAGCGCCAGCTTGCCAAGGGCTATGCATTCTCCGAAGATTCCACCTTCCAGACCGAGTTCGAGGAGCGGTTTGAGTACCAGGAGACTGACGACCAGCTCCAATCCATCGAGGAGATAAAGCAGGATATGCAGAAGCCCGTGCCGATGGACAGACTTCTTTGCGGAGACGTCGGCTTCGGCAAGACAGAAGTCGCGCTGCGTGCGGCTATGAAGTGCATACTTGACGGCAAGCAGTGCGCTATTTTAGTGCCCACAACGGTTCTTGCATGGCAGCACTACCAGACCGCTCTGCGCCGGTTCGAGCATTTCCCGATAAAGATAGAGCTCCTTTCCCGCTTCCGCAACCCCAAACAGCAGAAAGAGATCGTCAAGAAGCTGGAGCGCGGCGAAATCGATCTTATTATAGGCACCCACCGGCTTGTGCAGAGCGATATCAAGTTCCACGACATCGGTCTGCTGATAATAGACGAGGAACAGCGCTTCGGCGTGGCGCACAAGGAGCATTTGAAGGAGCAGTACCCGTCTGTGGACATCCTCACCCTGTCGGCAACGCCCATACCGCGAACCCTTAATATGGCAATGAGCGGAATAAGGGATATGTCGGTAATAGAGGAGCCGCCATCTGACAGATACCCGGTGCAGACCTACGTCATAGAGCACCAGCACGGCATCCTCATACAGGCGATACAGAAGGAGCTAAGGCGCGGCGGGCAGGTTTACTACATCCACAACCGCATAGAGACTCTGCAGGCTTGCGCTTACAAGATATCCCAGAGCATACCGGGGATAAGAATAGGCATAGCCCACGGTCAGATGCCCGAAAACGAGCTTTCGGAAATCTGGCGGCAGCTTTTAGACAGGGAGATAGACATACTTGTCTGCACCACTATTATAGAAACGGGTGTGGACGTCTCAAACGTCAACACACTTATTATTGAGGATGCCGACCGCTTCGGGCTTTCTCAGCTTTACCAGCTGAGGGGCAGGGTGGGGCGGTCATCCCGCAGGGCATATGCATACTTCACGTTCAGGCGGGGCAAGGTGCTTTCGGAGGTTGCCGCCAAGCGTCTTGAAGCCATCCGCGAGCTTACACAGTTCGGCTCCGGCTTTAAAATAGCCATGCGTGACCTTGAAATAAGGGGAGTAGGCTCCATCCTTTCCGCCAAGCAGCATGGGCACATGGAAGCTGTCGGGTATGATATGTATCTGAAGCTTTTGGAGGAGGCTATCGCCGAGAACAAGGGCGAAGCCAAGCCCAGAGCCGCCGAGGACTGCCTGATAGACGTAACCATCAACGCGTTTATCCCGGAGACGTATATAGAGGACTTGCAGTCGAGGATAGAGGCTTACCGCCGCATAGCCGCCATAACAAGCGCCGAGGATTCCGAGGATGTCTTGGATGAGCTTATAGACCGCTACGGCGAGCCGCCAAAGTCGGTTGTCGGGCTGGTGGACGTTGCGCTTCTTAGGAACAGCGCTTCGCGGTTGGGGGTCAAGGAGATCACTCAGCGCGGGCAGAATATCTTATTCTATCTGAACAACAATTCATCTGTAAACGGTATTATGAATCTTACAAAGAAATACAAGGGAAGAATACTTGTGAATGGGTCGGACAACGGGTATATATCTGTCAAGCTGGCGGCTAAGGAGCAGCCGGTGGCGTTGATGAAAGAGGTTGTGAGAGAGATGCAAGCTGACGGCTAAATGATACCAAAAGGCGGGCACATAGCCAGTTTAATTTGTGAGATAAACTATGTGTGAGGACACTTTGCTCCTGTCGGGTGAGCCGATTGATACCTGTATCAGTTTGAGCGCAGTCAAGGGGGATGAAACTAAGGGGAAAAGGGGGAACCCTAAAACTGTAACAAAAGT
>ENA-UOOD01000245-UOOD01000245.1-human-gut-metagenome-genome-assembly--contig:-CS67-NODE-245-length-70499-cov-12.781245_pt1 | contig 70499 bp, 51 predicted proteins | sample MGYA00242464_ERZ724011 | MGnify/ENA metagenome assembly ERZ724011 | reverse complement strand
ATTCCGAAAAATATATAACCACCGCGACGGGTCGCATCTTGTTCCGCCAAAGGTATGACACTTTTTTCAGTTGACCAAATTTCCGCCGCGTCTTTTTTGAATAATCATCATAAATACCTGCCGGCGACCGAAGAAATTGGAAAACTGTAGGCAAAGACGTAACTTTGGACGGGCATTAAGTAACCTTCAAAAAATAACCTGCCTCATCTTAAGGAATCTTTTCGGTCTATATCTCTTTGGCATAAGACATTGACTCGTAGTAATTTTTGTTCTGTCTATATACATCTGCGATTGTCGAGGAAATGAGCCCCTTGAAAATCAAATTATTAGAGGTATATGAATATTCTTTGGCCCGTATGTAGCTGGCAATGGCGGATTGCAGATCTCCCGCATTATGCTGCACCGTCCCAAGATAATAGAATGTCTTTATCTTCTCATCATCGGTTCCCCGGCGTTCGTAATACCGCACCGCCGGCGTTATGACCTTCAAATCCGTAGAGAATATGTCGTTCCTGTCCAGCGCCATAGTATAAAGCAGTGAATATCTCGCGCGGAGCGACTTGGTCCGAAGGTCAAGGGTGTCCACGGACTCAAGGATTGCAAGGGCGCTGTCGGGGTGGGTCCACATCACCTCATCGGCATTGGAAAGAGCTCGTTTGACATCCCTGCAAGAGTTCCAGACGCAGGAAGAAAGCGACAGAACACACAGCAGAATGCCGACAAGGCGGATTCCGACAACAGTCATGTTAAAGGTATTTGATCTCATTGTCGATAAGTCTCAATTATGTGATGCAAAGATATTCAACATCCGACAAATAACAAAGGACGTGTCGCTCCAAGTGGTTTGTCCGGCCGAATTCTCAAAAAACTGATCAGCGTATCATCGACTTACGCATCTAAAAAAACGAGTGACTTTCCGTCTGATCAGATGAAAAGTCGCTCGGAAAAATTTTCAAAATACGTGAACGCCACATCTATGATTGACAAAGTCGGTCGGAAATAATTTATAAATCCGAAATATTTATGTAATTTTGCAGTAGAACTTCAGAATTGCATAGATATGGAAGCGAAGTACATCCACAGGGAATTATCCTCAGTACTTGAGGAAGCCTATCGATATTTCTCAGTAATAACCGTCACCGGCCCCCGTCAGTCCGGCAAAACGACGCTGATACGCAATCTGTTCCCTCATTTGCCATATTACTCACTGGAGAGCCTTGACATCCGGAGTTTTGCCGAGAATGATCCGATCGCCTTTCTGAATCAGAATGAGGAGGGAATGATTCTCGATGAGGTTCATAACGCACCGGATCTTTTGTCATACATTCAAGGCATTGTAGACGAGCATCCCGACAAGAGGTACATTCTCTCCGGTAGTTCGCAGTTCGCGATGCTCAAGAGGGTCACTCAGTCGTTGGCCGGACGTACAGCCGTCTTTGAGCTTATGCCTCTGTCATACTCTGAGACAAAGGATCTGACGGCAGATGTACCACTTGACAAATTACTGTTCAATGGATTTTATCCGGCAATATATTCGGGGCGCAATGTACCGGAATTTCTATATCCCGCATATATGAAAACATACTTGGACAGGGACGTGCGAGACCTACTGCAAATCAAGGATATGATGCAGTTCCACATATTTATAAAACTATGTGCCGGGCGAATCGGATCTTTGTTCAAAGCATCAGAACTGGCAAACGAGATAGGTGTCAGCCCTAACACGATCACCTCGTGGCTATCGGTGCTACAAGCATCCTACATAGTGACTCTGCTGCCGCCATATTTCGAAAACACAAGCAAAAGACTTACAAAAATGCCTAAACTATATTTTTTAGACACAGGATTAGCCTGCTACCTACTCGGCATCGAATCGCCTGAACAACTTTCACGAGACAAGATGCGCGGGGCGCTGTTTGAGAATTTTGTCGTTACAGAGGCTTTGAAACAACGATATAACCAGGGCAAAGAAAGCAATCTCTATTTCTACAGGGACTCGAACCAGAATGAGATTGATCTGTTGCTAAAAAGAAATACAAGACTATACGGTATTGAGATTAAATCATCAATGACTTACCACAAAGACTTCGAGAAGGCATTGAAGCGGATAGACGAATGGGTCAAAGCACCGGTAGATGGCAAAGCAGTTGTATATGCAGGCAACTTCGAGAACACCGCCGGAGAAATCAAACTGCTGAATTATACCAATATGGATGAGGTGCTGAAATAAGGTACTACATATCACGCATCGACAAAGACCTTTGCTCTATCTTGTAGCCGCTGAATTTTCCTGTTGCGCGGATAAAGGTCTCTATCTTTTTCTGTAAAAAACCTCATACTGAATATCACCAAGTTAAGAAACCAGTATTTCCGAAACCGCTGTTTTGGAAATACAAATATAGCAATATTTCATTCTTTATCTTTCAGTCGAATGAACCAATATGAAGCCAATATTAAAAGAATAGCAGAAAAACTTTGAAGTCACTGATTCTTTGTCTATTTTTGTTCATAGCAAAGGGTTCTATATTGTTGTTTAACAACTATAATATAGTGATAATAAGCGAGTTATCAAACATCCTTACCTTTGATTTTTGTGCTTTATTTCACTTGCGAAACTTGAGAATTTTTAAAAGTCCTATGCACATGTTCTTCCTGGTGCCTATAGCCGGACTGGTGATAGGCGGCAACCCGGCTGATTCGAGACTGCCCGTGTGGCTCGCCATCCCGGTCATTGCCATAGCCACATATATCTGCTATGCTATAACGACGCACCGGCTTGCTTTCCTGCCGAAGAGCAAGTGGTTCATAGGCTGCAGACGGCGGATGGACAGGAGAATATATGCCGCAACAGCCATCGCACTGCTGATCTGCTCCATCCCGCTGTCATGCAACCGGTCGGTGATAGGCAGCGAGACGAGGGAGGCTATAAAGACGCTGGACCGGACACTGGCCGACGCACCCATATATGAAGAAGCCAGGCAGCGCAGCATAGACTCGCTCAAGGCCCAGCTCGCCACGACGGACGCATCGCACCTACCCTCCTGCTATGGCAAACTCCACGACATTTACTATTCCTTCAAGTCCGACTCGGCAATGCACTACACCGCCCTGGAGTATCAAGCGGCCGTCAGCTGCGGGAACGAGAAGCACAGGGTGAACAGCCTGCTGAACATTGCCCAGCTCAACAACATCATCGGCAACTACACCGACACGAAGACCATTCTCGATGGCCTGAACAGGGATTCACTCTCCTCCGCCCATTTATCGAGAATGTACTCCGTTTACAACATACTCCACGAGTATTCTTCGATAATCTCGCTGGATCCGATGCAGGCAGCCTATCACAGGGCGAAAGCAATGGAATACAAGGACTCGCTGCTCGCGATGGGAGAGAACATCTTCGTCCACACCCACAAACTGATGGTAGAGGGGGAGATGGATGAAGCGTTGGAGATTATCAAAAAATATTGCGACTCACTACCCATCGACCATCCGAAAAAATCGATGGCCACATTCCTGGTTTCCATCATCTACAGGGAGAAGGGAGGGGACTATGATAATGAAGAGATAACGTATCTGGTACGCTCGGTCACCAGCGACATCATCACGGCCAGGAAGGACCACACTGCAATGATACAGCTTGCCAACATACTCTTTGAGAAGGGAGACCAGAAGCGTGCCTACCGCTACATCAACAAGGCCCTTGAGGACGCCACCATGTGCAAGGTCAATTTGAAGATGGAGTCCACCTCCCAGCTTATGCCGATAATAAGCGATGCCTACGAGCATATGGTACGGCGGAATTATCTGCTCTTCTCGCTTGTTCTTGCGGTCATCTGCTTGATTTCCTTCCTGCTCATCCAGTCCTTAATCTCGCAGAAAAAACAGAAGAAGGAACTAGCCGTAATCAACAGACAGCTCGGAGAGGCGTCCAACATCAAGAACACATACATCACCCGCCTGATTCTCGAATGCAACAGGCGAATTGAAAGACTGGATCAATACCGCAAGGAATTGAACCGCAAGGCCAAGAACGCCGATATGGATGTCCTCCTGAGGGAGCTACGCAGCCAGAGTTTCAGCGAAAAGGAGTGGCAGAGCTTCTACGAGGTCTTCGACTCGACCTTCCTGTCCATCTTCCCATCCTTCGTGGGGGAGTTCAACAAGCTTATGACGGAGGATAACGCGATAGTTCCAAGGCAGCAGGGTTCACTGACACCCGAACTGAGAATCTATGCGCTGATACGTCTCGGCATCGACTCATCCGAAAAGATTGCCTCGCTGCTCCGATACTCCAAAACCACCATCTACACCTACCGATCCAAAACGAGGAAAAAGGCCCTCAATCCAGAGATATTCGAGGAAAATGTTAAAAATATAGAGTCAATTTAAGCTAAAAACAACTTAGATATTTCGGCCTAAATTTCTAATTATACCGCTGATTTTCAAGCGTTTCATATTTAGATAATTTAGATTTATTTCGCTGCGCCCTTGAAGACCGTTCTTCCGGGTGCCGAATATTTATAACTTTGCACCTGAACCACACCCGCAGACACAAGACGACAACGGATTTCCGTTAGCGAAAACAATACACATTAATTACAATCACTTACAATCACTCAAAACAAAATGAAGAACAACTTTTCTCTGGCAATCACGACATTGCTTTTTGTCGTTGGAGTCAGCTGTACGGAAAAGGAGTACCGCTTCCAATTGGCCGACGATCCGGGCTATGTGGAAGAACCTGTGGTCGCCGTACGCGCTCTCGACGGAGACAGGTGGATTGAAGGCAATCTGGACAAGGAGACCAGAACCGTCACCTTCAAATTCCACACAGTAGCTTCTCTGGAGGATATTGCACTGGATGTCCAGCTTGCAGAAGACTGGGCGCAGATGACATCTCCAAAAACCAGCAGGTTTGAAGCCAATCTCAAGAACGGCTACAAATTCACTGTAAATGACGGCGTGGATGACATATCCTATGTCATCAATGCGAGTATGTTCCAGCACATCAGGACTGTGGAAGCAAGCTTTGCCGGGGAAAAGATTTCCCTCACCCTTTCAGAGGACTCGTTCTCGGGATCCTTCGCTTCCGTATTCCTCCAGTCCGACCTCAATGGAGTGGACATAGAACTTGAACTCGACGAGGACGCCGAACTGCTCACCGCTGCCGAAGAGCTGAAAGGAGTCGATTTCTCTGACGGCTCAGCTCTCAAGCTGGTGGTAAATGACAAGGCAGTAGGCAAGTCCAAGTCATATTATGTATATGTAAATCCTTCGGACGTGGTGAATCTCGGTTCCTCCTGGACCGAAGTCACAAAAACCTGGCAGAACCGGTACAATATCCAGTTTGGCAATATGAGAATGTACACCTGCTCGAACATCGCAGGTTTCAGCGGCAACATAGGATACCTCTTCACCATCCCTGCGGAAAGGGTTCAGATGAAGGTTATGGAGAAAAATGATTTGGGTGTCGACCTCGTAAAGATGTCCCCTGCAGTACGCAACAACAGGGACTGGACCCTATTCCTCTGTCTCCAGGGTCCCGGCGTATGGCATATCGACGGAAGTACTGCCACTTCGAACTTCACCTACTACAGTCCCCTGGCTTACGGACCGGACAAGAGCAACAACACCCGCGTGCTGAGAAACGACGGTTTCGGCGGCAGCAACAAGGCCTATGCTCCTGCAATGGCCCTTCAGGATGGAAAAGTTTCCATAAGCCCTGCAGGCACGGCCGACGGTGCGCTCTACAGGTATGCCGACGCAAAGGGTAACGGCCAGACCGCCTGGACTCCGGACTGTGCATTCGGCGGATATTTCCAGATCGTAAAGAACGGCAACAGTCTGATTTCCGGCGAAGGAGACAAGTTCTACAATATCTATAACAGCGAATGGCGTTTCTTCGGAGAGAATCTCACCACCTTTTGGAGTCCGAACTGGGGAGCCGCAGCTCCTATCGTCGAACACGACAAGCTCAGAACAGGCCGTATCGCTGTGGGCTGCACTGCAAAGGGCGACCTTGTGATACTCAGTGTGGAGAAGTTCGTGAACACCCACAACCAGGGTCAAAACGTGGATTTGGGTCACAACGGCGGATCCGGTGACACCAGAGGTGTCACCCTCTATGAACTCGCCAACGCAATGTCCGCAATGGGTTGCGACGCAGCAATGACAGTGGAGGACTACAACTGGTCCTACCTTCTCCTCCAGGATGGCTCCGAGAGGGGCAAGGACGTGTTCTGGACCAATAACAGATGGGTTATCGACACCAACAATGCCACATTCGGCAATATGAAGGCCGAGTCTGCGGAAAACGGAAACCTCATCGTTGTCAGCTTTAAGTAATTTGGAAACATGAAACACTTGAAATACATATTCATTTTGCTGGCCCTGATGGTTTCCATAGGGTTGTCAGCCCAGAACGGCAGCCGCAGGATAGTAGGCACCGTGTCAGACGCTACAGGCGAACCGGTAATAGGAGCATCGGTACTTGTTCCCAGCACGACAGTGGGCACCTCCACCGACGAGAACGGACGCTATGTACTCAACGTTCCCGAAAATACACGTGCCGTGGAGGTGTCCATTATAGGATACGCCACGCAGATCATCACCCTCGGTGCAGATGAGATCTATGACATAACGCTCCAGGAAGACACCACCTTCCTCGACGAATTGGTGGTTGTAGGTTATGGAGTACAGAAGAAGGTAAACCTCACAGGCAGCGTGTCTTCAGTGAGTTTCGACAGCGAAAGCGTAAAGTCCCGTCCTATGTTCAACGCCACCCAGGCCCTCTCGGGTGCAATGCCGGGCCTACAGGTGATGCAGGGTTCGGGCAACCCCTACGAGGAGGGATTCTCCATACTCGTGCGCGGTATCGGCACCCTCAACTCTTCCGGTCCGCTCGTACTCGTGGACGGAATGGAACAAGGACTCGGCAATGTGAACCCTTCCGACATCGCTTCCATCAACGTGCTCAAGGATGCAGCTTCCTGTGCCATCTACGGTAACAGGGGCGCAAACGGTGTCATACTCATTACCACGAAGAACGGTTCATCCAAGGAAGGCCGTGCCGAGGTTTCCTACGACCTCACCATCTCCTTCGACCAGCCGTTCAAAATAATACACACGGTATCGGATATGGCCACCTATATGGAGCTCTACAACGAGTCCTGCGTGAACATAGGCGGAGCACCTCAGTTCAGCCAGGCCACCATAGACCAGTGGAGAGCCGCCAAGGCGGATCCTATGGGAAGGGCCGAGTCCGGATACTATAATTATATGGCATATCCGAACACAGACTGGTGGGATGAAATCTACCAGAACAAGATGATGCAGAAGCACACCATCAGCGCCAGCGGAAAGGGAAAGTCAATGGGCTATAACATCTCCCTCTCCTACATAAACAACCCGGGCATCATAGACAATACTGGCTATTAGCGCTATTTCGGCAGGGTGAACGTCTATGGAAACGTCACCGACTGGCTTACCATAGGAGGACGCATCTGGGGTTATCACACCGACCAGGAGAGGAGCAATGTGGGTTCACTCACCTCGCTGAACACACAGAAGATGACTCCTGACATCTATCCTTATTCCAAGTCGCTCGACCTCTACGGAGGTCCTCAAGCCCACGGGCAGGATCCTCAGGCACACAACCCTCTCTGGGATATGAACACCAGCAGGGGCTACACCAAGAATACCCAATTCTTCAGCGACTGGTACATCAATCTCAAGTTCCTCAAGCACTTCTCCTGGAACACCGACCTCTACTACAAGGACTACAGACAGGAGGAGATGAGTGTGGACAACAGCTTAGGCAAGTACGACTTCCTGAACGATGCCTATGTAATCTCGCCTGCGGACCCGTCCGAGCTTTACTCCTATATGTACAACAAGCGTGAGAACCAGGTCAAGTTCTCCACAATACTCAACTACAACCAGAGCATACGCAAGCACGACATCTCAGCTATGGTCGGCTACGAGATGACCCACTTCCAGTACCGCGACTTCAGCTCCACCAAGATAGGTCTACAGGATCCTTCGATAGGCGACCTCAATGCCGTTGCAGAACCTTATTCATCAGGCGGTTATGGTACAGAGTACGCAGCCCGTTCCTTTTTCGGGCGCATGAACTACGCATTCGCCGGCAGATATCTCTTCGAGGCCAACATCAGAGTTGACGGGTCATCCCGCTTCGCTCCGGAGTACCGTTGGGGTTTCTTCCCTTCATTCTCTGCTGGCTGGCGCATCAGCGAGGAGCCTTGGCTCAAGGCTACAGGAAAGGTTGACAACCTCAAGCTGCGTCTCTCCTGGGGACAGCTCGGAAACAACTCCATAGGCAACTATGACTGGCAGTCCACCTACGGAACCGCAAACTATGTCTTCGGCTCCGACGATATCACCAACGGCATAGCCATCACCTCAATCAAGAACTACGCCCTCACTTGGGAGACAACTTCCGTGGCCAACATAGGCATTGATTTCGGCTTCTTCAAGAACCGTCTTACCGGCACCATCGACCTCTACAACAAACTCACGGACGGCATTCTCTACACTCCGTCAATGTATATGGTTATGGGTAATGCAGGAGCTCCGAAGCAGAACATTGCCGAGGTGACCAACAGGGGTATAGAAATCGAGCTCGGCTGGAAGAATCAGGTAGGCAAGGACTTCTACTACAACGTCAGCGCCAACGTCTCCTACAACAAGAACTGGGTCAGCAAGTACAAGGGCCGTCACCAGGAAGGTTGGGAAGTGAACCCGGCTACGGGCGAAAAGGTTTGGAAGACCAACATCGGAGACGTTTCCACCGGTGGTACCAACAGGGTGCTTGAGGGACACATGATCAATGAGTTCTATATGATGGACACCTACAAGGGTACCGGCACCTACTGGAATGCAGACGGTTCCCCTGACGTGAACGGCGGTCCTGTGGACGGAATGATCAGAACCACCAATGATATGGAATGGCTCAGGGCTATGATGGAGGAAGGCTATTCCTTCTATCCTCAGCAGGGCATAGGCAAGCAGAAGATATGGTACGGCGAGTACATCTACGCCGACCGCAACGGGGACGGCCTCTACGGCAACTCCTACGACAGTGCATTTCAAAACAGGTCCACCACCCCAAAGGTCAACTACGGTATCCAGACCAGCCTCGGATGGAAAGGCATAGACTTCTCTATGAGCTGGGCAGGCGCCGCGGGCTTCTCCATCTACTACTATCGCCAGGCCTCCAACTCGTCCAACACAATTTACGGCTACGCCATTCCGCAGAGCCTCGTGGGCGACCGCTATTTCTTCGACCCGAAGAACCCTGATGACCCGCGCACCAACATCAATTCGAAGAATCCGCGACTGGTCAACCTGACCTCCAGCCAGTCTTCCGCAACCTCTTCACTGCACCTGTGCAAGGGTGATTATCTGAAGCTCAAGAACCTAACCATGGGCTACACCCTTCCGGAGAAGCTCACCCAGAAGATCAAGATACGCAAGCTCAGGATTTACGCAACCGGAGAAAACCTTTTCGCGATCACCCAGTTTCCGGGACTCGATCCAGAGATGCGCACAACAGCAGGTTACTCGACCATGCGCCAGTACGCCATCGGCCTCAATGTTACATTCTAATATGGAGAATATCTTATTATGAAAAAGTCAATAATATATATACTTGCTGCTGCGGTAGCACTGGCTTCCTGCCAGACTCTTGACCTGAGCAGCTCATATCAGGTGGCTTCATCCAACGTATGGGGCAAAGCCACCCTCGCCCGCCAGGCGGTAGCCGGCATATACAACGAATTCTACGTAAGATCTTCCACCACTGTCAATGAAGACAGCTGGAATGTAATGTACGAGGCCTATTCCTCAGTTATGGACACTGACAAGAACTGGTACGAAAACCAGAAGGTCTGCTACGGCGACGGAACCCCCGCCAACGGCACTTTCTCTGAGATGTTCAAGTACTACTACACCTTCGTGTTCAGAGCCAACGATGTCATCAGCCACATCGACCAGGTGCCTGATATGGACGGAGCCGAAAAGGCAAAACTCAAAGCGGAAGCCAAGTTCCTCAGGGCCTACGGCTATATGAACCTCAACGTGCTCTACAGGGGGGGTGCCTCTTTATATGGAATATATAGAGAACGCAAGTGATGCCAACAGGCCGCGATCCTCCGAGAATGAGGTTTGGGAGGCCATAATCCAGGACCTGAGCGACTGCGTTGGGGAGGAGAATCTGCCGGACCGCTATAAGGCCGGTTCCGAAGACTACGGACACGTCAGCAAGGCAGGGCAACCGCATCAAAATACCTCCTTCCTTTTGCATACGGCAATGCGGTGAAGACATCTTCACTACTATGCTAACCGCCGGCGGAAACAAGTGGGGCATTGTGTGTAAAAAAGTCGCACAAAGCCTCTCGAAGAGTTGCATATGTCATTGATTTTTAGTAACTTTAATACTTGATAACAAGTATTGAATCAATGGCGACAACCTATCAAATCTTTGCGGATTTCCCCGATCACCGCGTGACGGGGCGCTGCATCTACTCAATCTCTGACCTCCTCACGATCTCCCTTCTCACCTACCTCTGCGGCGGTGAGGACTACGTCGACATGAGCGAGTTCGCCCATGTGCGTGCCAGGGACTTCAACCTCCTGACCGACAACGACACGTTCCCGTCCCCTGACACATTCGAGCGTCTGATGTCTGCGGTATGCCCGGAGGAGCTGCGCCGCTGCCTGTCCGAACACGGGAGATCCTTCCTGTCATCGCTCGGTGAGAAGCAGGTGGCGATAGACGGGAAGAAACTGCGCGGTGCGAGTCCGAGGACTACCGGGACCCGAGGCGACTATATACTCAGCGCGTACGTGACGGAGAACCACCTCCTTGTCGGCCAGGAGTCCGTTACGGACAAGGAGAACGAGATACCTGCCATACCCCGCCTGCTCGACAGGCTTGACATAGAGGGGGCTGTGGTGTCGATCGATGCCGCGGGTACCCAGACGGCCATCGCGGAGCGCATATTGGAGGGCAACGCACACTACTTCCTCGCTGTCAAGGACAACCAGCCGTCCCTGCGGGAGGCCGTCAGGTACGCGTTCCGGTGTGGGAGCGTCACGGACGCCTCATCGGAGATGGAGACCGGCCACGGGCGCGTGGAGGAGAGGGTCTGCCGGATAGCCTCCGCCGATAGCATGGAGGACGAGTCCGTCCTCTCCAGGTGGCCCGGCGTCAGGACCGTCGTGGAGGTGACCTCAACCGTGACCACGCCCGAAGGGGCGGCCTCCTCCGTGAGGCACTACATCAGCGATGAGGACCATCCGCGCGCCGCGTACTACGCAATGCTCGCAAGAGGGCACTGGGGTATAGAGAACCAGCTTCACTGGCATCTGGACGTGACCTTCAAGGAGGATGCCTGCCGCGCCAGAAAAGGCTTCGCGGCGCAGAACCTCTCCACCGTCAGGAAGATGGCGCTCCAGATTGTCAAGGCGCACAGCGACAACAGAAGCATACGGAAAAGGTTGTTCAGGGCATCACTCTCACAGGACTATCTTCTGGAACTGCTTAGGGGCGCTAGAATTTGATGCGGTTGCCCTGTCAGCAAGGCCGTGGCCCTCGCCTACAGGGGGCAGGCCTACCAGTGGATGGCAGCCAGGTCCGGTGATGATCCGGAGCAGTACATCCGCCTCGCCCTCGAGGACTTCAAGGCACTTGAAAACTACGGCTTCGCCCTCTACAAGGGAGCCGGTGCAGAGAGCTTCAAGATGCTCCTGAAGCCTGCCAATGAGCAATGTGACGAAATGATATTCGCAATCAGGTGCACCCAGAAGAGCGGAATGGGCAACCCTCGCGCCGTGCTCTTCGGCAACCGCGACACGGGCGTCACCTCCGGAGCGTGGAACAACTATATTCCAAACCCGGCCTACGTCGAGTCCTTCGAGAACTCCGATGGCAGCAAGTTCGACTGGGAGCAGTACTGTCCGGGATGGCACGATATGACCCCTGCCCAGAGATCTGTCTTTTTCCTGCGCAACGAGATGACCGACACTGAGATAGGCCAGATGACTTCCTACGGCTCCGATATGAGCAAGTACGAGAAGTACACCAACGAGAGCCGCATCAAGGCCGCCTACGACAAGCGCGACCCGCGTCTGAAGATGGCTGTAATAACCCCTTACTCCACCTACTACGGAGGCATTTCCGGCAACGCATACACCTTCACCCTCCGCTGGCCTTACAGGGCCGACACCAAGGAGCCTCGCGACATCAGAACCGACACCAACTCGATGTTCTACTACCTCTGGAGGAAATACGTTCCGGAAGGACTCGAGAACACCATACGCTGGGTCTATGAGCAGGACAACATACTATGCCGCTATGCCGAGATACTGCTCCGCCGCGCCGAATGCGAGAACGAGCTCGGCAACACTGAAGAGGCCGTAAGGCTTGTGAACCTCGTACGCGAACGTGCAGGACACATATTGCTGAACACCAACGAGCATACTACAGTCACCGGTCAAGACGATATGCGAGAAAGGATACGCAACGAGTTCTACTGGGAACTCGGCGGTGAGGACAGTATGTATTTCAACGAACTCCGTTGGGGCGTATGGCTGGACAGGAAGTTCCGCGACCGTTCATCCGGCCAGTACGGTGAAATGAACACCAACGGACTGATGCAGATGTGGGGAACCAAGACCTATACCTGGTACTCCCTCGGCGACTATGTTGAGGCCTGGCCTATTCCTGCAAAGGAACGCGAAATGAATCCTAACCTGACCCAGAATCCGGGCTGGAATGACTAAAACGGCTAAAAAAACAAAAACAATTGAATATGAATACATTGAACAAATCCATATTTCTGTCCGCTGCAGTCCTGCTTCTTGCAGGCTGCGGGGACAAGAATATTGACGAGAGGCCTGTAAAACCGGGGCAGGAAGACGACAAGTATATATATACGAAATATCAGAACCCGGTCATACGCAACAACTGCGCCGACCCATCCGTATTCGACGACCGCGAGCGCAGCGGCTACTTCTACGCCTACAGTACGCAGAACGGCACCAGCGGCGAAGATAACTGCGTGTATCTACCGGTTTACAAATCGACCGATATGGTGAACTGGGAACTGGTGGGCAACGCCTTCGGCGGAATGAACCGTCCACAGTGGGTTAACAACACACGCATATGGGCACCGGACATCGAGTATATTGACGGCCGCTATGTCCTCTACTACGCACTCGGCTGCTGGGACGACCCAAAGTTCAGCGCTTGCGGCGTTGCGGTCTCCGACAGTCCCGAGGGGCCTTTCAGCTGGGAAAACGTGAAGGAAATCAATCCGCTGGCCAACGAACACGGAATGCTGGTGGACTATGCCTCCCATGGAGTGTCAAATGCCATTGACCCCAACATCATACGCGACCAGAAGACCGGGGACATCTACCTGTTCTGGGGCAGCTTCGGCAGCAATTCCGGAATCTGGGCCATTCAGCTCACAAGAGACGGTCTCTCGGTCGCGCCCGGTGCGGAGAAGACCTTTATCTGCTACGAAATGGAGGGCACCTACGTGCACTACAAGAACGGTTACTACTACTGCTTCGGCTCGATGGGCAGCTGCTGCGCCGGAAAGAGCAGCACCTACCACATCGTCGTCGCCAGATCCCAAAACATACTGGGGCCTTACATAGGACGTGACGGAAAGTATATGAATACGAGGAGTTCAGAATTCAACAACCCGAACAACTGGGTAATGTCCAACCCAGAGAACCTCTTCTACGCCGGCACAGGCCACAATGCCGAGATCATCACAGACGATACAGGCAAGGACTGGATGTGCTACCACGCCTACTGGCAGGGCAACAACTACAACGGCCGCTGTATGAATATGGACGAAGTGCTCTGGGGTGATGGATGGCCTTACTTCAAGACAGGCCACCCTTCAGAGGGCAAGATTTCTGGCCCGAGCTGGCTCAAGGGTCAGACCAAGGCGGTTGTCAGCGAAATCAATAACGACAACGCTGCAGCCCTGATTGAGACCGGTGACAACTGTTCATGCAGAAACAGTTGGAGCAATACGACGACAAAAAGCATCGAGTTCAAATTTTATGATTTAAAACTTTATGAATAAAGTACACAGATATATTTGCACCGCCTTCGCAAGCGTGGCACTCTGCTCCTGCGTGAAGGTTGTGGACGCTCCCGTCCCAGGAGAAAGGCCTCAGAGACCTGAAGGCCCAGCCAATGCAGAAAGCGCGTTCAACGTAAGCAGAATGTCCGTAACGGGAGCCAATGTCAACTGGGTGGACGGAAAAGACGCAGCAGTCGCCTCTGACACCCAGGAGGGTCTTCTGACTCTCGTCACCTCGGCTTCCAAGGGTCTGAACACGGTCCTCCGCGGAGAACTGCCGGTGAAGGCCACTCTCTACTACATAATGTATCCTGCCGAGCTGTGCAATTCTGTCGCTGAGGGCAGCGCTGAATTCACCGTTCCACAGGCACAGCTTGCCGGACCGCAGGGAGAAGCTCTCTCAATGCCGGCCAGCGCCATCACCGCACTGCCAAAGGCAACTCTTAAGAACCACGCAGCAGCAGTGACCGTAGATTGTCCTTTCAACAATCTCAAGTCCATCAGCCTCAGTTCAGTGTCCTCCGAGCCACTGGCCGGAAATATCTCCGTGGACGTGTATAGCGGAGAAGTTGAAGTCAAGGAAGGGACGGCGTCTTCAATAGTCCTCAGCGCCGCTGAAGGAGAGCTCAACCCTGGATTGCTTACATTCACCGTCCTCCCTGGGACAGTCTCTGGCGGCTTCATTCTCGAGGCCGAAAGTCTGGACGGATTGAAGGTGAAATCCTATCTGTACGGTGAATACGCCTTGGAGCCAGGCAAGGCCGTCAGTCTGGGAAGTATGAGCAAGCCTCTCCCACAGAAGGAGAGTTTCAAGGCCGAGGCAGTGGCTGCCACATCCTCCACCTTGAGCTTCCGCTGGTCTCCGAGCGACTTCGCCGATGCCGCTGCTGACGCAGCCTACGCCTATAGCTTCACACTCTATGCCGACGCCGCCTGCAGCGAACCAGTCGTTGAATTCAAGACCCCTGCTGGGCTCTCTGCCTGGGGGAACACCACTCCACAGTTCATATTCACCGGACTCGAGGCGAACCGCACCTACTGGTTCAAGGCCGTGAAGGACGACCGCACCATCAATGACGAATTCATAGCCACCAGCAATGTCGTGGAAGGCAAGACCGCCGCTTTCGACCTAATCTATGCGACACAAGGCTCCAAGGTAGGTGATGTCATACTCAGCGAGGACTTCTCCGAGCTCCTCTGGTTCGGTGACGGTGTTGACAACGCCATAGGCCACATCAATGCTCCGGCATACACGGGCGGCACCCTGAAGGAGAATCCGGGGCAGGCTCTCGGCGAAGGCAAGACCGATGACCTCGTCACCTTCGAGGGCTGGGGCACCGAGTCGAGACTTTTCCGTGAGATGGCAGCAGCAGTCAGCGGTACCCGTCTCGACAGATGGGGTCAGATCAACGAAGGCGCAGCAGCACTCGTATGTATGCGTCCAGGCTATGTGAAACTCGGAGCTGAAAAATATTGCGGACACATCGTTACCCCTGAACTGCTGGGCATTCCGGAAGGCAAGTACGCAGACCTCAAGGTCACTCTCAAGGCCTCCCGCTACGAGTCCGACCCTTGCACTGCACTGATTAATGTGGTCAAGGGAGAGAATGCTGACGGACACAATGTGAATATGGAATCCATAGCACTTGGCACCCGCTTTGAAATCTCTGCGGAAAGAGGATGGAAAGAATATTCCGTGACTGTTCGCGGAGTGGATCGCAACAGCCGCCTCGCCATAGGTATGGACAGAGCTTCAAGCGGCACGGCCGTCGGCTCAGCCCAGTTGAGGATGCTCCTCGACGAGATAAAGATCGAAATTGTCAAGATCAATGACAACCCTACTCTCGCAGCCCCTGTCGTTTCCGCTAAATCAGCATTCACCGACGCTGTCGTAAACTGGCCTGCTGTGCCTTACAGCAAGGGCTACAGAATCTATCTCAACGGCAAGCTGAATCAGGAGACACAGGAGTCTTCAGTACACCTGAGCGGACTTGAGATGGGCTGCGATTATGATGTCAGGGTGGTCGCCTTCGACGATACCCAGGAAAGCGAGGGCGAAACCTCCTTCAGAACCAAGAGAGTATGGCAGGTCAAGGAAAGGAACCAGGGATGCCGTATGGCCACCTTCCAATGGGATCCGCTTGAGGCCGATTATGGAAATATTGACATCAATGGCAATGCGAGACTCTACGAGATGGTGGTTTATTCCGATGCCGCCTGCCAGAATGCACTCTACACCTGCTATCCATACAATGGATATTCAAGTACTAACACGGCATTCGCCAATTCGTCCTGGCTGGGAAAGAAGAACGGAACAAACATCGTCTATGACACGAAGATAACCTTTGGAAGCCTCAAGCCGGCAACCACCTACTGGTTCCGCATCCGTTCCCTTGACCAGTACACAATCACCTACCACGCCACGGGCGGAGACAAGAAGATGACTAACCCGGCCGGGACTTCCGACTGGTCCAAGGCCATTGAGTTTACAACTCCAGCAAGGCACACTCCAGCAGCCAATGAGGTGATTTACTGCGGATTCGATGACTTCTGCGTGCAGATGGACTATGGCAACGGATGCGTCGGAACAACTCCGGCCACGACGAGCCGCAACACCTATGCAGGCGAAGTCTCCAATGGCGCCAACCATTATTCAGGCAAGTTCTGCACCTATGAGTTTGCCGTCGGAGGTCATCAGCCTGACACTTGGGGATTTGCTTCGGGAGCGAATTATATTGACGGGAGCAAGAATCCTACACCTACCCAGAGCTGTATCCAGGGTACGGCGAATGCGGGTGACGCCGCAGGATGGTTTATGTCACCTCAGACCCGTCCGGTGATGGGCGCAGTGATGCTTGACGGAGACAGGAGATGGATCGCGACCCCTGGGATAAAGAGCGATCTTCTGAAAGATGACCAGACCACCGCCTGCACCCTGAGTTTCAGTTACATCGGCGTTTCGAACTCGCCTTCGTCATTCGCCCAGAAGCTTGAGATCAGGCAATACAACCCGTCAGCCATCTATGACGGCAGCACCTACAAGGTCGTCGGGACAGTCACTCTTGCCCCTCCTTATCTTGAGGGAGCGGCTGCAACGAACACTGACTTCACCTTTGACTACCACGGAGCAAGTGCAAGCGTGGATGTGGATCTTTACCGTGGAGAGAGCCTGATGATAGTGAACACTACCACCGGCGGAGTCTATCGTATTGTTATAGATGACATAAAAGTCGTAACGAAATAATTTAATATGAAATATTTCCGAAAAATGCTGATGGCCGCGTCCTTCGCCGCACTCGTCTGCTCCGTTTACGGATGTACGGAGCAAAGAGCCGGAGTGAAGCCCCCGATGATGGGATGGAGTTCATGGAACGCCTATATGGTGGATATTTCCGACTCCATCCTGGCTCATCAGGCCAACCTGATGCTGGAGAAGGGTCTTCTGGAAGCCGGCTACAACTTTGTAAACATCGACGACGGCTTCTTCGGAGAGCGTGACTCCGCCGGCTTTATGATGCCGCACAGAGAGCGCTTCCCGAAAGGCAGCGCAGGTATGCGTGAACTCGTGAACTACATCCACGCCAAAGGTCTGAAGGCCGGCATATATTCCGATGCCGGCCACAACACCTGCGGTTCGAGCTACAACCACGACCTCAACGGCCTGGGAGCCGGATTGTGGAAGCACGAGGTTCAGGACGCCGAAAGGTATTTCAACGAGTGGGATTTCGATTTCATAAAGATTGACTACTGCGGCGGCCGTGACCTGGGTATGGACGTGGAGGAACGCTACACCCGCATCAGGGAGGTCATCGACAGCGTGGCCGGAAGACCGATAGAGATGAACATCTGCCGATGGAACTATCCGGGTACCTGGGTCAGCGGTGTCGGTGATTCGTGGAGAATTTCCGCTGACATACGCCCTGTCTGGTCTTCCATCAAGTACATAGTGGACAAGAACCTCTATCTCTCGGCCTACGCCTCGGACGGCCGCTACAATGATATGGATATGCTGGCTGTCGGCTACAACATCAAGCCGTCCCCGTTCTGGGAAAACGGTTTGGGACTGAGTTACACCGAGGAGGAGGCTCATTTCGGAATATGGTGCATAATGAGTTCTCCCCTGCTGCTGGGCTGCGACATCGAGTACATTCCTCAGGAGACGATGGAAATTATCACCAACAGCGAGCTGCTCGCCGTCAATCAGGATCCGCTCGGACTACAGGCCCACGTGGCCCAGCACGAGGGTGATGGTTATGTCTTCGTCAAGGACATAGAACGCAAGTGGTCCGGAACCCGAGCCGTAGCCCTTTATAATCCGGCCGACAGATCCACACTCTTCAGGGTGGAGTCCGCCGAACTGGAGTTTGCGGGAGAGTTCAGCATTCGTGACCTGAACCGCCACGAGGACCTCGGCAGCAGCTCAGTACTGGAGATGGTACTGCCGCCGCATTCGGCCAGAGTGTTCAGAGTGGAAGGCAGGCGCATAGAACCGCGTCTCTACGAGGCCGAGTGGGGCTACTGCCCGGCCTTCACCGCCATCAGCGGCGATGGCGGCAAGTATGTGCCTTCACAGAACGCTTCAGGAGGTGCCGCAGTGATACACCTGGGCGGTTCCGCGGAGAACTGCCTCGAATGGAAAGATGTGTTCAGCCGCCGGGGCGGGGAATATGTACTCAGACTCAGGGTCGCCGACAGCATGCAGACCGGATCTGCTGACAGCGAGGCCGGTGTCTGTGCTCCCGTGGAACCAAAACTCTCCGTGAACGGCAAAGAACTCTCCCCTTTGGGGGGAATCTCTGACGGAGAATGGGCCGAACTGGAATTCAGTGGCCGGCTCAGACGGGGAGAGAACCTCATACGCGTCAGCAACGAAGCCGCCGAAATGCCGGCCATAGACAGACTAATATTGGAAAAGAAATGAATTTGAAAAGAATTGCACTTATTGCGGGAGCCATGCTTATACTGGCTTCCTGCGCACACGAAAGTCCACGATGGACAGAGGAGCAGGCCGAAGAATGGTACGGGACACAGGGCTGGCTCGTCGGCTGCGACTACATTCCTTCCGACGCAATCAACCAGATAGAGATGTGGAGCGCATCAAGCTACAACTGCGAACTGATTGACAAGGAACTCGGATGGGCCGAGGATCTAGGCTTCAACACCCTCAGAGTGTATCTGAGCAGCGTGGTATATGCCAACGACCCGCAGGGCCTGAAGGATCGTATGAATGACTTCCTAGGCATATGCGAAGCCCATTCCATACGCCCGCTCTTCGTCTTCTTCGACGACTGCTGGAACGCAGAGTCCGCCTACGGGGTACAGCCTGAGCCCAAGCCGGGCATACACAATTCGGGATGGGTACGTGACCCGTCTGACGCTCTCCGTGCCGACACCCTGAGCCTCTACCCTACCCTTGAGACCTATGTAAAGGATATTCTCGGCACATTTGCCGAAGACGAGCGCATTCTCCTTTGGGATCTCTACAACGAACCTGGCAACTCCAAGTACAAATCCGCCAGTCTCCCGCTCCTGAAGAAGGCCTTCGGATGGGCGCAGGAGGTGAGACCTTCCCAGCCGCTGACCTCCGGAGTATGGGAAAACACCCTGAAGGAACTCAACGAATTCCAGCTTGCCAATTCCGATGTGATTTCCTACCACTGCTACAGCGGTCCGGAAACCCAGCAGGAGGCTATCGACACCCTCAAACGCTATGGACGGCCGCTGGTCTGCACAGAGTATATGGCCAGAACCAAGAACTGCACGTTCCAGAACACCATGCCGGTACTCAAGGCCAACAATGTGGCAGCCATAAACTGGGGCTTCGTCGCCGGCAAGACCAACACCATCTTCGCCTGGGACGAACCGCTTCCCGATTTGGAGGAGCCGCCGGTATGGTTCCACGACATCTACCGCAGCGACGGCACTCCTTACAGCCAGGAAGAGATTAATCTTATCCGCTCCCTGACCGGAAAATAGGAGAAAATCGAGTAGGAGGAAAACGAAGTAGTTTTTCTCCTACTTTCGTTTTCCGACCTCTCACACCACCGTTCATGCAGTTCCGCATACGGCGGTTCCTATTTTGGATACCATTCGAGATATTCACCCATTAAAGTAGCATATCCTGCCTTGTGCAGGTTCTCATTTGTTATTGACCTGTACAGTATATAACTGTCAGCTATGCGCCAATAGCCTTTCCAAGTATTACCCCATTCGTATGCCTTGTATTTTTTGCGGCGGGAAGTGGCTGCTGCAATAGCCAGCCGCATCCGTCTTGGTTGTAGCGGCTGTGTCAAGAGTACGGCAGTAAAAAAGAGACTTTCCTTTTCAAAAGGAAAGTACTATATTTACAGCAAACAAAATTAAAATCCTGTCTTTGACACTTTCAGTTGACCAAATTTCCGCCGTATATTTTTCATTTTTCTGAAGCGTTGACCGGAGACTACAAGGGTGTAGATCATTCCGGCGCCTGGGAGAAGATGATCAACTACTGTGAGAAGGAGAACCGTGTAGGCTGCATTGACGCCGAGTACATCAGTGTCTATCTTGATGACCCGATGACGACTCCGGCCGAGAAAGGTGGTCACTTCGACAGGCTCAGTGACCGACGCGGTGAGTTCAAGGTCCGATGCCCGGCGGGGATCACAGCAGGACAACGAAGGAGGTGCCGAGCGTGAGCATATTCATATATTCATTAGAAGATTTGCTGTGGGGCGGGAGGAGGTTGTAGTCCAGGAAAAGTCTCATTCCGTAAGAGGAATTGACCTTGAAGGACAAAGACATGCCGGTGCCGAAGGTGAAACCTCCGGCTGAGGACACTGTCTTGCCGGCAAGGCTCAGTTTCGGATAGCGGACATAGCCGCCGAGCAGTTTTGCTCCGGCTGACCAGAAGGAAGACAATGGAAGGGAGAAGTAGCCTCCTCCAGAGAAAGAGACGGCATCAAAAGAGTTTTTCGCCTCATCGTCATCAGTGAATATCAACGTGTTGGTAGCCGTGAAGCGTCCCCCGATCCCGAAATGCCGCCAAGGGAACCAAGCCCCCTCAAGGCCGGCGGTGCTTCCGGTGGAAGTCCGGAACTCGTTGGTCTCGTCTATATCGTAATCACTAAGCGGCAGATTCACCCCGAGATAAAGACCAAAGAAAGAAGTACTCGGACTTACATCATCGGGATAGTCGGCATAAGTGGCAGACAAACCTTTATCCATGAATATCAAGTCGGTGATCCAGTACCCGGCCTCCGTGGCGAGGATTCCGACCCCGGCTCCCGTCAGCACATCGCTGAGCCAATGCTTGTTGTTCGCGACACGCATAAGCCCGGTCGCGGCGGCCACGGAATAGACCCCGACACCGATCCATGGACTCACACTGCCATATTCCTTGGTAAGCATTGTGGCGGTCATGAACGCCGTGGCGGTGTGTCCCGAAGGGAAGGATCTGTCATCTGAACCATCCGGTCTGGTGACGTTGGTGGTGTTCTTCAGCGTGCCGACGATGCCAGCCATCAGAACGGCGGAAATAGCGTCCGACACCGCCATTCTCTCCCACGAGCTGCGGCTTTCCACCCCAAGCGCTTTCAGTCCGACCATCACCGCGAGCGGGGAATATTGCAGGTAGTCATCTGCGCTCTTCTTGAAATCAGGAATATAATCGTTCCTCAATCCCCGGAACCGTCCGTCCAATTTCTTGGCCACCAGCCCTTCCGCGATCAGCGGAGCGCTCACGACAGCCACCCTCCCCAACCGCATCTTTGGAAACTCGATGCCTGTGCGGATGTTTTGAGGCGACTGTGTATATGATTGTGCGGCTGTCGGTGACAGGTCGGACAGGTCGGAACTGTCTGACGAAGGGGTTGCGTGACGCCCTGTCTGCCACCAAGGGAGCAGATTTGACGGAGCTGAACCGTCTGACAGACTATGCGAGCCAGCCGGCAGAGCCAAAATCAAGGCGAGAGGTACGGATATGATTCTTCCAAGCATTATCTGTAGTCAGGTTGGTGATTTCCAATCGGCAAAGATAATCCTGTTTTTGAAGAAAATCTGTTTTTATTCAACTTTCAATCGAAATGATTTCTCAAGATACGTCCTTCCTTGACCCAAATGGCGGGATGACCGTCCAGATCAGAAGAGCAAACAGCCAGTATAGTACTATCATTCAGAAGCATAAGAGAGTTCCATTTCCCGCTTCTGTTTTCAGGGATATCGAATGGACGGGAACGTTTCGTGAAATTTCTGGCGCAGGAATCACCAATGGCGACTTCCATGCTGGACAACTCCCGGTCACGGCCACGTTTTTCATTTGTCTGATAACTGACCACAGCCTCCCCGCTTGGCAGTTTGAGCAAATAAGGCGCACCCATATAAGCGGAATCAGGGACATCATCCACCAAAGCCTTGTTTCTTTCCGGCGAGTTCCCACACACGGGAATATTCCAATTGTCAGACAGAGACGTTCTTACCGTATATGGTTTGAAATCACCGTCATAATTGTCCTCGATGACCAGAACAATGTCATTGCCGAATATCTCAGCCACAGGCATACCATCACGATGGTTCTTCCGAAATGAGACTGTCCGCGGTATTGCGGTCCATGTGCCACCATTATCCTTTGACTCCAGAAGAGAGATTTCCTGCTCGTCCGATTCCCGGTATGGAGATTCGTTCGCGAAATACAATTGCAGTGTACCATCGGGCAGCCGCAGAAAGGAAGGTTCCCAGCAGCCGTCCTTGAAAAAAGTTCCGGCCTCATACAGGACACGTGGCGGTTCCCAAGTAAAGCCATTGTCAAAACTGCGGCTGACCGCTATTGAATATGAAGCCAACCCTTGCGAGACAGGTCTATAGTTCGCACCACAGACAAGAATGCCATTATCCAAGGCAATGATTTCCGCATTTGCCGCATTCACCAATGTACCTGATTCAAATTTACGTGGAAATACTACCCTATCCTCACTCCAAGCATGACAGTTATAGCTATAAGACACTGCCACATTACCATGCAGATCCTCGAACGCCATCCAAAAGCGGCCGTCCGGGCACCGTATGATCCTGGCATAGGTGCCACTCTCCTTGATTTTTCTTTCCGTCCCTCCGTCCCAAACTATTCTTACATCATCCAAAGGAGACACCGCACGTCTTATGGAAAACATGGCGCAGCCCTCGGAAAACAAAAGAGACACGAAGGTTAGAAAACAAAACAATCGAGACATGGTTATGTTCTAAAGGTTGGCCAAAAAGTTTCTTTTCGGCCAACCTCAACCAAAACAAACATCTATAGTCTTGTCGCCAAGATCAGGATGTTGCCATCTTCATCCACGCCAAGGACTTCAGGTGCGGTGAGGATTCCGGTCTTGTCATCGTCTGTGAGGATCTTCTCTCCAGACCAGAAGCCTTCCGGAGAGTCCGAATCCCTGTAAACCAAACCACAATGCTTATTGGAACGGTAGATGAGCATCCATCTTCCAAACTTGGCATTCCAGACCAGAGACGGTTCCGAAATATCCCCGACCGTGATCAGGGCGTCACCTCCTACCGAAGATTCTTCCACGGCCTCATATTCATTGCCAGTCCAATACTCATAAGACAACGGCGAGGTGAAATCCTTTCCGTCAGAGGCTCTGGCGACAAAAAAGTTCTTATACCAATCGTTTGACCTTCCCGGCTCTGATCCAACAATGTATGTGTAGCCATCCTTGCGCGCGACTCCGGCTTGCGCGAACTTACCGTTTGCCGTCCAGAAAGCATCCCCGCAGGAAGACCAGGTCTTGCCATCGTCCGCCGAAACAAGGAATCCTGTACGGGATGTCTTCCAACCGTCCACACTTGTCTCCTCCGTTGTGGCGAAATAGTGCATGTACAGTTTCTCCGAGTCGCGGAACACGGCATCCGGGACAATGGACAACTCACCAGCGGCCAAGGAGGAGATTTCGTTTATGCGTCCTTTGCTCTTTATGAATTTGGAAATCGCCATATTCCCGTCAAAGGAATCATTCTCCGTGTAAGCCACAGCGGTGCCATACTTCACACCATTTATGACAGGATTGGAGAAGCAGAACGCGATCTTGCCGTCAGCGCACTTCCATGCGACAACCTTTCCGAAAGACTTGACTTCATCGAAAGTGGCGTTGCTGACGGATGCGATGTGATCGACTGAAAGAGTCGCCATTGACTTCTTATCATAGCCCTTAGGAATAACCCTGACATCATCCACTGAAATGAAAGCTCCGGCATCGCCCCATAGTCCGGCAAAGACATCACCATAGAAATTAGTGCCTGTGTTGAACTCCTTATCCACATAGACCCACTGAGTGTCCTCCTCATAGTCTGACCAGGAATTCGGGCCGACGCCTCCTCGTTCAATTCCGAGGTTGGCAGGGAAAAGACGAACTCCGTTGTAGGCATGCGGTGTCCCGGCCATTCCGTACATTGAATAGACGTAATCAGTGTTTTTTCTGAATCCGACGCATTGGGTGTACAGCTCCATCCACACGCCAGGGATTACATTGTCCAATCTCCACCCATAGGAACCGGTATGTCCGGCGATTCTTGCAACTGCTGGATTGATGCCTTTCCAACTTGACCTCGCACCTATGGCCATGTCCGGATAGTCTTCGAAACTTGGATCGGAAAGGATGTTGAAATCAGCTTCCGAGAAAGTAGCCTTGAGAACGACGGCGCCGGAAACCGAAGTGGGATTCGGATTCACAGCCTCTTTCAGCTCAAGTCCTGTCATTTTCTCAAGCTCGACGATCTCACCTGGTTTGGTCTCCATCGCCGGAACGGTGATCTCACACCTTGCGTCATTCTCATCGGACACACTGACAACAAGCCCTTCGGACAGCGTCTGAGGGATAGTCGCCACATAATAGATACCGGACATATTCTCACCGGTCAAAGTCACTTTGGAAGAGCCTCCCTCTCTGGCAAAGATTTCAGGCTTACGGAAAAGTCCTATCGAACAATCCCCCGAAATGACTTCACCCCCTTTGGCGAAAATCTGCACTGCCACAACGTTGTAGCCCTCAGCGGAGATGTCAAGCTTCAGAATCGCCGGCATTAGTTGGAAATCCATCTCTGACACAAGTGATTCCGAGTATCCTGCCATCAACAGATAATCGTTGTTGACGCCGTCTTTGACCGCCACCTGGGAAGAGGGAATCTCCACATTGACTTTACCTCCATATCTGGACAAGCCTTCGTGGTAAGGTCTAAGTCCCATGTAAGCCGAAGCCTTCACGTTTGCAGTCCCCGAAAGCCTCGCCACATCGCCAGACCCGGTGACTGTGAACTTATGGTTCGCCTTACCATCGAAAACAGAGACAGCGTCGCCCTCTTTCCAACCAAGATCCAACCCCTCATGAGCCACGGAAGCGTCAAACGCCACCTCCTGATAGTCCGCGACGAGGTCTGAATCATTATTACTCTCCGAACAAGCGGCAAAAACAGCAAGCATCACCGCAGGAAGCATATATTCGTAAACTTTTTTCATTTATAGATCTTTTTAGAAAAATTATCTGGAGTCAGCGTCAGCGAATCGTCCCAGAGCCGTGTAACGCTTCTCATAAACATTCTGATAGAATCTGTTGCGACCCATATCCGGCTCATACCGATGCCCTTCCGGTGCCTTCATGGCCCGCTGAGCAACGGCTATATCCGGGTATATTCCCGAGGCTGTGGCGGCGAACATAGCGGCTCCCAAGGCACAGGCCTGATCACAAGACACAACGGTGATAGGCATTCCCAGCACATCCGACAATGTCTGCATCACAAAAGCGGATTTCTGTGAGATTCCTCCGATGGCTCTTACCGATCTAATCGTGATTCCCTCAGAAGCGAATCTTTCGATTATGGCCTTGGAGCCAAATGCGGTAGCCTCTATCAATGCCTTATAGACCATCGGCGCGGTTGTCCCGAGAGTGAGTCCTGCTATCGCACCTTTGACATTCTGGTCAGAGTCCGGGGTGCGTCGCCCGTTCATCCAGTCCAAAGCAAGTACCGAAGATTCTGAATCATTGATCTTCATGGCCTCTTTCTCCAGCATCGGCAACATGGCCAATTTCAGTTCTTCGGCTTTCTCCGGCAGCATTTTCTCCACAGGCCACAGCAGAAGTTTCCTGAACCAGGCGTAGATGTCACCGAACGCGGCCTGTCCGGCCTCGAACCCGACAAAACCAGAGAGAACGGAGCCGTCAACCTGACCGCAGATTCCTTTCAGGCACCTGTCACCGATTTCTTCCGAACGGCACACAAGGATGTCGCAGGTAGAGGTTCCTATAATCCGGACGAGGGTGTCAGGAGAGATCGAAGCGCCGACCGCACCGACATGCGCGTCTATCGCACCGACACCAACCTTCATGGTCTCAGGCAGTCCCAGCTCTACAGCAAGGTCAGCCCTTATGGTCCCGACACAGACATCAGAAGTGAAAGTGTCCTGCCCCAAAAGACTTCGCATCCTGCCAAGCGCCGGATCTAACATATTCAGAAAATTTTCCGACGGGAAGCCATTCCACTTCGCGTTCCACATGGCCTTATGCCCCGCCGCGCAACGGCTTCTCTTGATTCTTTCAGGCGAGGAGTCTCCGACAACCCAGGCCGGCATCCAATCACAATGCTCAATCCAAGAGCATGCGGCCGAAGCGACTTTATTGTTTGTCCTGAGAATATGGAGCACCTTGGACCAAGCCCATTCCGATGAATATACTCCTCCCGAATATGCGGTAAAGTCAACATCACCTCGCTTCGAAAGGGCGTTGATTTCATCGGCCTCCTTTCTGGCCGTGTGGTCTTTCCACAGGACAAACATCGCGTCAGGCTCTTCACGGAATTCCGGCAACAACGAAAGCGGAGTCCCTTCAGTGTCAACCAATACCGGTGTGCTGGCGGTGGTGTCAAAAGAAAGTCCCTTGACATTTTCCATCACGTCTTTCCCGACCTTTGACGCCACTCCCGAAATCACACTTTTGAATGATTCAATATAGTCATCCGGATGCTGCCTGTACATGTCTTTCGCCGGATCGCAATATTTACCGGCCGCCCATCTTGGATATTCACAAGAAGACTCCGCAAGACATCTTCCATCAGCGGCATCCACAAGGATAGCCCGACAAGAGTCTGTTCCATAGTCAACCCCTATGACGTAATTCTTATTGTCCATCTGTCATCAGTTTTTCTTGTCTCTTACAGAACACCGCCGCATAATATAGGATCACGGCGAATGCGATGGCCGGAACGATGTAAGCTGTGGCTATGCTGCCGGACTGATCCGAAAGAATGCCTTCTATCTGGGTCAGAACCGACGCTCCGGCAATGGCCATGACCATTCCGGAACCACCCAGCTTCGTGTCCTCTCCAAGTCCGCGGATTCCGAATCCATAGATTGTAGGGAACATCAACGAAAGGCATCCCGAAATCCCCATAAGGCAATACACTCCGAAGAATCCGGTCCCGAACACGGTTCCAAGGCAGCACAGGACACCCAAGGCGGCGACAGTAGCGAGCATCTTCCTCGGCTGGAACCACTTCATAAGCCATGTGCACACAAAACGGGACACCACAAACAGGATCAACGACATGATGTAATATGTCGCGCCCGCCTGCTCCGCGGTTCTCGGGAGAAGTGCGTCAAGTCCTACGGTCTCGCACACGGTGTAAAAGCCTTTCGCCACTGGTTCCACATTCCTCAAAGCCTCTATGATCTGGGCGGAGGAGGCATTTGCGCCCAGAGACGAAATGATCGTGTCGAAATGAAGGTTGTGCATGGCATACCTTATCACATAAGACCATACAGCGATCTGCGCTCCGATGTCAAAGAACTGTGCGACCACGCCCCAAACATAGTTCTTGTTTTTGACAAGCCGTTTGACCGAAGCTTTGAAGTCAAGAGAGCCGCCTTCTTTCAGATTCGGCATTCTTGTCAGCGCTATGGCCAACAGAATCACCAGCATCACACATCCAAGGATGACATACGTGTTGGTGACCGAATTGAGCTCGGCTGCCTGAACGGCAGCCAAGTCGGCGTCGGACATCGCAGCCCTTTCCGCGGCCGTCAAGGTGTTAAGCCGGGACAGGATGAAAATCTGCGAAAGGACCACACCGGTTATCGCTCCGAAAGGATTGAACGACTGGGCGAAATTAAGTCGCCTTGTGGCGGTCTCCTCCGGCCCTATCGCGCAGACATAGGAGTTCGTGGATGTCTCCAGAATAGACAATCCCGCGAACAGGACCAGAATGGCGGCAAGAAACATAATGTAGCCGATCTCATTGTTGGCGACAGCCACCTTTGAGGAAGGATAGAACATAAATGTCCCCAAGGCATACAATCCCAGTCCAAGCATGACCCCGGACTTGTAGGAATATTTCTTTATGAATATAGCCCCGGGAACGGCAAAGCATCCGTAGCCCAGCAGATAGCATACGACCTGGATCCACGCTGTCTTCGAGTCGGAAAAGCTCATGATCCGCTTGAAGACAGCCAGCATCGTGTCGGTCAGATTGTTCGGCACGGCCCATGCGAAGAACAAGGTTGTCAGCAATATGAAAGGCCAGACAATACCTTTAGGTACCAACCTGTTATTGTTTTCCATTGCCCGCGTTTATTTAGAGAATTTGTTCGCGACCACGTCCAGATCCACCCCGAACACTTTCTTCGCGATGGCGGACAGACGATCATGCGTTCCCTCGATGTGAATGGTATATTGAACATGGGTCAGAGACTCGCCGGGAGCCAAATTCGCCGCCGGAGAAGATGTCTCGACCTCATAGAACGGTCCCTGAACGAATCCGGTCTCAGTAGGCCCGTCGTTGTAGGAATTGATGACATCTCCGGAGAAAGGATTCTCCTGTTCGCCCCATTGGCCGTTCACATAGTCAGCATGACCCTCAGGTACAGTGTATTTCAGGATATTCAATACCCCGGCCTTGGAATCATAACTTCCGCAGATGTCTTTGGCGCTGCCTTCCGGAAGTCCGATCTTGGCCCTGTATTCCCCGTCGATCTTGAAATACGCCACGCCGTCTTCAAGGACCAGACGGTCAGCCGGGACTTTCCCGAAATATTCATCATTCACTTTTTTCCCACCGAAGCTTTTTTCATAAGGAATGAACACCGTGGTAGTAGGTGTAGGATTGAATGTGGACAACAGCCAGACTGACGGCATTCCGGTCTCTTTCGTCCATGTGAAATCACCGTTGTTGCGTATCACGTTCTCTGTCTTGTAAACTATCGTGTTCAACCCGTCCGGGATCTCCACACCCAACAAAGTTTCCAGACCACTCTTGTCCAACATTGAGATGGTTCTGCGCACTCCCATCGCGAATTCAACATCCGAGGCGTTTCTCACATTGAAGTCCTTGACGAACACCACATTCGATCCCGATTGTTCCTCAATGTCATAGGTGTCCGTGTCAATCGGAACCGGAACTTTCCAGTTCTCGTAAACCTGCTCGTTTCCCCTTTTGAAGTAATACGAGAAAGGCCCTCCTTCCGGACCGATCCAGAATCGTTCCTCCCCTCCAAAAGGATTAAACTGAGGACTTACCTTGCCAGCCTCTATAAATTTATAGTTTATCCAGCCATAACTCTTGCCATCCAATCCGTCTGCGGTAGATGTCATCACCCTTCCTTGATACGCGGGGACAATAAGCAGCCGAGACCTGCCGTCCACGCTTTCCAGTTCCACAGTAGAAATCTCATGTCTGGTGAAGAACGCCAGATCATAACCGTAAGTTCCCATCTTATATTCTTTGTCACAACAGCAACAGCCGCACATCATGGCGACGGCCATCGCCCCAAATGTAATTCTGTTCATATTCTGTTACTTGTAAAGAGGGCCATAGGCCTGACATGCGCGGAAGTCAGCGGTTTCTGTCTCCATCCCAAAGGCATCCCACGCCGAAGGACGGTATATCTTGTCCGTATCCACATTATGCATGCAGACAGGGATCCTCAACATCGAGGCAAGCGTGATCATGTCCGCACCAACATGTCCGTAGCTGATGGCACCATGGTTGGCTCCCCACTTGTTCATGACAGTCCATACATCCTTGAACGCGCCTTCGCCGGTCAACCTTGGAGTGAAGAAAGTGGACGGCCAGGTCGGATCGGTACGCTTGGTGATGATCTTGAAGGCCTCAGGGTCGATGTCCACAGTCCAACCCTCAGCTATCTGAAGGACCGGTCCGAGTTCCTTTATGAGATTCAGGCGGCACATGGTCACAGGCATTCCGCCTTTTGTCAGGAACTGGGAGGAGAACCCGCCTCCTCTCATGTACTCTCTTCCGGAAGGATACCAAGTTGTGTTGTCCAGACATTTGTCCACATCCTCCTGACTCATCTCCCAGAAATGTTTCATCTCAGGCTTCCCGTTCTCGTCTGTCATCTGGCCGGTAGCGTCAAGGGCGCATGAACCCGAGTTGATCAGATAGATGAATCCCGGAGCGGCATCACCTGTCAGAGCCTTTCCCGTGACACGCTTGTAAGCCTCAGGAGACCAATAGGTTCTTACATCCGCGAAGATCTGCGCCCTGTTCGTAAGAAGATGCAGGAACAACATGGTGGCGGCGTTAAGCGAATCATCCTCCGTGGCGAATGTGATCGGCTCCCGAATTCCGTTCCAGTCAAAGGAAGAATTAAGAAGAGCCTCCGCAAAATCTCCGTCCGGTTTGAAGTCAGTCCATTGGCGCTGCCCTTGGAATCCGCCCGTGATCGCATTATGCCCGGCGGCTTCCTCCTCGAATCCCATGCGGGTCAGTTCAGGGTTGCCATACATGAGATCCCTGAAGATCATCGCCATCTTTGTGACATAGTCCCAGACCTCGTCAAGTTTTTCCCTCGGGTAGCACAGGTGCTCCGGATTAAGGTCCTTTCCTTCGTGTGACTTGCAATTTTTCTCTACCCATTCCTTTGCCTTGGCAAATTCTCCCTTGTCATAGATTCCAAGCTCGATTCTTCTTTGGATCTCGGAGCAGTCCACGTATTCATTTCTCATTCCAAGGTATTCCTGGAAGAAGTCCGGATTGACTGTCGAGCCGGCGATTCCCATCGACACCGAACCTATGGCAAGGTACGATTTGCCACGCATCTGCATCACGGCGACAGCGGCTCTGGCCCATCTTAAAAGTTTCTCCTCCACGTCCGGGGTGATCCCGCTGTCGGTGACATCCTGCACGTCATGTCCATATATTCCAAAAGAAGGAAGTCCTTTCTGGTTGTGGGCGGCCAAAGCGCAGGCAAGATAGACCGCACCCGGCCTCTCCGTTCCGTTGAATCCCCAGATCGCCTTCGGCATGAGAGGATCCATGTCTATGGTCTCGGCCCCGTAGCACCAGCAAGGTGTCACAGAGATGACCGCTCCGACGTTGTCGCTCTTGAATTTCTCGGTCGCCGCGGCGGCTTCGGCGACTCCTCCGATCGTCGTGTCAGCGATCACACATTGCACAGGTGTCCCGTCGCTGTACCTCAATTTTTCAGTATAAAGTTCGGCGACACGTCTGGCCATGCCCATCGTCATGTCCTCCAACGATTCCCTGATGCCGCCTCTGCGACCGTCTATGATCGGCCTGATCCCGATTTTTGGATAATTCGTTTTCATACTCATCATGATTTTTTATGTTATTTTTCTAATTCAATGTCGTCCACCCAAGATTCTGCACAAGCTCTCTCTTCTCATGCTTGTCAATCTCAGCCTGTTCTATAGGGAAGAAATAATGTTTAGGGGACTCGAACACCCTGTCCTCGACCTTCCTCCTTTTGTAGAAAGCAGGATCCTGCATATTCTCGCCTTCCCAAATATTCATCGAGTGAATCGGGACGCCCTGAGTCTGCGGGCCTTCGAGCCATCTTCTGACATCAAAGAACCTGTGAACCTCAAAGGCAAGCTCTATTCTCCGCTCATGCTTGATCCTCTCCCGCATCTGATCAGCGGACAGTCCTTCAGGAAGATCCGGCAATCCGGCCCTGTTTCTGATCGCGTTCACGTACTTGTAAGCGTCGGCCGGACCATAATATTCATTGATGGCTTCCGCCGCGTTAAGATAGATTTCTCCGAGACGGATGTAAACCCACATCATGTTAGGAGTGTATTGCCAAGGTATTCTGGTCGGATAGTGAAGCTTCTTCATCAGATACCCTGTCTTGCAATAGTCCGATCCCGCATTGTTCTTTCCATCTATTCCCCTGAACCAAAATTCGTTGACATGCGGTTTGGTCCAGTTGGACTCACGTGTTGTCTTCCAAATCGCACCGGCAAAGTTTATGGAAGCGTAGAAACGAGGCTCACGATGAGTGTACATGTTCGACACACCCTTTTGCCAACGCCCTTCGAACTCATCTTCGGCGAACCCGCTCTCAACGTATCCAGACTCTTTGTTTATCACAGGGACAAGTCCATCGTTGGTGTAGCCAGTGATAGGAGTTGAGCCATCCTCCATCTCATAAGCGTCAACCATTTCCTGCGTAGGATCCAGAATCGAAAAACAACCGAAAGACACAGGATCAGAACAGTTGAGCCAGTGATCGTAAGTGCCGATGTTCTTCGCCCACAGAATCTCGTCATTCCAATTGTCATTGAATATGTTCTGATAGTTCAAAACCGGATCTTCAGGTTTCTCATTGTAAAGTTCCCTTCCGCTCTGTTCAGCTGTGCTGATGCAATCCAACGCCGCGTCCGCGGCTGCCTTCCATTTTTCCTTGTCATAAGTCTGTGAAATCAACGGTGTCCCGTCAACAGGATCCTTCAATTCGGCGAAAAGTTCATCCCCGTTGTAAAGCGGAGAAGCGATGTAGAGAAGCACCCTTGACTTCAGGCCTTTGGCCGAAAGCCTCGTTGCGCGTCCTGTGTCGGTTGAGGACCATTTGTCCGTATCATAAAGGTATTCTGCCGCCATGTCGCAGTCATCAGCGATGAACTGAGCCACCGCATCAGCCGTGGACCTTCTCACTGACAATATGTCTTCGTTGATGTCAAAGGCATGGTCAACAATCGGAATCGCACCGTATGCCCTGAACACGAGAAAATGATACCACGCCCTGAGGAAATACGCCTCGCCTTTCCAACGACGGACCTCCTCCTCGGCCGCCGGACACTTATCAACATTTTCCAGAAACATGTTTACCTTTCTCAAAGCCATGTAAGACTCCGACCAGACCTGAGTTCTTGAGATGTCATTGGGATTCCAGCCGCCATTGTTAATCTGGTGGGCATAGGCTCCACCGTAGGCGCATTCCATCTCATCGCAGCCGGCGGTATATGGGTTTCTCCACGCCCCTCCGTCGTCAGTCATATTAGCCTCTGTCGGAGTCCATGAATATATGTGCGTGAGAAAATCCCTTGTGTAGATTCTGTTGGAGAACACATCCTCGATCGTGAGATTCTCATCCGGAGCCATGTCCAGGAAATCCTCGCACGAGGCAAATCCCGCCAACAAAAGCAGACCAATGAATATATTACTTATCTTTTTCATAATCAATCAATAATTAAAAGCCGACTTGAACACCTATTGTCATCGCCCTTTGGGTCGGATAAGTGCTGTTGGCAAGGTTATTAGACTCAGGGTCAACGATTTTAATTCCATCAAAACATAGAAGATTGTTTCCGTTCACGAACAGGCGGATTGACTCAAGACCCATCCTTGACACCAGATTCTTGTCGAGCGAGTACCCGAATTCGGCGGTCTTGAGCTTCAGATACGATGCGTCGTGTTGGTATAACGTGTTTATCTGATAGTTGTTGGATGAGGTACCGTTGTGCACGACCGGATATTTGGCATTGGTATTGTCCGCTCCCGGGATGAACCGGTTGTCGTAATATTCACGCAAGACATTATACCCCGGATAATCCAACGCGAACGGCCACATGCTCGCGGAATCGACGAACAGGCTGGTCTGCGCCGCTCCGGTGAAATTCATGGACAGGTCAAAACCCTTGTAAGCGAATGTGAAGCCGAATCCGAACATGAACCTCGGCTCTCTTGGATAACCTATCCATGTGCGGTCGTAGGCGTTGATGACACCATCACCATTTAGATCCTTGTACTTTATGTCTCCGACGGTGTACGATCCCAACTCCTGCTTAGGGCTGTTGTCAATCTCCTCCTGGGATTGGAACAGACCTTCAGCCACATAGCCAAGGGCCAAGCCTGTGGAATGTCCCCTTGTGTTCTGGTAGTCAAACAAAGCTCTCGCCGTGTCATCCTCGATGATCTTGTTCTTGGCGTAGGTGATATTACCTCTCACTGAATAGAAAAAGCCGTGGCTGGTCGTGTTTGTGAATTCGATCTGTCCATCCACACCACGGTTCTCCATTATACCGAGATTGGCCCATGGAGTATCTCCCCATGCCGCCCCCATGATGTCCGGAATCTGCTGCCTTTTCAGGAGTATCTGGTCTCTATATTCGTAAAACCAGTCAGCGGAAAGGCGAATCTTCCTGTCGAACAATTCCAGATCCAAACCAAGATCCGTCTTGTGCGACACTTCCCACGTGGCGTTTGAGGCACCCATCTGCAACTCAGCCATTCCGTTATAGCGGTTCTGCGAATCTCCGAAGAGATAGCCGTTGGCGGTCTTGTTCACGGTTGACATGTAAAAGAAACGTCCTGCCGAACCGGAGGCATCATTCCCGACAAGACCGTATGAACCCCTGATCTTCAAATGGTTGATCCACCTGATGTTCCAAAAGTTCTCTTCTGATGGGACCCATCCGGCGGACCATGCCGGGAAGAATCCGTAACGTTTCCCACGGGCGAAATTCTCTGATCCGTTAAGACCAAAGTTCCACTCGAACAAGTATCTCTGCGCATAATTGTAAGTTATTCGTCCTGCCCAGCCTTGACGTCTGTAAGGAAGGTTCAAGGTGGAGGTTCCGGCGGTGAGATCCTTATAATCACGACGATTGAACATGGCCATCGCGCCGACATTATGATTATTGAACGTTCTGTTATAGTTCAACCTGAGATCGTAATAATAAGCCCTGTTGGAACCGGAAGACGCGATCCTGTACCCCATCGCAGTCTCTTCCTTGATCAAGGTGTACCGGTCCTCGCCTGTGTTTGGATCGACACCGAGATATTTCTTGATAAGAGGCTGCTTGTTGCGGGTGGCTTCATTAATATAAAAATGGTCGAAAGAGAAATTACCCTCCAACTGAAGACCGGGAGTGATCAAAGTGGACAAGTCCCATTTGGCTCCCACCGTGCCTTGTGTGGTGGTACGAAACTGCTTTGAATAGCCACTGTTCGTGGCATACACATAAGGGCTGATCCATTCGTAGGAAGTGTTTCCTCCGCCGAATGTTCCATCCGGGTTCCTCACCGGGAAAGAAATCGGGGAGCAGACCCTCAGGGCGTTGAATATGGTCGCAGCCGGGGTTCCCGGGTAGGTTCTGTCCTCAATGATCTCGGCAAGTCCCAGTGACAACGAGAAGTCCTTCGTCAGGTTTATGTCCACATTCGAACGGAAATTATATCTCTGGGAAAGGGAATTGGTCCTGTAGTCATAGGCAGGATCTTCTTTGAAAAGGCCACTCTGTGACGTGAACCCGACGCTTACATAATACCTGACAGTCTCATTACCTCCTGTGACGGAAAGCGTGTTCATTGTCTGGAACGCATTCTTCTTCAATGTCTCATTGGTCCAGTCCACGCTTGGATAATTGTACGGATCAGAACCGTCGCGAAACTTCTCCACTTCCTCGTCAGACCATGGCAAGGCAGTGCCGCCGACTGTGCAGGCCTCGTTCATCAAGTTCGCGAACTCGTAGCCTTTGATGTAGTCAGGGAAACGAAGTCCATGAAGCTGGGTGGCTTCCATGCGGAATGACACCTTAGGCCTTCCGACCACACCTTTCTTCGTGGAGATCAGAATGACACCGTTCGCTCCGCGCATTCCGTACACAGCGGTAGCGGAAGCGTCCTTGAGGATGGAGAATGACGCTATCTCGTCCGTGTTGATAAGGTTTATGTCCCGTTCCACACCATCGACAAGAACCAGCGGTGACGAGTTCACCCATGAGCCCATGCCACGTATAAGGATAGTCGCACCATCGTACCCAGGCTCACCGCTGCTCTGGCGGGTGATGATTCCGGGCATGGCCCCTCCCAACGAATTGGAAAGCGATGGAGCGGCGGACTGCTCCAGAAGCTTGACATCCACCTGCGTGAGAGAGCCTGTGATCGTGGCCTTCTTTTGAGAGCCATAGCCAATCACAACGGCATCCTGCAAAGATTCCATATCACTCTCCATGAGGATGTTGATGACGGCTCTGTTGTTTATGTTCATCTCTACATTCCTATACCCCACCGCCGAGACGACAAGGACTCCTTTGGGATCATTGACGGTGAGGACATAATTGCCGTCAATGTCTGTCACGGTTCCCAGATTAGAGGCCTTCATCATGACTCCGGCTCCGATCACAGGTTCTTTCGTCTGAGCGTCCAGAACGGTTCCGGACACTTTGAATGTTGTTTTCTGGGCATAAGCCTGCCAAGCGGTGGCAAACAACAAAAAAGCGAGAAGTACTCCCGGCAAAGAGCGCCCTCTGCCGTTTCTCTTCATTTCCGCCTTGCGCAAATGTTCCATAAAGTGACTCTTAATTTGATTTACAAATATGCTAAATTAATTTAGCAAAATAATACAAATAATAAGGGGTAATCCCCTTTGAATGACAGTCATCCACTGTAATTTTAGTGTCAATAATTACTACACAATCCTCAAATCACAACGCAAAGTAAGTAATTAGAAATTAGATTTCAAAGAAAATTCAAAAATATTTGCATCGTTTTTTGTAAAAGTTGATTTTGTTTCTGATAAATTTTGTATAACTTTGCAAAAACAATTTAGCGACATGGGAGGCAAAAAAAAGGGTATTTCCATCAAAGACATCGCGAAAGCGGCCGGAGCGTCCCCGGCCCTCGTCTCCTTTGTCTTAAACGGAAAGCAGAAGCAGTACAGGGTGAGCGACACTATGGCAGAAAAGATCCGTAGCATAGCCAAAGCATTGGATTACAAGCCGAACGGGTTTGCCAAAAGCCTCCGGGACGGAACAAACCACACCATAGGAGTGATTGTTTCCGACATCTCCAACATGTTCTTCGCCGACATCGTGAAAAATATCGAGACCACTGCAGAGGAATACGGCTACATGGCCTTGTTCGCCAGCTCTGACGAACGCGCGGACAAACTTGCCGATCTGACACAGAAAATGCTGCGTAAGGAAGTGGGCGGAATGATCGTCGTGCCATGCGACGGATCCGAGGAGACAATCAAGATGCTTCATGACAGGAATGTGCCATTGGTGTTATTGGACAGGTATATTCCCGGCATAAAGACAGACTATGTAAGTCTCAACAACCGGAAAGCGTCCTATGAGGCGACCGAGCATCTCATAAGGCAAGGCTACAAGAAAATAGGGTTCGTCGGCTATGGAGCGAATCTCACGAACATGAAAGACCGCATCGATGGTTACTCCCAGGCTTTGGCTGACAACGGAGCGAAAGACTCGATCATCATAAAGCAGGTTGACATGAGCACCATTGACAAGAGCTGCGAGAAAGCGATGAACAGCCTCATGGAGCACAATGTCGATGCCATCCTGTTCGCCACCAACACGATCACCATCAAGTGCCTGTACTACATACAGAGCAAGGGCATACATATTCCGGACGATCTTGGAATAGTCTGCTTTGACGGAGAAAGCGCGTTTGATTTCTTCTACGCTCCGATCACCTACGTGTCCCAACCACTCGAAAGAATGGCAAGAAAGGCCGTGGAGATACTTATCGAGCATCTGGAATCGGATGACAGTCTCACACAACAAGTGGAAGCCGAGGGATCACTTGTGAAACGCGCCTCTTCAAGGAAACGCAAGTGACAACACCCCCCCCCAACTTTCCTACTTATTATAATTGCAATCACAATGTTAAATTGATTTAGCAAATTTATACACACCTCAAACACACACATAAAATCTACTACAATGAAGACAACAGACATCATCACATCATTAATCTGCAGCCTGATGGCACTTTCCATGCAGGCGCAGAACTTCAACGGACTGGACATGAACCTCGGGAATCTCTCAAGGCTTTCGAATGCGGAGACCCGATCCATCTCTCCCGAAAATTTCACCGGAGCCAAAGGCCAGGGAGCCAAGGCTGTTCCGGAACTGCCGAACACAAAGAATGTCAACAACGCGTCCTGGGCTGCCAGAGACCTTGGCGAAGGATGGAAAGTCAACCCTTACATAATAATCAATTCCGGCGAGACCGTCACCATCGCGGAGATGGAAGGTCCTGGAGCGATCCAGCACATTTGGATGACTCCTACAGGAATATGGAGATGGAGCATCATCCGAATCTATTGGGACAATGAGGAAAACCCTTCTGTGGAATGCCCAATCTCGGACTTCTTCTGCATGGGTTGGAATGAATATGCCCCTTTGGTTTCCCTCCCGGTATGCGTGAATCCTGGCAGTGCCTTCAACTGCTACTGGCAGATGCCTTTCAGGAAAAAATGCAAGATAACCATGGAGAACATCAATCCGAAAGACGCCATGACACTTTACTACCAAATAGACTACACACTTACCGATGTTCCGGAAGACGCAGGATACTTCCATTGCCAGTTCAGAAGAACCCGCTATAATGAAAGTTCCGACTTCACCGTGCTTGACGGAGTAAAAGGCCAAGGCCAATATGTCGGTGTCTATATGGCATGGGGACTCACCAATAACGGCTGGTGGGGAGAAGGAGAGATGAAATTCTTCATCGACGGCGACAAGAAATATCCTACAATCTGCACGACCGGACTTGAGGACTACTTCTGCGGATCCTACAATTTCGACAGAAACGGCAGGTTCGTGGAATTCTGCACACCTTACGCCGGGCTTTGCCAGGTGATAAGACCTGACGGCACTTACCGCTCACAGGAGAGATTCGGACTGTACCGGTGGCACATCATGGATCCGGTCAGGTTCAAGAAAGACTTCAAAGCCACCATTCAGGATCTGGGCTGGAGGTTCGACGGAAGATACCTGCAGCAGCACTCTGACATCTCAGCCACCTCATTCTGGTACCAAGCCGAACCACATGCGAAATTCCCCGCATTCCCGACCTGGCAGGATCTAGAGAATTATTAATATGACCGGAAATGAGACTGATGACCATTCGCTTGTTGTGCATGCTGAGCCTGTCGGCATGCATGACATTCATCTCCTGCGCCAAAGAGGATGACACCCGGGAAGAGGGAAATAGTGAAATTCAAATCAATCTTGCCAAAGATGAGGCCGCTCCTGTTGACGGTGTTGTCGAAATCCAAATGACAATCAACAATTTCGAGAATCTGGACTACCTTAAAGTAGTGAAGGAGACCAACTACGGGAAGCTTCCGGCAAAACACGGCAAAGCCCTGTTGACGGACAGGTTCACCTACGTTTATCTGATGAAAGAGACAGATCCGGAAAAGGTGACTCTGGAATTCACGGCTTATGACACCGAAGGCAAGGCAAGCAAGAGTAGGTCTGTAAGAATCACCAACCTGGGTCTGAACAGGGCAAAAGACCTCAAACTCTCAAACCTTCAATGCCTGTCAAGAGTCACAGGAGCGGAAGACAACGGTCACGATGGTCTCCCATCCGTAAAGTACACATTGAACAACAGGACTGATTTGAAATTCAATGTCGGAGGGACGGATCTCGGCATTATATGGGAAATGTCAGAAAACAAATTCGGAATGTTTTTCGGAGACACCTACGGCGCTGACTTCAAACCAAACCACGCCGCTCCCGGTCCGAATGGAGGGTCGTGGAGGAGTAATGTGATTCTCCTCTCGAACGACACTGAACTAAGCAATGGACTGACCATCAACGGAGCCGTCATGGAAGGGAACCAAGCGAAGGAGATCTGTTTCAGCGCGCACAACACATCCGGAACTGGAGACTGGACATCAATCCCTACCGCAGCGATCCACGCAGGCAATGCGGATTACGTGCACTACATGAACATCAAGACATGGACAGGATGGGTGACGAACTATTCCAGTCTTTACAAATCCACCGATGGAGGCAAGGATTGGGATCGTGTGAATGGGGTGAATTTCTCGGGAGACAGTAATTTCGGACAATGCGGCTATTACAGAGACAACGGGATAGTGTACATGATGGCCACCCAAACAGGACGCGACGGTATGCCATATCTGGCCAGATTCAACGAGAAGGATATTGAGGACACCGGCAAATATGAATTCTGGAATGGTTTCGGCTGGGTCACAGGCAAGGAAAACGCGGCCACACCGCTTTTCAATGACAAAGTCGGTGAGCTGTCATTCAGTTACATGCCGGAATTAAAAAAATGGGTTCTGTTGTACTTCAATGGAACAAGGTATGAAATCAGTATGCGCTACGCCGACAATGTGGAAGGCCCGTGGAGTGAACCGGTGCAGGTGGCCAGCGGCAGGGACTGGCCCCAGCTGTATGGCTCATTCATACACCCTCTGTCAAAGAAAGGCACAACATTGTATTTCATAATGTCAATGTGGCTTCCTTATAACACATATCTTATGTCCATAGATTTAAAAGCATCAAAATGAGACTATTCCTGACCACATCGCTACTCATGCTCTCCATTTTGGCTTCAGCGCAGCCATCAGTGAGAGTGGATTCCCCCGACGGCTCCATCGGCATCAGATTCCGCACCGTGAAAGGCCAGCTTGAGTACCAGATCACACATAAGGGGAAAACACTGATCGAAGACTCTGCGATCAGTATCGTCATGGACGACACCGCTCTGGGAGCTGAAGCGAAACTTGGCAAAGTGACCAGAAGAAAAGGCGTTGAGGAATATTCACTTCCTGTGGGGAAACGCAGCCACGTCCGCAGTGAGTACAAGGAAGCCACAATAACCGTGGTCAATCCGGACAAAAGCATCGACATGCGCCTGCAGGTCAAGGCATTCAACGATGCCGTAGCCTTCCGGCACATCATCGGTAAACGGGAAGGAGACAAGGCTCTGAACATAAGGAACGAGATTCTTGAAATCAGACCGGAAGGGAATCCGATGGCAAGCGCGCTGTTCGTACCCGGGTTCATAAACTCGCATGAAGGCCCATATACCAGAAAAAGGCTCGATGATCTGGACTCTGGAAAACTCATAGACATGCCTCTCACGCTTGAGTTCGAAGACGGGTCATTCGCCGCCGTCACAGAGGCGAATCTTGTGGATTATGCCGGGATGTACCTCATCAAGGATGGGGGAAAGCTTACAAGCCGCCTGTCTCCAAGACTTGACAAACCTGAATACAGCGTGATGCTTGACTCAGTCTGCACAACCCCGTGGAGGGTGTTCATGATTAGCGACAGAATCGAAACTTTGATGGAAAGCACCGTGCTGACAAGCCTGTGCGAACCTTGCAGAATAGAGGACACCTCGTGGCTTAAGCCCGGGAAAACGACATTTCCATGGTGGAACGACACGGAAGTCCCCGACACGACATTCCAACCCGGCAACAACTTCCTGACAAACAAGTACTACATAGATTTCGCGGCTGACAACGGTCTTGAATATCATTCCGTCTATGGCTACGCCGACATGCCTTGGTACTATGATGACGGCCCCGGATTCGGCCTCGCCGGGCCGAACGCGGACCTTACCAGACCTGTTCCTCTTCTGGACTTCAAGGCGATATGCGAATATGCCCGGTCTCGCGGCGTTGACATCCACGTTTGGCTGAACTGGGCGGCATTATACAAGAACATCGATGAGATATTCACAAAATTCAACGAATGGGGCGTGAAAGGCATGATGGTGGATTTCATGAACAGGGATGATCAGGAGATGATTACCATTCAGGAGAATATTCTCCGCAAAGCCGCCGATCACAGACTGTTCATACAATTCCATGGGGCAAGCAAGCCGTCCGGACTCTCCAGAACATACCCCAACGAGTTCACCCGGGAAGGCACACTGAACTACGAAGTCTATAAATGGGACAATGAGAGGCAGATGGGGGCGGATCACGACATAATGATGCCGTTCACAAGACTTCTGGCCGGTCCGGCGGACTATCACCTTGGAGGATTCCGCTCTGTTCCCAAAAAGGACTATGTGGTGCATTATTCCCGTCCGTTGGTGACGAGCACGAGATGCCACATGTTGGCCATGTATCTGGTTCTGGAGAGCTATCTGAACATGGTCTGCGACTCACCTGAGGCCTACAAGGGTCAGCCGGGCTTCGGGTTTCTCAAGGATGTGCCGACCGTATGGGACGAAACCAGAGTGCTGGAGGCCAATATGGCTGAATATGTCGTCACAGCAAGAAGAAAAGGGAAGGATTGGTACGTCGGATGCATCAACAACACTACCGAACGGACGATAGACATCAGCTTTAATTTTCTGGAAGACGGGGAATATTCCCTCGAGCTGCTGAAAGACTCGGACGACACAGACACAAACCCGAACCATCTCGAAACATCCGTCATGGATGTCAAGAAAGATGACAGTACAACTGTAAGGCTCGCTTCATCCGGTGGCACCGTGATGAAGCTTTCCCGAAAACATTAACATATTCAATATGAAAAGAATACTGACAACCATAATGCTTGCCACCCTCGGGTGCTCAAGTTTTGCAAGAGAGCACAACAAAGGATTTGCCGGAGAGGAACTCAGCCACATCGCATTCCCGATAGGAGGTTTGGGTTCCGGAATGTTCTGCATCGAAGGAACCGGTGCCATATCAAATCTGTCGTTTCATCATTACCCCGAACTTTTCCACGAGCCTTGCACATTCGCGGCGATTCATATTGACGGAGCGACTGACGGAACGAAAGTACTCGAAGCCAATGTCCCTGACTACAAGATATTCGGAAGAAGGGAAGGTGGCATGGGTGTAGGCGGAACGACATGGGGATTGCCAAGATTTGACGAGGGACGCTTCAAAGCAAGATTCCCTTTTGCGAACATCTCCCTGAGCGACAACGACATTCCACTGGAAGTTGACATCACAGCATGGAACCCTTTCATCCCCGGTGACGAGGATAATTCAGGACTTCCGGTGGGAGGATTAGAATATTCCTTTAAGAACACATCCTCTGAGTGTGTGAACGCCGTGTTTTCCTTCAACACAAGGAATTTCATGTGGAGAAGCAACGACACTGAATCTCCCATCACAAAAATGGCTAATGGCTTTGTACTGAACCAAAATTCCGTCCCGAACATGGTTGACGCTGAAGGTCACTGCGCCATATTCACGGATGAGGCGAATGCCGTTGTTGATTATTGCTGGTTCAGAGGCGGATGGTTTGATCCACTCACGATGGCATGGAACAAGGTCTCCTCCGGAGAGGTGACACCTAATGAGCCGGTGTCAGGCGCCCCTGGAGCGTCCTTGTTCGTTCCTTTCAGCCTCAGACCCGGAGAATCCAAGACAATCCATCTGTACATGGCATGGTACGTGCCTACCTCCATCCATCGAATAGGTCCTGACGCCGAGACGGATAATGACCGCGGAGACAGCTACAATCCGGATGACTATAAGGATTATCCAGAACGGTACGAGCCTTGGTACAGCAGAAGATTCTCTTCCGTGTCTGAGGTTGCCTCATATTGGCTTGGAAACTACTCTATCTTGAAAGAGGACACCAAGACGTTCACCGACACATTCTATGACACCTCGCTTCCGTCCGAGGTTGTGGAAGCGATCGCCAATAATCTTACCATTCTGAAATCCACCACGGTCATGCGCCAACACGACGGCAGACTATGGGTATGGGAAGGCAGCGGTGACAACTGGGGAAGTTGCCACGGCTCATGCACCCATGTGTGGAATTACGCCCAGGCGATCCCTCACCTTTTCCCAAGAATGGAAAGAAGCCTTAGGGAAACGGAATTCCTTGTTGATCAGAACAAGGACGGGCATCAGGTTTTTCGGGCGAACATCCCTATCCGCCCCGTAAAACACGATTTTCATTCAGCGGCTGACGGACAACTCGGGGGAATAATGAAGGTTTACCGAGATTGGAGGATAAGCGGTGACAATGACTGGATACGCACATTGTATCCTCAGATCAAGAAAAGTATGGATTATTGTATCCGGACTTGGGATCCTTACGAGAAAGGAGCGTTGGAAGAACCACACCACAACACGTATGACATCGAATTCTGGGGACCGGACGGGATGTGCACCAGTTTCTACGCCGGAGCGTTGAACAGCATCGTCCACATAGGTGAATTCCTCGGAGAAGACACTTCGCGTTACAGTGACCTGCTAAGGAAATCCCTCAAGTACATGAACGACGAACTCTGGAACGGAGAGTATTTCATCCAGAAAATCCGCTGGAAAGGGCTGAAGGCGGAAGACCCGACCTCGGCGCAATCCTTTCATAGCGGCTATTCCGACGAGGCCCGCAAAGTCCTTGAGAAAGAAGGTCCGAAGTACCAATACGGCGACGGATGCCTTTCCGATGGGATAATCGGTGGCTGGATGTCCATGGTGTGCGGTCTGGAGGAGCCATTCGGCAAAGAAAAGGTGGCCGGGCATCTTAATTCCGTGTACAAATACAATCTCAAACACGACCTCAGGGATCACGCCAATCCTCAAAGACCGGGATACGCTGTCGGCGATGATGGCGGACTTCTCCTGTGCACCTGGCCGAAAGGTGGGAAACCCAGTCTTCCGTTCGTTTACAGCGATGAGGTCTGGACTGGAATAGAGTTTCAGGTCGCGGCGCACCTCATGTTCGAAGGCGAGGTGGAGAAGGGGCTTGACATTGTCAGAACCTGCCTTGACCGGTACGACGGGATCCGGCGCAATCCTTACAATGAATATGAATGCGGCTCCTGGTACGCAAGGGCTTTGTCCAGCTACAGCTTGCTCCAAGCTCTGACCGGCATCCGCTTCGATGCTGTGACCGGTACATTGTTCATCGATTCACGTATTGGGAATGATTTCAGGTCTTTCTTCTCCGCTGAAGGTTGGTACGGCACCGTAGGGCTTGAAAAAGGGAAGCCTTTCGTAAAGGTGAGCAAAGGAGACGCTACAATAAAGAAATGTATGGTCAACGACCGCAAAATGAAAGTTAAATTCCACGCGGACTGAAGTAGTTCCATCCGCCCTGCGCAGGTCATCACAACTTCAGGTCAAACATCATACGGAATGAACACATAAAAAAACACCATTTTGTGCGATAAGTTGTCTAAATCTCATGAAATATGGACGAATTAGGACAACTTATCGCAGTTTTCATTACAATATTTTGTCTAAATCGCCATCTTGCCCCTGACAACAAAGTGATTCTGCAATGCGGTCAAAGCCTTCTTATCCAATTATAAACCTGCCGCCAAAGATGTCGATGTCCCTTTCCGGCAAACCTAAACGCCTCGCGACAGTTTTCCAATCTCTCAATGAGTTCTTAACCTCCGCATTAATCCTTGCGGCATTGTCTTTAGAAATATAATAATCCCCAGCCGCTTCCAGAAGCAAATCCTGTTCAGATTCGTTGGAATCCCTTGAGACCGGCAAAGCCTGATAGCGCTCAAGGGTTGGATTCAAGTCCTATGCCGGAGACAATGTCCCGCCCTTCGGAGTCAACAAGAAACCGTGACTGCGGATGAGAAAAGACAATCAAAGATTACCAAGCTATTTTTTAAGGATTACTTAGTTGCACTGGTGGTCTGAACTGTCAAGATCAGTACTTTCGTCCAGATCAGCCCGTTCCACCACTGTCTTATAAAGCCAGCCAACGAGCAAGGGACTTGTCCATATGGCCTCACTGTGCAGATTACCACACGATTTTGTGGAAATTCTCTCTCTCATGTACCTGTTGTTGTTTTGGTAGGGTAGACAGGGTGTGTCGTGGAGGATAAAGGGTTGAGTTGTAACCAATAACGGTTTCCTTCTCCCCGACAAAACACTTGGGAGGAAGTTTAAGCATCGCACTGTTGTACAACGACTTAGCCTCCACTCATTGATACTTAAGCAGGTGGCAAGCAAGAGCCTGAGTGGCAGCCCTGTTTGGAAATAAGCCGGCAAAGGAGTAACTTTGAGAACAATCTCAAAAACATGACGACAATCCGAAAAGACACTTTCAGGCTGATGTCTGCAGCTGCTGCGGCAGGGGTTTCGGCAATGGCCGTGACGGCTTGTTCAAACACGGAGAAGAAGACGGAAGAAAGGCCGAACATAGTGCTGATCATGGCAGACGACCTTGGACTCGGGGACATTAGCCTCTACAGCGGAAGCAATCTCGTGCAGACTCCAAGAATCGATTCTTTGGGAAGAGCCGGAAGACGGTTCGACCGCGCCTACGCAACTTCAGCTACCTCGACACAGAGTAGACTGGCCCTGTTCACGGGTATGCACCCATGGGGAAACGGAACCGACATACTGCCCGGTGACGCACATCTGATCATCGAAGCGCAGGGTCGCCTCGCTCTCAAGCAAGGAGACTACGTGATGATCCCGGCATATTCAGGAAGCAACGAGTACCCGACAACCATCGACTTCGGCCTGAATCCGGAGACCACACTTTGGAACCTCACCAACGACAGAAGCCAGAAAAGAAACATCTCCAAAGTTAAAAAATCACTCACTGACAGCCTGATGCGCTCTTTCAAAGCAATCATTGGGCAGGCCTACGTCAGTGATTTCAAGGCCGAAAGCCTCAAATAGTACATGAAAAAGATCCTTTTGCTGCTACCAGTGTTCTCTGCATTCCTTTCAAGTTGTGGCCAGTACAAACATTTCATCAATCCGGTGATAAACCAGAACTGGCCGGATCCGACAGCGATCTATAATCCCGATGATGGTCATTACTACTCCATCGCCACAGGTGGGGACAGGGCATTCATGCGCAGCGCCAACCTATGCGAATGGGAGAACACCGACATCCATCCTTTTGATAAAGAGACGGTAAAAAAGATGAAGGAACTTGGACCTGATGTCTGGGCTCCGCAGTTTGCCCAAATCAACGGTAAATATCTCATCTACATCACATTGAGAAGCAGTGCGGAGGATTCCAGAATAGCGGTCTTGTCCTCCGTCACGGTCACCGGGCCGTACAAATTCGAGAATGTCATCACCGACTCCAGATTCACCGGAATAAAAGACACCATCGATCCTTTTGCGTTCGTTGATGACCAGACCGGCAAGGTGTGGCTGGTGTTCGGCAGCATAGGCGGAATACATCAAGTGGAACTCACCAAGGACGGATTATCGCTGGCCGAAGGCGCTGCATACAAGCATATAGCGGGACAAGACATTGACAAGGACAACTCGCGCCTTACCGTTTTCGAAGGCAGTTATGTCTATAAAAGAGACGGATGGTGGTATCTTTTCGCAAGCGCGGGGCGTTACAATGACTATTCCTACGCCATTGTAGTCGGAAAGAGCAGAAACGCCGACGGCCCTTTCCTGACAAAGGACGGAAAAGATATGGCAGACGGCTATGGAACCGCGATTCTGACATCCAGCCCTTACGACAGATTCTATGGGTCAGGGCATGATGGGGAGATATTCACGGACAAGAACGGCGACACGTTCATCATCTACCACGTGCATATTGGAAACTACCCTTTCGAGCGCATGCTGAAAAGCCATAACGTGAGATTCACAAACCTCCAGAGAATATACTGGGACAAGGATGGCTGGCCATACTTCAAGCGTGATGAGATCTCTGGAGGTAAGATAAGAATCAAATGATCAGGGATATGTCAGACGCGACATTTGAAAAGACACTGACCCTCGGGGACGCCATCCGCCTTTCCGGACCGATGGCGTTCAACATAATGATCAAGCCCGCCGGGTCGCTCTGCAATCTGGACTGCAAATATTGCTACTACCTCGACAAGGCCGAGATCTACGGCGGCAAGGAGCCCCGGATGACCGAAGCGATGCTCGAAAAAGTGGTTCAGGAATATATCAGCGCGAACGGTGTGCCGGAAGTGACCTTCAACTGGCACGGTGGCGAGCCGTTGGTGCTGGGGCTGGACTTCTACCGCAAGGCTTTGGAATTTGAGAAGAAATATGCCTGTGAAAAGGTCATCCACAACACCATCCAGACCAACGGCACGCTCCTCAACCGGGAATGGGCGAGATTCTTCCGCGAGAACAATTTCCTTGTGGGAATATCCCTGGACGGTCCCAAGGATATTCACGACAAGTACCGCAAGGACAAGGGTGGGTTCCCGACCTTCGACAGGGTGATGAGCGGTCTGAATATTCTTAAAGGTGAAGGAGTTGAGTTCAACACTATGTCCACGGTCAACCACGCCAGCGAAGGCAGAGGGCTGGAGACGTATCTGTTTCTGCGTGAGGTCGGCAGCGGATTTATGCAGTTTATGCCTGTGGTCGAGCACGTCAAGTACCCGCTGAACGGGGCCGGGAAGCCGGACAAGAAGAAGCGTCCGTTCATCGTGGACCCGAAAGCGGACGGAGCGATGATCGCCCCGTGGTCGGTGAGCGATGTGGGCTATGGACGATTCCTATGCGAAATATTCGATTATTGGGTCAGGAATGATGTCGGCCGCATATTCGTCACTAATTTCGACGCCACTCTGGCCACTTGGGTCGGGGAGATGCCCGGCACCTGCACCTTCGCCCAGACCTGCGGAGGCAATTCCGTCATCGAGCACAACGGCGACCTCTACCCTTGCGACCATTTTGTCTATAAGGATTATCTCCTCGGCAACATCACCGAAAAACCGATCGCCGAGATGATGCGCTCGGACAAGCAGACGGCCTTCGGCATCGACAAGCGGAACAAGCTCCCCACCAAATGCCTTAAGTGCGAATGGCTTTTCGCCTGCAACGGCGAGTGTCCAAAGCACAGGTTCAACACCTACGAGTCGCATCAGTCAGGTCGTGGCGGCCTAAGGATCGAGACCGGCCTGAACGCCCTCTGCGACGGTTACAAGATGTTCTTCAGCCACGTCGCCCCCTACATGGACTATATGAAAGACCTCCTGTCCCGCAAGATGTCCCCCGCCTACGTCATCCCCTGGGCCAGAACCAACTCTCGCCGTATCTAATCATTAGCCCGTGCGTGAAATCAAGCGAACCACTCACGAGTTCGCCAACAGCATCTTGTGAGCAGGATTGGGGCAATTTTGCACACGAACGGAGAGGTGAGATTATTCCATTTGCGTGGAGGGCAAACACCTGACATTCAATCAATTACAAATTCCTACTCTCCAAAATCGAAGGGCAGCAATTCTCAACAAGTTGGAGGCCAACGAGTGATGCACCAACACCTGACTTTCAGCCCATTACAGATTCCCGCCCTCCCAAATTGACTGGCAGGATTCACGAATATGTTAACTAACAACTGATTTCGCTCCACGGCACTATTTTCAACGGATCGGTTCTCTGTATAAAAGCCAATAAATTAAAGCTCAATAGAATCGGATGATGGTCAAACGTAAGGGACGGAAATTTTCCGGAAATTGTCATTCCAATCCTGCACTTGAATATTTCTGCTGAATGACCTCAGTCAGCGATTCCGCACATTATCCGTCGAATAATTTGTTCCACGGATAGTTCACCGTAGTTTTGCCGCAGCATTTGTACAAATCAATGCGGGGTTGTATCGTTACTTGGAAACATTATATTTGTATCGGAAAACAAAATGGGCATAGGTAAACTAAAAGTTGTGTTGACAGAAGAAGCGCAAGCCTTTTTGGACGCACAACCGTTCAAGGCTCAACAGAAGATATACTATAACATCTTCAAGGTTGAGGAAGGGGTGATGAAAGTTAACATATTCAAGAAACTTGAGAATACCGATATATGGGAATTCCGCACTCTTTATAATGGTATTAGTTATAGACTATTCTCCTTTTGGGACACGGAGTTGGACACGTTGGTTATCGTCACGCACGGTATAGTCAAGAAAACTCAAAAGACACAATCAAAGGAGATTGCCAAGGCAGAAGAGGTAAGGAAAGAGTATTTTAAAACAAGAGATAACAGCATTATGGAACAGATGAAACTGATCCCAGCGGATGATATGAAAGATAAGCTTTGGGGAAAGAGAGGCACCCCAGAGCGTGAGGCTATGGAAAATCAACTCAAAGAAGAAGTGAACGCCTACTTTGTTGGGGAGGCCATACGCAAGGCACGACTGGCACAAAAACTCACACAAGAAGAACTTGGTGAACTTATAGGTGTGCAGCGCGCCCAAATCTCCAAATTAGAAAAAGGGAAAAGCGTCATCACATTGCCTACAATGAGCCGTGTATTTAAAGCGTTGGGTATAGCGACAGCGACCCTGGATTTGGGCATTGCCGGAAAAATAGCGTTGTGGTAAAAGAAGAAGATTTCTCTATTTTCTCTGCAATTGAGTTTTCTCCGGTGATAGACCTCTTTGCCGGATAAACTCCGTTGGATCAGCAGTTTCTCCGGTAAAATGCCGTTTCGGTGGAAACACGTTTGCCACTTGTTGTGTACCAACCAAGGTCAAGTCATAGTGTTCGAGTCAGGAGAGGAAAACTCTGGCTATTATCTCGGGTAAAAAAGAATGGTTTGCCCCACTGAAGTGGGCATCCTCTTATCCGACACCGAAACGATTGCTTCCTGCACAGGACTTTCTGTAGAGGAGGTCGAGGCTCTATAGCATCCTATATGAGAAAGTCCCTCTGAACCAGGATAATCATCCATATCCAAAGGGATATTCATCAGATCAGAACCTGAACACTCCGGAGTCAACGTCCGAGTTCTCAAGACTCTTGGCGGAGTGGTTCTCCTTGCCGCGTTGGAAGAACCATGAGATGGTGAAGCCGAACTCGCGGTTCTTGGTGCGAAGGTTCGTCTGTGTCACGTGGCGGACCGGAGCGAAGGAGACCGTCTCGTTGGAGTACTTGTCGTCGTAGAACGGGAGAGGTCGATGCGGAAGCGTTTGAACTCGGTGGCGGTGTAGCGGTACATAAGGACGAGGTTGAGGTAGTAGCCCAGGTCGCACTCGATGGTCTGGACGGATCCGTCATCTCCGAGGGTGCGCATCAGCACGGCCGGGTCGTTCCTCTTCTTGATGAAGTTGGTGACATTCAGGTAGTAAGGTTGGCAGATAGGAGGAAATACTTATTTGGTCAGACAATGCCGTGTTCGTTTTTGCAAAAATGATTTTATTACCAATTTTCATTTTTGCAAAAATGTTTTTATTTTTGTCATCTAAAATGATTGATATGGAACTTTCAGACATTCGCCCTCTCATTGAATTTTATCACAGCAAGTTATCACAAGTATCGCTCGATTTCAAACGTTACTTGTACAATAAGATTAATTGGAAGGCCAGAATCATCGGCATCAGAGGCGAGCGAGGGGTGGGAAAGACAACTATGCTTATCCAGCGCATAAAGGAGAAGTACACCAATCCTGATGACACAATCTACATCTCATTGGATCATCTTTGGTTCAAAACGCACTCTCTTCAGGAACTGATAGGATTTCTGTACAATCGTGGAATCAACGAATTCTACATCGACGAAGTGCATAAAAACGAAGACTGGAGCCGTATAATCAAAAACCTCTATGACCAATATGCTGACCTTAGAGTTATCTACACTGGTTCTTCGATGCTTGAACTGGACAATTCTATCGTGGATATGTCCAGACGGCAGACTCCATATATTCTTAAAGGAATGTCTTTCCGTGAATTTCTCGAATATGACGGCACTATTGACATCCCGGCATATGGTCTTGAAGATATTCTTTCCAACCACAGCGCGATAGCGTTGGACATTGTGTCACGCCTTAAAGTTCTACGAGAATTTGATAAATACCTTCATTATGGAGTATATCCTTTCTATAAGGAGGGAGGCGACGATTTTTTGACTATGTTGCAGAACGTGGTCAAACTTGTTGTGGAAAGCGACCTTCCAGCCGTGGAGAAAGTGTCCTACCCCACCATCGACAAATGCAAGAAACTGTTCATGATCATCGCCGAGAATGTTCCACTGCAACCCAACACGGAGAAACTGGCTTCGTCAATGAGCACAACCAGAAACACACTCCTCTCTCTTCTCTATAAACTTGATGAGGCAGAAATCCTAAACCTTCTCACAACGGAACTTAAGAATTACAAAAGACTGGTCAATCCTGAGAAAATCTATCTCGGGAACACCAATCTTATGTATGCGTTTTCGCCGAAGATCAACATCGGAACCATGCGCGAAACATTCTTCATCAACCAACTGTCAGCGGTGTGTTCCGTGCAGATGCCGGCAAAAGGAGATTTTCTTGTAAATGGCGACTATCTGTTTGAGATAGGTGGCGACAATAAAAATTTTGAACAGATCGCGGACATCCCGACAAGTTACCTTGGCATTGACGGCATCGAGACCGGCTACGGCAACCGTATCCCTCTATGGATGTTCGGACTTTTGTACTAATTTGTGAACGTCTCGCGCGTGAGACCACGTGGAATTTATGTCAGAACTTGAACACACCCGAGTCAACATCCGAGTTCTCAAGGCTCTTGACGGAGTTGTTCTCCTTGCCGCGCTGGAAGAACCATGAGATGGTGAAGCCGAATTCGCGGTTCTTGGTGCGAAGGTTAGTCTGTGTCACGTGGCGGACCGGAGCGGTGGAGACAGTCTCGTTGGAGTACTTGTCATCGTAGAACGGGAACAGGCACTGGGCTCCGAACTGCCAGTTCTTCCATCCATAGGTCAAGGACAGGTACGACACCTTCTCCAAGCCCTTGCGGTACAGTCCGTCCAGCATCTTCCCGCCGATAGTCTGACGGCAGTACAGCGACCAGTCGCTGAAAGAATCGTGTCATAAACCTTACGTTACAGAGCACGCATTGGCTAAAATTAAGATCCACTATCTATGTAATGAATTCATATCCAAGAGATAACTCGACATAATAAATTTGAATTTAACCCATAATTCACATAATGTACTAAATATCAAGATATTAACAAAAACCGTGTTAGAATATAATCTTACTTCATACTTAAAAACAACCTTAGAAAGCATCAGAAAGACAATTTTTTGGCATTCAAGAGTTAGGTAATATTTTATGAAAACAACATCAAACACATCTAACTTTGCAGCAAGTTAAAACGTTAAAAAATCATGCGCTTTTGGAGGATATCTTTTCACACATTATGTTTGGCAATTCTTCTATCACATTCATCCATCTGTGCCAAAAGTTTAGATGGTACTTTATGATTTTGTTTCAAGATATTATTTTTCTATCTTGGCAAGGATGAAGTATAAAGGAGAAAAGATAACCAATAATTTGTTTTAAATAATAACCGTATGAAAAAGAGTTTGTTAATCACCATTTTTGCAGCAGTCTCATTATTGCCGGTCCACGCGCAGCAGCCTGACAGCGTGATCACGGAGATCCTCTCGGCGTCGGTCATCACGGAGGGAAACATAACATATAAGGTTGATAGGACGACGCACTTTTTCTCGGCGGCGGAGGTGAAGGCGGCCAGGGACGGACGGGAACTTGTGGCGACGATTCCTAACCTGCTCATCGACAAGCAGAGCAACACGCTGGCGACTCTGGCCGGCAAGAAAATCCTCATCCTGATCAACGGCATCAAATCAACTGACACGGACTTGCAGCTGATCCCGGCCTCGAAAATCAAGAAGGTAGACTTCTACGATGTGCCTCCTGTGCGGTACATGGACATGGCGGACGTGGTGCTGAACGTGGTGACCTCACGGCTTGACACTGGCTGGAACGGGAGCGTCTATACGAGGGTCGGGCAGATGTACTCCCACGGCGATATGGCTCTCAGCCGGGTGAGCGGGAACAACAAGCTGACAGTCAACCTCGGGGGTCATTTCAACCACAAGCGCAAGGTCTGGGATGAGGAGACCGGCGAGTTCTCCTACCGGCTCGGGGGTGATGAATATAAGTATGAATATTCCCAAAAGCAGCGGGAATGGGGAAACCAGTACAGCGGCGGTGTGGCGTGGCTGAACGGAAAGCCTGGTGACTATATGCTCCAGATTTCGGCTGACTATTCATTCTTTAATAACAAGATGAGTCGCGACAGATACATCGATTTTGCCCTTAATGGTCTGAAAGACACTCGTTCTGGGGTGGCGAGCAACGATGTCACCACCATGAAGCCAACGGTGGATGTTTATTTCGAGAAGACTCTCTCCGAGACGAGCACATTGATGGCTGATGTGACCGCGACATCATATTCAAATGACCAGAACGCTTTCACGTCCGAGACCGATGCTTTTGAGGATTTGCTGGATTTGAGAACCAGAAAGAACTCCGTCATCGGAGAGCTGGTATGGTCATACGCCAAGGAGAACCGGACGTTCAACGCCGGGTACAGGGGAGCGTTCGGTTTTCTGCGGAGCGACCTTTCGGGAAGCGGCGTGACGAACGTGCGGACCGGACGGCAGAGGCTTTACGGGGAATATTCCTCACGCCACGGCTCGTTCTCGTACCGTGTGAGCCTCGGGGCGGAGAACAACATGAAGGCCGGTGACGACGGCTTTTCGAGATTCGCCTTTTCTCCGACAGTGCTCTTGTCTTATAGGTTGAATAAGAGGAATATGCTGCGTCTGCGTCTTGACTCGGAGACCTCGATGCCTGACATACAACAGATGTCCGGCAACAGGATTCTGATCATGGAGAACTTCTACCGCAGGGGAAATGCGGAAGTGCACAACAGCACCGGCTACCAGTCGAGGCTTATATATTCCTATAACATTCCACGGAAGCTGATTGTCCAGACCGACGCGCACTACAACCGCACCGCAGGCTTCCTCTATGACGCGTTCGTGCAGGACGGTAATGCTTGGTATCTGGAGACGCGGAACGCCCACCGTTTCTCCGAGGCGGGTATGAATATGATTGTGACATATATCCCTTGGAAGTGGCTGCGCCTTGGAGTGGATGTCTCCGCTGACCGCCAGACAATCAAGGAGACCTCCTCCGGTGAGGCTTTCAGCGACTGGTTCTTCCCGGTCTATCTGAACGCATCCGCTGTCTGGGGCAACTGGTCACTGTCATGCCGTCAGACTTTCGGCGGGAAGATGCTGGACGGACTGTACCGCAAGGGCTTGGAGAAGGTGTCGTACCTGTCCTTGACCTATGGATGGAAGAACTGGCAGTTCGGAGCCCAGTGCCTGTTCCCGTTCTACGATGACAAGTACTCCAACGAGACGGTCTCCTTCGCTCCGGTCCGCCACGTGACACAGACGAACCTTCGCACCAAGAACCGCGAGTTCGGCTTCACCATCTCATGGTTCTTCCAACGCGGCAAGGAGAACCACTCCGCCAAGAGTCTTGAGAACTCGGACGTTGACTCGGGTGTGTTCAGGTTCTAATGGGTCTGCATAGGCATCATCCTGTCTGTCGTCAGCGTGACGCGACAGATTGTGGGGCGGCCTGCCTTAAAATGATCGCTGAATTCTATGGCAAAAGACATGAATTACATAGTTAGTATTTTTATAAATAAAAATCAAAACAGTATGCACCTTTCCAGAATAATAGGCATTACACTTTTGCCATTGATGCTTACTTATTGTACTAACAAGGAAACGAAAGAGGCATTAGCTTCCGCAGAGTCTTTGATGTGGGTCAAGCCCGACAGTGCGTTGACAATAATGGAATCTATAGACACACTGAGAATAAATGGAAGAGCATCTAAAGCCCTATATTCATTGCTATATTCAATGGCTCTAGACAGAAATCATGTCGTTGTCACAGATTCTCGTATCATCACTCAGGCTGTCAAGTATTATGAACGTCATGGATCTCCGGATGACAGATTCAAATCATTATGTTACCTTGGTCGAATCCAAAATGCCGCTAACGAATATGATAAGGCAGTTGTAACATTTTCCAAAGCACTGGAACATGCCGATAAAGTAAAAAACAGAAAATTTGTGGGGTTTGTCTATTCAGACATCGCTCTATCCTATACTAATACCTATAATTATTCAGAATGCAATGACTGCTATGATAAGGCAATTGTTTGTTTCAAAGAATCCGGTGATGATGACTTCGTGCGGATGATGGAAGTCAATAAGGCAAAAAACTATGTCAGCATGATGGACTATCATGCCGCTGATTCTCTTTTTCGGAAAATAATCAATGATGAGTCATTCCCCCTATATTATAGAGCTTATAGCATGGCAGCATACGGTCTTTTGCTATCTTTTGGTCAGTTGGCAGATGAAAAGAAAGCTTTAGGGTTGTTTGAGGAAGCGATAAGGTTGTCTGGGGATCATGACATCCTTAGTCTAAATCAAGAATGTGCCTACGCATACTTGCTAGATATGGTTGGCAGAAAGAACGACTCGAAAAGAATTATATCAGAGCTTCAGAAAAAAGGGCAAGGAGAAAGTACTGAATTTAATTACTGCATGGGACGCATCTACAGATTGAACGGAGAAAATGGACTGGCTTTCGACTATCTTGTCAAATCCACACAAGACTTTGATGCGAAGGTTCTTAAAATGCAGATTCAATCATCTTCCGTAGCACAGAAGAATTATTATCTTGAACGAAGTCATGAAAGGGAAAAGGAGTTGATTATTCATCATTTCTGGACAATTTGCTATGTGACGGTTTCTATAATCTTGATTCTAAGTGTGGGAATATTATTCTACAAAAAAGCCCGCAAGGTAGAAGAGGAACGCAGACGAATCCTCATATTGAAAGAGACGACTGATATTAGATTGGATGAGGCAGACAAATCCATTGCACAAATCAAGACTGACTATGATATCATCAAAAAAAATTATCTGGAACTATACCTGTCTCAAGGCTCTTGGTTGGAGAAATTGGCGGACATCCTCTATTCGGCTCAAGATAAAAATTTGAAGCCATATGGATTAAGAGCGGCTGTTTACGACAAAATCTCAGACATGATTGGTGGAATCAATGTGGATGATGCGGGACAAAAGCGTTTTGAAGCGGAATTGAACAAACTCTATGGTGGCATTATGACACAGTTCCGTCGCGAGTTCCACGATCTGCTGGATGAGACCGACATCCGTTTTTTCAGTTGTGTTGTCGCCCGTTTCGAAGCCTCTATTATACTGCGGATTTTTAATCTACCAAGTAAAAGTGCAGTTTACATGAAGAAAAACCGCCTTAAAGAAAAAATCCGCAAATCAAAAGCTCCAGATAAGGATAAATTCCTTTTGTTCTGAAAGATGCATTCCACGGCAATAACCATTATCCAATGGAAGTTAACCAATAAGTGATCACCGGACCTCTTCGATGGATTTGATGCCGTCGCGGGAGAGGTCGATGCGGAAGCGCTTGAACTCGGCGGTGTTGTCGTACTGGTACTGGAGGACGAGGTTTAGGTAATAGTCACGGTCACAATCAACGGTCTGGATGGATCCATCGTCGTCGAGGGTGCGCATCAGGACGCTCGGGTCGTCCATCTTCTTGATGAAATTGGTGACATTCAGGCGGATGATGTCATTGATGCTGCTGAAGGAATATTCAGAATTAGCCTGAAGCTTGTCCCTGTCGATGTGGACGGACTTGCGGTAGAGGATGATCTTCTCGGCGGTGACGTTGCCGCTCTCGACCTCGGTGAGGTGCGAGCTGTTGCGAAGGGTCATCACATCGGCGGGAACCTTTTCCGGCTCGATGAAGTCCACGCCCTCCTTCAGCCAGCCGAGCTCGGTGTCCTTGTGGATGATCTTCGCCTTGTTGTCGAAGTACTTGCTGCCGACACGGTGGGCGAAATAGTAACGCATCAGCTCCTTGATGCGGTCTTTCAGCATATAATTGATAATGAGAGCGATAAACAGCGGAAGGGTCAGCGAGCCGAACTTCTTCTGGAAGGCGAAGCTCACCACGGTGGCGAACAACATCGCCAGACCGGCGGCGATGCTGAAATAAAGCTGCTCCACGATCACCCCGTCCCGCCGCTTAGGAGCGCGGAGGTAAAGGTCGCTCTCGATGTACTTTTTCAGGATGCTGAAGCGATGAATGAATATGCGGTTGTGCAGCCGGTCATCTTTCCGGATCTCCGGGTAGCCGAGCTGCCTCATATGCTTCCCGATCCTGCGGTAAAGCGCCGTCGCCTTGCCGGCCAACTCATCCAACTTCCTGCCTCTCAGCCACTCGATGAGTTCAAGAATATGCTTGCAGGTGATGTCGCAGATGAATTCGTCCCCGGAAAGGTACATCCTCATCACGCCCTCTGGAACGGTCGGAGCGTTGATGATGGTGCGCAGCCCGACATATTCATCACAGATTTTTCCGGCGTTGCGGATGAAGCCGTCGCACAGGGTCTCCGTGTCCGAGCCGATGCGGTTCTGCTTGATGTGCGCCAATTCATCGCGCAGGGCGCTTTTGACGATGGCCGCGAACATCTTGATCTGATATTCATATTCAGAGATCAGGGTCCGGGTCGGGTTGGACGCCATCTGGATGAACGCCTCGCGGATGTTGCGAAGCGGCAACGCCGGGCCTTCCACTATCTCGCGGAGCAGGAAAACGGGGGTGATCAGGCGGATGTTCGACTTTACATCCTGGTAGAACATATCCTTTGGATAGGTGGCCCTGTTGATGTCGAGACTGCCGGGCACGAAGAACCACATCGCCAGAGAGAAGTCGTTCATCCGCAGTTTCTTGCGGGTGACGAAGCCGACTTTCAGCTCTATCGAGTAGCGGTCGTGGATTCTGGTGTCAATCTCGATCATAACAAAAAAACGCCTCATTCTTCACCGTCCGCCATAACGATGCGGCTTCCAAAAAAGCCTAGGCATACATTTGCGAATATAACAAATTATCCCACAAAGAACAAACCCGGGGTGATGCCGAGCCATTTGAGGACGGTCTCGCCCCAAAGGAGGATTATCAGCCAGGAGATGGTCATCATCGTGATGCCGAACTTGAAGGCGTCCGTCATACTGTACTGGTTGGTGTTGTACAGAAGGGCGGCTGGCTTGCTGTTGAACGGCAGCACATAGACGTGCTCGATCAGCATCGAGACAGGAAGCGCGAGGCTGATGACCGGATAGCCGAACCGTTCGGCTATGCCCATCGCGATCGGCACGAAGATCATCGTCCTGATGGTCTTGGATTGGAAAACCAGACCTGAGTACATCATCAGGAACGTCAGGATGACGTACAGCACCCAAAACGGAGTGTTGTCGGTGATGCCCATCGAATCGAAGGCCGCGTTTACCATCGTGCCGGGCAGACCGGTGATGTTCAAGCCGGCTCCCAAGGTGTAGGCTCCTGCGGAGAACAGCATCAGATGCCACGGGATGTCAACGTCGTTCCATTTCACGACCCCGATTCCCGGCATCAGGGCGATCACGGCACCGATGAAGGCCACGGTCGTTGCGTCAATCCCGTGCAGGCTGTCAGTACACCAAAGGATAAGGACACCCATAAATATTCCAACGGCCTTCCATTCCTCGACGGTCATCCTGCCCATCGCGTCCAGTTCGGTTTTCAGACGCTCCAGACCGCCGTCAATCTGCGGCTTCTGCTCGTCCTTCTTCATCGGGAAGAACACGTACATCCCCATCAGAAGACCGATGATCAGAATCAGGAAACTCATCGGGCCGCAGGACACCAGCCAGTCCGAGTAACCGAACTGGCTCGCCCCGGCGGCGCCGAAGATCAAGGAGATGGCCAACAGGTGGGCGCCGCTTCCGGTGTAGAAGGCATTCGCTCCGATGTTCACTTGGAACAGATTCTGGATCACGAGGTTGCGCCCGAAATTGTTTCGGTGACCGTCAGACGCTCCGTAGATGGCGCAGACAACCATAAAGATCGGAAGCATTATCGTGGCCTTGACGGTCGTGGCGGAGATGAACATCGATAGCACGATGTTGATTATGAGGAAACTCCACAGGACTCCCTTAGCGGTCTTGCCGAACTTGATCACGAACCACATCGCAAGGCGTTTGGCGAACTTGGTCTTGACAAGCATCGAGGCGAGGACGAACGACAGGATATTCAGCCACATCACCGGATGTCCCAGCTGGGCGAAGGCCTCCTTCTGGGTCGTGACACCGCAGAGGACGATGAGCAGGATGATGATCAGCGAGGTGAGATAGTTCGGAATCGCCTCGGTCATCCAAAGGATAAGGCCCGCCGTGAATATGGCCAACATCGCATAGTTGGACCTTATGAACGCGGGCAGGCCTATCTCGTTCAGCCGTGCCAGGGCCTTTCCCGACACGGATTCAGCGGTGAGGCTGTCGATGAAGCCGAAATGTCCGAACCAGTAGATAAGGACAAAGGCAAGTATGGCGAGCGGGCCGCCGAGACGCGCCATCCAGATCTCGAAGCCGCTTTTCTGCATCTTCGGGAGCCGTTCAAGGCGGTAGTTGTTCATATCTAACGGATCTGACATATTCGTGAATATTTTAAATTGAACTTTTGTGCTTTGAAGGTCACTTCGACAGGCTCACCAATCAAAGACCCTACTTCCAGTTCTTGTAAGGATTCTTCATCAGCATCGAGTTGTAGTACTTGGCGTCGCCGGTGACCTCCTCGCCGAGCCAGGACGGCTTGTCGAAAGCCTCGTTCTCGTCGGAAAGTTCCACCTCGGCCACCGTAAGTCCCTTATTGTCACCGTAGAACTCATCCACCTCATAGGTGTGCTCCCCGGCCTTCACAAGGTAACGGGTCTTGTCAATGACACCCGGCTCGCAGATCTCCAGCAAAGCCTTCACATCCTCGACAGGAATCTCCTTCTCCCACTCGAAACGGCTCGCTCCGCTGGCATTGCCGATTCCCTTGATGGTGATGAATCCCTTGTCACCCTTCACACGCACGCGTACAGTTCTTTCCGGAACACTGCTGAGGTAGCCTTGAGTGATTCTTGTAGCCTTGAACGCATCCGACTTGAAGTCGCCGTTCACCAAAAATTTCCTTTCGATTTCCTGTGCCATAATCTATTCGTTTGCAAGTGGTTTGTCAATCATTCCGATAACACGCTTGATGGCCTGGAGGTAGTTGATGTTCTCCACACCCTCAAGACCGACATCCTTGATGGTCTTCTTGATGTCCTCGATCTCTGTCGATTCGCTGTTGATGGTCACGACCTTGGCCCCGTTGATCAGCACGTTGCCGACCTCGCAGATCGTGTCGTTGACCATATAGCCGAAACGCTGCTTGTGGACACGCACGGCGGCGAGATCAGGGTTGGCCTTCACCATCGCGATGAACTCCTCGTAGGTGTAGGTGTCCTTCGTCAGTTTAGGCATCTCAACCATAAAGGCAGGGAAAACCTCCTCCTCAAGCACCTTGGCGCTGATAGGGAACTCGCCCTTCATCAACGGATTCCACTGCTCAAGGCCATCGACTGTCTGGACGTAGGTCTTGATGTCCATCTTGCCGTCTCGGATCTTGGTGTTGTTGATGTCGTTCTTGCGCGAGATGATGTAAATCTCGTCGCTTGAGCGCTCCCAGACCTTCTCAGGAACAGGAACGGACAGACGCGCCATCCTCTTGTGTGCCTCACAGAAGCACTGTCCAAACGAGCGGAACTCAAAGCGAGGCTTAGAGATCTCGCCAATCTTCATTTCTTCTTTTGCCATAGCAATCAATTATTTATGAATATATTAATTCCATTAATGCATACCCCCCAGTCACTTCGTGACAGCCCCTGAGGGACACGGGGAAAGGTTTCCCCGAACCCCTTCGGTCGCTTCGCGCTTCGCGCACTTTTCATCCAACCCCCAGTCGCTTCGCGACAGCCCCTGAGGGGCACGGGGAAAGGTTTCCCCGAACCCCTTCGGTCGCTTCGCTCCGAATCACGTGACTTTGTGGGCATTATCTATAATTCTATTCCAAACCTTCGACTTTGTCAGCGGTCTCGTTGGCGTTCTTGGCGGCCGGGGTGGCGGAAGTGAAGTACCAAGCCCCTGTCCCGTCAGGAACACGGCTGTAGGACGCGCTTGCCTTCTTGACGAAGTTCACGAGATTGAAGCAGTCCAGACTTCCGCCTTTAGGGTCGAACAGTTCCACCTTGACAGCCTTCTTGGCGGAAAGGCCTGAGCCAAAGAAATAGCCATCCGGATGCTCTGCGTGATCGGCCTGGACATCGGTGCTGTAAAGGAGAACGAACTCTCCTGATTTAAGGATGGCGGAAGGAGCCGTCCAGACATCCTTGCCGTCCTTCTGGATGGATATTCCTTTAATATGGATGTCCTCTTTCCCTTTGTTGTAGATCTCGATGAATTTGTCGTTGCCGTTGAGCTCGTTCAGAGCCAGGCCAGTGTAGTCGATCGGAACCTCACCGACGGTGTAGGAGACCTCCGGAGAACATTCAGTGTTCCCGTCTGTGCTCGCTTCAATGTGATAGACGACCTTTGTGCCGACCGGGGCGGCTGGGATAGTTCCTTGGTACACGCCCGCATCATTTGTCATTCCGGTCATAGGAACAGTCTTTTCCGCTTCTGTCCCCGCCTTGTACAGCAACTCAACCTTTGTGATCTCCACCAGAGCGGTGACTTTCGCTGTCACCGTCACGGCGTCATCCTCTGTGTAGGCAACGGTGTTCTTTATGTCGGAAATGCTGGCCACATCGTAAATCTTATCCTCAACGCAGGAGGCGAATCCGGCGAGAATGAGAGCCAACGCCGAAAACAATGCTATCTTTTTCATATTCATAATATTTTATAAATCAATTAGAAAGCGACTTGGAAACGCATCGCGAGCATATGGTAGTCAACCCCGGCCTTGCCGGCGCCCTCTACTACCTTGGTGTAGTCCTTGGTAGGATTGCCGGCGGCGTCGTGACCAACGAACAGCTTGCCCTTGCCGTTGGCATAGCGGTCATTGTTGTTGTACTGGTAGTTGATGACAAACTTCACGTTCTTGGTCGGGTAGAAGTTGATCCCGAAACTGAACGCCTCCGCGCTTCCTCCGAAGTAGTCAGCGGTGTTGAAGTCGCAATATTCATAACGCACGGCAAGTTCGACATCACCCCAGGAGCGCCCAGGAGTGATTCTGGTCGGTTTGGCGCCATCGTAGTCGTAGTTCTGACGACCGCCGAAAAGAAGATAGGAAGCCTGCGCGTACCAACCGTCGGCCCACTGGGTTCCGAGGTTGTTGATCTTCTTGTCCAGAAAAGCCCCGCGGGTGAGGTAGGCGCCCTCATAGCGCAGCCCTTTGTAGAAACCAGCAAGCTCTGCGGTCCAGGCAAGCTCATGGTCAAGACCTGTGATGACATCGGTGTCGAGGTACTTCTTCCTGTTGATGCTCGTAGAGTTGCGGCTGCTGTAGCGCGCGGCTCCGTAAGCGTCGGTGGATGTGACCTTCGGCTCACGGTAGGATATCGCTCCGCCAAGATGAAGAGCCGACTCCGAGCACTTATAGAGAGGACGGAAGACTACTTTCCCCGTGTAGGACAGGCCTGCGTTGCGGCCAAGATCCTTGTTGTTGTCCTTCATGGCCGTGGCCTCTTCGGCTCCCTTGAGCTCAGGTCCGAACACACCGCCGGCAAACCAGAACCATTTGTTTGAATATGTCAGATTCAGCCCCAGATGCCTTGACGGTGAGCGAGGTCACCATCGGGCGTTCCATGAACATAAGGTAACGGGATGTGGTGTTGCGCTGGATGGAGAAAGACTCCTTGAAATTACCTGCCTTGATCTCAAGCCCGGGCACTCCATTATAGGCCAGAATGGCATCCTTGAGTTCACATATTCCATCAGCCCAGTCAGTGTCAATCTCTCCGTACCAGTTCCTGTCCAGTTGGGCCTTGACGGCGAAACGGGCACGGCGGATGGACATTCCGTTTCCGATGTGGTTAGGATTATCCTTCCCGTCAAGTTGGGAAGAAGTGAAGTCCGGACCTCCGAAAAAGACAGCTGCGTCGCCCTGCACACGGATGTCGAACCACATCTTGTAGTCGATCTTCTTGGCGTCCAGCACCATGATTCCGTCCTGGATCTTTACCTGTCCCGGAGTGGAGTTCACCTGCTGACCATACTGGTTCAGTTCAACCTCTGAATCCTTCTTCGTGTCCGTTGTCTGGGCGGACAACGAGACTGCCAGAAAGGCTGCCAGAGAAACAAAAACAACTCTTTTCATACTTTACAACATTAAGCGATTAATAAACTTGGTTATATAGTTTTGACAAATTCCGTCAGATTCTGCCCTCTGGCCAGGCCAAGCTTCGCGCGGAGCCTGTGCCTGCCGATCTCGACACTTGTCGGAGCTATATTCATCAATGTGGCTATATATTTCGTGGAGAAACCGAGCCTTAGCAGCATAGCCAGGCGTCTCTCCTGTTTTGTCAATTGTGGGAACCGTTCGGTCATCCGGGCCGTGAAATCCTTGTGGAGGGTCTCGACCTGGGCATAGAAACTGTCTATCTCGTTGGAGAAATTCCTTCTGAGATTGAGATCGGTACGGAGTTCGTGAAGAAGTTCGTCCTTCTTCTCCGGTTCCATCTCCGCCTGAGCCTGTTTGACCTTTTCGTAGAGCCCGTCCATGAACTCTTTCTGCTCGCTCAGGTTCATCGCCACGCTGACGAGTTCCTTGCGCTTGAGATCCAGCAGGTTGTGCAGGTTCTCATTCTCCGCCTGCATCGTCTTGATCTCCATCTCGTTGATTGCCCGGCGGTTCTCGTTCAGTTCATCGTCCATTTCACGAAGAGTCCTGCCGGAGGTTTTCGATGCGCGCAGATAAAGGAACGACATGACCGTCAGACCGCCCGAGACAAGGGCGAGAAGCATAATGAGGAGCCCGACCTGGGCGTTCACCAAGGAGAACAGGTTCGGATGTATCATACCAGAGATAAGACAGGCGAGAATCATCGCCAGAAGCGGAGTCAAAAGCGCGTCCGTACCGATCTTGGAGGCAAGTGGCATCCAATTGACCTCCTTGTTCTGAGCCAGTTCGCAGCCGGCAAGCCCAGCCAACATCAGAAGCCCCGGAGCCAAAGGAGTGGCTTTCAATTGAATATTCCCGATCCTCAAATCGAAAGAGAAGATCAAGGTGACAAGCGCGGCCGCAAGCGTCATCGCCAAAGCGGCCTCGGCATTGACATCGAAGCACCTCTCCATAAGTCTGTGCGAGTTGGCTCCGGCCTCGCCCTTTACCAGCAAACATATGGCTATGGCAACAGCGGCAAACACCAACAGTTGGAATTCCAACGTTGAGACCGACGGAACAAGCCCTCCAAGGTTGAACCCTATGGCAAGCATCAGCGCCGAGGCCGCGATCGTCATCGCCAGCCCCATCCTGTTCATCTTCGTAAGCAGATGACAATCAGACCTTGACGAAATCGCAGAGATTACCTTGCAAAGAATGATGGCGATAAGGATTGTGAATATGACCGCGGCCAGCCACGAAAGCGGCACCGACCACTTGATAGCCGACGAACCGCTTTGGAGCATCCGCGTCCCGGCTATCGCTCCGGCAAGAGAAAACACTATGGAAGCGTCCTTTATGAATATCCTGACGGCTACAACCGCCAGGGTCGCGGCGAAGATCACCACAGCGTAATCCCTGCCGGGAACAAGCTGAGGAGACACAGGACGGGAAAGGCCGACCCCGACAAACAGCAGAAGCATTATTCCCGGGACACGGAACCGTCTGGCCACAGTGTGGCAGGTTCCGGCAGGTGCCAGAGCGACCGGCAGATCCGTCACCGAGAACCATCCTGTCAGGATGATGACAAAGAGTATGAACACCGTCACTGCCATCAGATGCTTCTTTTGATTGACATAACCGACAGCTGGTCAGCCACTTTCTCGGCCTCCATTGAAATCTCCTCGATGTGGAGTGCGAAGTAGCGCAGATGGAACTTCTGGCTGAGCCTTAATTCGTCCATCGTATGGAAAACCTTCTTCTTGAGGGATTTGGCCTGCTTGTCCGCCTCCTTTTCGTAGAAATAGACCCTGTGAACCTTCTCGGTGATACTGTCCGAAGTCCTGAAATAGGCCTTGGCCGCTGGAATGGCCGTCTCCACAGCCTGAATGGACAACTCAGTGAGTTTCAAGAAATCCGCATTCAACTCCACCGGAATGAACGGCCTCTCTATCTCGAACTGGAACAGATTGTCGTTCAAGGTGTCGATGATGTGGTCCAAGGCCTCCAGAAGACGCATGATGTCTCCTCTAAGCCTCACAAGACTTGACTGCCTGTAAAGTCCGGCCTCGATCTCCCTGCGAAGGAGTTCCGCCTCGTTCTCCAGCCGGGTCATCGTCTGAAGATTCCCTTTGAACGCCTCGACATTAGTATAAAGATAGTTCTTCACCCCCTCACCGAAAATCAGCAAGGCCTGGTCGATCGTGTCGAAGAACTTGTCGATGTCACCTATGATTTTATTGATTCTTTTCTGGTATAGCATATTCAGTAGTTATTGTGTCGCTTTAGTGTTTCGGCTTATCGCGATGCCGGCATTACCGGTCATCAACACTGTCAAATTTAGACCAGAATCACGACGAATCAAAATGAGTAAATTGCCCAAACATTGTGTTGTAAAGTTTTCAACAATAACTAAACGGTTGAAAAACAATAATGTTCTTCAACCGTCTGTAAAGTTAGCAATAAAAACCGAACCTGGGCTTTATAGTGTTTGTAAAGGTTAAGTTTTATACCTCCCCCCACTCATGAGTGCGATTCCGAATGCGTTGAAAGCCGAATTCGACGCATATGATTTCTTACAAAACACCTTCAGCCACACAGCCACTGTGATCCACCCTGGTGGCACCTTGACTGAAAAACTATAGCTTTAGGCTTTTACTTTTTCAGCCATAGCGTGCCCTCACCCACGTCTGTGGCACAGTAACATGAAAGCGTTTTGCAAGCGAGGGAACTTTTCGCCCCAGCTTGTAATGATTCAAGGCGGTATATTCACAAGCCCTAACTAATGGTCATCCCCAGTTTGAACATCGGGAGGTACATCGCGATCATCACGAAGCCGACAGCCACCAAGAGGAAACCGTGCGGCTTCTCGCATCAGAAACCATCATAACCGTAAGTGGGAATATGGAAAGCAACCTCAACATCACATCAGTCCTTCACCGTCTCCTTCAGGTTCTTGTCCTGATCTATCTCCCAAACATTAAAGACCCCGTCCTTGTCAAAGTCAACCACTGAGACCGCCTGAGCCTTGAAGCCGTTCTCGCCAGCCTCCACGACCTCGATGCGATAATTGGCATTTCCACCATCCGTCACAAGGGCAGTCTGCTCAAACCCAAGTTCCTCCAAATCATCGGAATATCGTGAATAGGTGTAGAAATAGCTCTTCTCCAACGAATGTAGGAATGTAAGCTGCTGCTGGGCCTCCGTCGCCTTCGCCCTTGAGATCAACGGCATCAGGTTCGGCATCGCAACCAACACCAGAATCCCGATGATCACAAGGACAACCAGCAGCTCGGTCAACGAGAACGCTCTCAAAGTCCTATCACTAAAAGCGTTACGATTCAAGGCGTTCATAATTCACTCGTTTTTACCATAAAAACATTCTAATGAGTTTTGACTTTTTCATATGGCGGAAACATATGAATGTTCCTCATTGCCGTTGTTGGAGGGTAATAAAGTGTATCTTTTAATAATTTCAAATCATCTAATCTTAAATCATAACGAACTAAATAACCATTATGTTCACTAAGATATTTCCAACCTAGATTATCCACATCTTCTTGCTTAAACAAATAAACAGATAACACACCGGAATGTGTAACAGACAAAATGGATTCCCAATTTCCTTTTCGACCAAAAATCCAACCTGATTCAAGAATGCTATTTGCTATACAGAATGGATTGGGATCAGCATGAAGCAATGTGTCTGGATAACTAAACCCAGAATTAATCTCATCCGCCACAAAACAAGTCAATTCATAACCAGACTTGTTATTCAAAAACAGACCTCTTTCTCCAGGTTCATAACATGACGAACCTAATAACACTATACAAATAAAGATCGCAACTTTTCTTTTCATTCTTCTCGAAGATTTAATAATGGGTTGGATAATAGAGACAGGCGTTCATAATTCACTCGTTTTTACCATAAAAACATTCTAATGAGTTTTGACTTTTTCATATGGCGGAAACATATGAATGTTCCTCATTACCGTTGTTGGAGGATAATATATTTTCCCTTTTAACGACTCAAGGTCCTCCGCACTCAAATCGTATCTGACCAGAATTTTATAGCCATTACGGATTTCTTTCCAGGAGTGACTCAACAAGGTGTCAATATGGAAAACAAACACTGACAAAGTATCAGAAGTTGTGTTTGTTTTCAACGCCTTTGAAAAAGAACTTCCACCATACAGAATCACTTGATCCTCTTTAGGGTTCGTTTTAACAGAATCTACAATAGTATAGAATACCGGTATTTCCGGCAGTAGAGTATCCGGATAACAAAATCCTGTAAAAAGGTCTGCAAAAAGAGCAACAACACCATAATCAGCATTGTTTTTTAACGTCACCCAAGAATCACCCTCAAAATCAATACATTTTGAAGCAAGAATAGGAATAAGACAAAAACTCAATATTAAATAATTCTTTTTCATCGTTTTATTTATAAAGGATAATAATCTGCTATTGTCCAAGGACTATTTGAATTCGGGTATGGAGAGAACCAATTAACACCATAATTCTTACTAAAATATTTCGCTGCTAGCCTATTTGCCCTTCTTTTATATGGCTCATAAGAATGAGACGGCCTGAGCCTTAAAGCCGTTCTCGCCAGCCTCCACCACCTCAATTCGATAGTTGGCGTTTCCTCCGTCCGTCACAAGGGACGCTTGTTCAAACCCAAGTTCCTCCAAATCATCGGAATATCGTGAATAGGTGTAGAAATAACTCTTTTCCAACGAATGCAGGAAAGTAAGTTGCTGTTGCGCCTCCGTCGCCTTAGCCCTTGAGATCAACGGCATCAGGTTCGGCATCGCTACCAGCACCAGAATTCCAATGATCACAAGGACAACCAGCAACTCAGTCAACGAGAAAGCCCTCAACGCCTTCCCCCTAAAAGTGTTTCGATTCAGGACATTCATAATTCACACGTTATATTCATAAAACATTCTAACGAACTTTGACTTTCTCATATGGTGGAAACATATGAATCTCTGACATCTCCTCCGTTGGCGGGTAAAATATTTGACAGTTTAAACGAGCCAAATCCTCTTTCGAAAAATCATAACGCTGCAAAACCATATAGTTTCGTACTACGTCCTCCCACGTATTATTTTCAACAACTTTTGAATCAAAAATAAAGAAAGACACCGTATCACAGTCCCATCTTCGGAACAGGCCATCAATATTCTCTATTCCATAATCGATACGCCGTAGTTTTGCCCTTCTGAATCTTTTTTGAGATGTAAAAGGACCAACTCCTCCGCAGAAAAACTAATGGCAGTGTCTTTCTTACAAGGTATTCCTTTTTCTGGTATATAGCAATATACCGCATCAAATTCTCCCCGCAAATAATAATCAAACACAACAAACTTGTCACAACCAAGCAATATTGCACAGCTAAATAATAAAATAAACTTTCTCATAATCAATATTTTGTTGGATAGACAACAGCGCCTCCTATCGCCCCGAACATCGCACCGGCGACCATAAGACCCGTGGAACTGTCTTTCCACTGCCGGTAATGTTCCACCTCAATCATCCGCCGTCCCGGAAGCACCTTACACTTCGACGGAGACCCCTTGAAGTTGTTTCCCACCACCTTGTCATCCACCTTGCAGAGATACGCTATCTCCCAACTGTTCTTCTTGCCGATCGTCACGTTGTGTCTCTGTGAACTAATCACTGCCACATTCTCCTCCGCTCGACCATAATAACCTTTTGTGCTGGCACACGAGCTTAACACTATTATCAATAATGGCAATATAATAACCCGCAGCAATTTGTTTATTCTTATTTTCATACATATAAAGAATTACAATAACTACTACTCTAATTTTTCTGCATCTAAAACATATAACTATTATTTTGATAATTTATCTCAAGCACCACAATACTCCGAATTCTTTTCTGTAAGATAGAAGCCTTTAGCTACAATTGTAATCAAACCATTTGTGGTAGCGGTCTCTATCTCGTACTTGTATATTTTTTCATTAGAATGGTGAGTTATCTTCTCGCCGGTAGAGCGGATTATTTCATCATACTCGTATTTGAACCTTGAATCAGTGGTTTTTCTGGTTATTTCTTCTATTGAAGCACACATAACCGTCTCATCACAGATAATTCCACCGCAAAGATCAACCTTGAAATCAATAAAATCAACAAAATATATTGAACTGAATGTATTCTCAGAATCCGGCCACTGAACGTCCAGTCGTATCTGATTATGGCTTTCAGGGTAACTTCTGTCAACAACAATTTTGAGGATTGTAGCATCGTGCCACTCCAAATCATAAAAATCAATAAATTTCATCGCACTCTATTTTAGTAAATGTTAAAAAATAACCTGCTTCATTTTGGGGGCTCTCTTATGCGGCCA
>ENA-UOOD01000217-UOOD01000217.1-human-gut-metagenome-genome-assembly--contig:-CS67-NODE-217-length-79232-cov-7.942749_pt1 | contig 79232 bp, 69 predicted proteins | sample MGYA00242464_ERZ724011 | MGnify/ENA metagenome assembly ERZ724011 | reverse complement strand
GCCTAAAAGTGCACAAACCTTGTGCGGCAAATTTGGTGAAAAGTCTATCATAAATGGTTTTAGCCTATCAATTTATCTCTTTTAGGCTGAAATTAGTACTTTACATAATTATTGGAGGATAACTATGAGCGAGAAAAAGAACACAATCGACAGCCTTATTGAAGTGGGCAAGCAGACAGGTAAGCTTACAACAAAGGCAATTACTGACGCTTTGGAGGATACCGACTACGATGTTGAACAGATAGACCGCTTTTATGAGCAGTGCTCTGCTAACGGCATTGAAATAATCGATAACATTGTGCCGGATACCGACTCATTTGACGATCTGGAAGATCTCTCCGAAGCGGCCATCGACGGAATAGGAGACGTTGAGGACGATTACGATTCCGCACTCGCCGACAGCATCGCCATCGACGACCCGGTAAAAATCTATCTTAAGGAGATAGGAAGAGTTCCCCTGCTCTCCCCGGATGAGGAAATTGAGCTTGCACAGCGTATGCAGAAGGGCGATTCCGCCGCTAAAAAGCGTCTGGCAGAGGCTAATTTGAGGCTCGTAGTATCCATTGCAAAGCGCTACGGCGGCAGGGGCATGAGCTTTTTGGATTTGATTCAGGAGGGCAACCTGGGTCTTATAAAGGCGGTCGAGAAGTTCGATTACACCAAAGGCTTCAAGTTCTCGACCTATGCCACATGGTGGATTCGTCAGTCGATAACAAGGGCTATCGCCGATCAGGCAAGAACCATAAGAATCCCTGTTCACATGGTTGAGACTATTACCAAGGTCAAAAAGATATCCAGCCAGCTCCTTCATCAGAACGGACGCGACCCTTCAGCAGATGAAATCGCGGAAGCTTTGGATATGCCGGTTGAGCGCGTAAGGGAGATAATGCGAATCGCGCAGGACCCTGTTTCCTTGGAAACCCCAATCGGTGAGGAAGAGGACAGCCACCTTGGCGACTTCCTACCGGACGAAAACGCCCCCGAGCCCACCGAGGCGGCTTCGCAGGTGCTGTTAAAGGAACAGCTGAATCAGGTGTTGGGAACCCTTACCGAGCGTGAGGAGAAGGTTTTGCGCCTGCGCTTCGGTCTTGAGGATGGCAGAAGCCGCACCCTTGAGGAGGTCGGCCAGATGTTCAACGTCACCCGTGAAAGAATCAGGCAGATAGAAGCCAAGGCTTTAAGAAAGCTCAGACATCCGAACAGATCTAATAAGGTTAAGGATTTTATTGATTGATCTAATGCCGCAGTTGGCGTATCTAACTGCGGCTGTTTTTCTACAAAAATGGTGTCCCGGTTATAAGACCAAGACACCATTTCTATATTATATGGGGAGATTACTTGTTGGCTTTTTTCTTGACGTCGGCGGTCAGGAAGCTTACAAGCTCGCTGTCGCCGTTCATGGGTACGCTTCCCTCTTTGACAAAGCTCATTCCGGCGTGGTTATCGTCGGTATAAGCCTCCCAGCGGGGCATCAGGGTTCCGTCAGCGTCTGGACCGTTGGGGTCGCCGGTCTTGATGAAGTTGCACCAGTAGTTGCACATCTGGCGGGCTAAATCATAATGATGACCGGTATACGCGCGGGAGCATTTTGCAAGAGTCTCAAATGTGAACCACAACTCACAGGAGTGGAAGCTTCCGGGGTTATCGTCACCCGGAATGTCAGGGTTGAAGGAGTAGTAATAGCAGTTGTTTTCAGGATTGATTTCACGCAAGCGGCTGAACAGTGCCTTGCAGCTTACCTCTATTCCACTGACCGATGCATAACGTCCCCTGCCGTCGCCGTCCTTCGCACCGGGAAGGGACAGGAACTTTTCGGCATCCTCGCCGAATATCTCCTTCGCTCTTGCTTCGAGCTCTGCATCATCCTTTGCGGGGATGAAGCTGCGGAACTCGTCTACGGTGTTTCCTGCCATCATCTGAATGTTGCAGCTCTTGCCCTCGTTGCACAGCGTGAACGGGTCGCCGACTGAGAATTTGCCGTCCTGATTAGTAAAGAATCTTGGATTCTTCTGGGCGAACTCGCCGTATTTGTCGCGGATGAAGAATGCATCTAAAGCCCTCGCCTCTTCAAGTGTCTTCACGCCTAAGTATTCCTCGAAGAACTTAGCGCCATTCGCTTCGACTTGCTCCATTCCGCCCGGCCTGCCGAAACCGTCGGGCATATATGGCGAACGGATAAGACCGCTCTGCACGATGGCGCGCTTTATAAGACCCTTATTTGCAGGGCAGGTTATCTGCGACATAACGCTTCCGCCGCCGGCTGACTGACCCGCGATGGTGATATTATCAGGGTCGCCGCCGAACGCCGCGATATTCCTTCTTACCCACATCAAGCCCGCCTGCTGGTCGAGACTTCCGAAGTTTGTGGGAGCTTCCGGCTGTTCCTTTGTGAGCTGAGGATGTGCCAAGAACCCAAACACGCCCAAACGGTAGTTTACCGATACTACTATAATTCCACGCCTTGCCATGCGCTCACCGTCGAATTCCATTTCGGAAGGATAGCCCCACTGCAACCCGCCGCCAAAGTACCAGATGAGTACCGGGAGCTTTTCATCCGCGCTCTTTGCCGGCGTCCAGACGTTCAAGTATAAGCAGTCCTCGCCCATAGGGATCTCGGGGTCAACGTGCCATTCGCGGCAGTAGATATCTGTTCCCAAGCCGGGGGTATCCTGCATGGAAATATTTTTGAATCTTGCACAGTCCAAAACACCATCCCAATTTTCGGCGGGCTGAGGTGCGCGCCAGCGGTTTACTCCCACAGGCGGAGCGGCGAACGGTATTCCCTTAAAAGCGGTTATTCTGGGGTCGGCGGCTTCTATTCCACGAACCATGCCGTTTTCCGTTTTTACTATTCTTAACATATGTATAAATCTCCTTTCAAGATATTTTCTCTATCTACTATTATACATTAATTAGCTGGCTAATTAATGATGTATTCTAATCATTTATTGATATATTACAACCGAATTATTGTGCTTTTTATATAAAATTATTGGTGATTATGACGAACACACGTTTTTTCTGCTGAAAAGTTCAGTATCTTAATAAAAAGAAGGCATAAAAACAGCGCCCCGGTTAAGGAGCGCTGTAATTATTTAGTTAGCAGAGCTAATGGGCTTTTGATTAAGCCTTTTTCTTCTTGCCGAGAACTACTACTACAGCGATGATAGCAACAGCTACAACAGCAACGATTATACCAACGATAAGACCAGTGTTAGAACCGCTCTCAGAGTTGGAAGCAGCGGGCTTGTTGTTCTCCTCATCGGGAGCAGGCTCGTTAACGTCATCAGCGGGCTTGTTAGCCTCAGCATCAGCGGCAGCAGCATCTGCAACAGCCTTTTCAGCCTGAGCAACCAGATCCTCAGCAGCAGTTACGAGTTCCTGAGCCTTAGCAGTAGCGTTCGGATAGCCTTCAACTTCCTTGAGTGCTCTGTTAGCAGCCTTCTTAGCGTCGTTAGCAGCATCCTGCTTAGCAGCAGCGTCAGCAGTTTCATCAGCCAGAACGGTCTTAGCAGCTTCTACTCTGTCGATGTATTCCTGAATTTCAGCAATCTTAGCTTCATCCTCAGCGGCGAAGGTTACAGCGTACTCATCGAGTACTGCCTGGTCAACGAGGTTGAGTGAATCAAATGTGATGGTGAACTTAACACTGGTAAGAGCGTTCATGAACTTGCAGGTATCCTCAACGGAGAGACCAGCAGCCTTCAAGCCAGCAGCGAGGTCGATAGTAGAGCCGTTACCAGCGGTTCCGCCCCAAGAAGGAACGTAGATTTCCCAAATCTGAGCAACGCTTGCGCCGGGGATAACAACATCTGCAAAGCCTTCTGCGGTAAGAGTGATATCGGAGTAGGTGTAAGCATACTTAGCCTTGTCGCCCTTGTCGCCTTCAGCGGCGCCCTCAGGAATAGTGAGGAAACCAGCATCGTTAATATCGATGGAGAACTGAGGAGCTACAGTGTATTCCTTGGTGGTAGCAGTATCAACAGTGAAATCGTACTTGGAGAATTCAGTCCACTCAACATCAACAGTCTGAGTAAGGGGAACGTTGACGGTAGAAGTGGTCCAAGACTGCCAACGAGACCATTCAAAGTTATCGTTGGAGTGGATGGAAAGGTTCAAAGAAGCATTCTTAACGGATTCGTAGTTCTTAGCGGTAAGCTCCATAGGCTTCTCTTCGGGGTCTACTCTGGAGTCAGCGTGTTCGCCGGCGAGAGCAAGAGTCCACCAAACGTCGTAATCGGTCTGACGGTTGGATCTCTGATAAGCGTTATCAGCAGCAGCATTGCCCTCTATGTAGATGGTGCAATCTCTCTTACCGTCGGTGCAGGCGTTGATCTGCAAGCACATTTCGATCTGGTTGTTCTTAACGTCGGTGATGGGGAGCCTGAGCTCTACAGCGTAGCCGTTGTCAGTGGTGACAGCCTTATAGTCGGTGCCGTCAACAGGAGCCGCACCGGAGTCAGCGTCTACAACGCCGTCATAGTGGTAACGGATCTGAGTCTTGGAGTTGTCAACCATCCAGAAGGCCTCAACAGAGTCCTGCTCGTAGTTGTTAGCGCTGGTGTTATCGAGAGCAGAATCGTAAACTTCAAAGTAAACGTAAACATACTCTGCGTCGTTGATGATGTATGCGGTACCCTGAGCAGCGTCAAAGACTTCTCCGCCGCCGTTGGATTCACCCTTCTGAATGAAGGGAAGAGTCAGAGCGTTAGCGTAAGCGTCGTCCTTAGTGCCGTCGATTACAGCTGTGCCTTCAACTGACTGATGAACTATGTCAGCTGTAGCTGCAAATGAAACTACTGTCATGCACAGGCACATGGCTATGCAAACAGCTAAAATACCTATAAACTTTTTCATTATAGTGACCTCCAATAAATATTTGGTGATATTATTATAACATTAATATCAACTCTTTTCTATTAGCACAATAGACAAAACTTAGTTGCTATTTTGTACATATCAACCTTTAAATTCGTAAAGCTGCGAGCATGAGATAAGCATAATGCACAAAAATCAAAGTGGATATTTGGCAGTATATTACAAGCAAATAAACGTATTTCCACGATTATGATTATAATTAAAAAACAGAGTGCCGACATACGCTGCGTCGGCACTCCGAAAATTCATTTATTATAAGCCTGAAACGGTTTTATTAATACATTCCGCCCATTCCGGCGCCTGCACCTGCTCCGGGTGCGGGAGGATTATCCTCCTTCTTGTTGCCTACAAGGCTTTCGGTGGTAAGAACCATTGCGGCACAGGAAGCGGCGTTCATGAGTGCGGAGCGTGTTACCTTGGTAGGATCTACGATTCCGGCAGAAATCATATCGACATACTCTTCCTTATAAGCGTCGAAGCCGTAGCCGACCTTTCTTGCGCGTCTTATCTTGTCGATGATGACGCTTCCGTCAAGACCTGCGTTTGCGGCGATCTGTCTTACAGGCTCTTCAAGAGCCTTCAAAACTATCTTAGCGCCTGTCTTTTCGTCACCTTCAAGAGTGGGAATGATCTTCTCTACAGCGGGGATAGCGTTGATAAGTGCAGTTCCGCCGCCTGCTACTATGCCTTCCTCGACTGCGGCCTTGGTTGCGGAAAGAGCATCCTCCACTCTGAGCTTCTTTTCCTTCATTTCAGCCTCGGTAGCCGCGCCGACCTTGAGAACGGCAACGCCGCCTGCAAGCTTGGCAAGTCTTTCCTGAAGCTTTTCTCTGTCGTAGTCGGAGGTGGTGTTTTCGATTTCGGTTCTTATCTGCTGAACGCGAGCCTTGATATCGGCAGGATCGCCCGCACCGTCTACTATAATAGTATTCTCCTTGGTGACAACGACCTGTCTTGCACGGCCGAGGTCGGCAACGGTGGTATCCTTAAGCTCGAAGCCCAGCTCTTCGCTGATAACATCAGTTCCGGTGAGGGTTGCGATATCACGGAGCATTTCCTTTCTTCTGTCGCCGAAGCCGGGAGCCTTAACTGCAACGCAGGTAAAGGTTCCGCGGAGCTTGTTGATAAGGATGGTGGAAAGAGCCTCACCCTCCAGATCCTCGGCAATGATAAGCAGCTTCTTACCGGACTTAACTATATCTTCGAGAAGAGGAAGGATCTCCTGAATGTTGGATATCTTCTTGTCGGTTACGAGGATGTAAGCATCATCGAGAACAGCTTCCATCTTGTCGGTATCTGTTACCATGTAAGGAGTGATGTAGCCGCGGTCGAACTGCATACCTTCAACGACCTCAGAATAGGTCTCGGCGGTCTTGGATTCCTCGATGGTTATAACGCCGTCGGAGGTTACCTTTTCCATAGCTTCTGCAATGAGCTTGCCGACGTTTTCATCTCCCGAAGATACAGTAGCGACACGCTCGATATCGGCGCTTCCCGAAACAGCCTTGGAGTTTGCCAGAACTGCGGCGGAGGCGGCGTCAACAGCCTTCTTTATACCCTTTTTAAGAATCATGGGGTTAGCACCTGCGGCGATATTCTTCATGCCCTCGCGGACGAAGGCCTGAGCCAGCAGGGTTGCGGTGGTAGTACCATCACCGGCGGCGTCGTTGGTCTTGGTTGCAACCTCTCTTATAAGCTGAGCGCCCATATTTTCAAAGACATCCTCAAGCTCGATTTCCTTTGCGATGGTAACACCATCATTAGTGATAAGCGGAATACCGTAGGTTCTGTCTAAAACGACGTTTCTGCCCTTGGGACCAAGGGTTATTTTAACAGTGTTGGCGAGCTTGTCAATACCAGCCTGCAAAGCCTTTCTTGCATCCTCGCCGTAAAGAATTTCCTTTGCCATAATAAATCTCTCCTTATCTTGACATTATTCAGCAACAGCCAGAATGTCGCCCATGCTGACGATGATATACTCTTCGCCGTCAACCTTGACTTCGGTTCCGGAGTACTTGGACATAAGCACCTTATCGCCGGGCTTAACCTTCATTGCGGTGGTCTTGCCGTCACGCGGGCTGCCGTCGCCTACTGCTATTACCTCGGCGAGTTGGGGCTTCTCCTTTGCCGAGCCGGTCAGGATAATGCCACCCTTGGTGGTTTCCTCAGCCTCGGTCATCTTCAACACTACACGATCAAACAACGGTTTGAGTGTCATAAAAAAGTTCCTCCTTTTATAATAGATAAATTATAAACTGTCTCGTTAGCACTCTTATGCTTCAAGTGCTAAATACATTGTAGCATGATTTATAAAAAAATCAAGCAATAATTGTCATTATTCCGAATTTTCGTCGAACTGCACAATTTATTTATATGCAGCGATAAATTTTCCGCCGTTTTTCAAAAATACTATTTCAAAATAGTGAACATTTCCAATCCGTTTAACATTTTATTAACCCTTTTGCAAAAAAAGCGAAATAATGCTTGCAAAATCGACGCAGATAGTCTATAATATTATTAAGTATTTATCATTTTGAGAGGAGAACAGGACAGTGAACGGAAAGGTTCTGATTATCGACAGCGACAGAAATATCTGTGAGCTTCTGCGAATGTGTCTTGAAAAGGACGGGTATAATGTTATCATATCCAACGACGGTGAGGAGGGTCTGGTGAAATTTTCCGCCCTCAAGCCGGATATAGTGCTTCTGGATGTTCTGCTTCCCGGAATAGACGGCTGGCAGATCTGCCGGGAAATCCGGAAAAAATCCGACACTCCGCTTATATATATCACTTCAAAGTCGGAGGTTTTCGACAAGGTTTTAGGGCTTGAACTCGGGGCGGACGATTACATCGTCAAGCCGTTCGACGTGAAGGAGGTCATCGCGCGGATAAAAGCGGTCCTGCGCAGAACCAGCCTTTCAAACCCGGACGGTGACGCCAAGGAGGTACATTTCGACGGCTTGGATATTAACATGACAAGGTACGAGCTTACCGTAAGAGGAAAGATAGTTGAAGCCCCGCCGAAGGAGCTGGAGCTTTTGTATCACCTTGCATCCCACCCCAACACCGTATTCAACCGCGACCAGCTTTTGGACGAGGTCTGGGGCTTTGAATACTACGGCGGTTCGAGGACTATTGACGTTCACATAAAGCGCCTGCGCGAAAAGCTGGACGGCGTTTCCGACCAGTGGTGCTTAAGAACGGTCTGGAGCGTAGGCTATAAATTTGAAGTAAACACCGACGGTCTGAAGTAATAAATAAAGGAGAACGCTTTATGTTAGATTTCTTTGACGAAGACTTCCCTCTTACCAAAAAGCAGGAAGAAATGAAAAAAGCTATGGAGGAGGCGGCCAAAAAAGCCGCTCTTGCAGAAGCGTCTAAGCCCGCCGGGAATGAACCACTGCCGGTGGATGCGTCACCGGTCGCCGATGAGCCTGTCCCTGTGGAACATCCCGTGCAGACCCATGGCGAAGCTGCACCTAAGGCAGAAACAATTTCTGAGCCTATAACGGAAGATGCCCCGGAAACCACCGCAGAGCCTGTTCCGGAAATTACTGTTGAGCCTGTCGCGGAGATGATTCCCGAAGTCGCCGCTGAACCTATTACAGAAGCAGTATCCGACGCTGTCCCTGAGCCTATAGTGGAAGCTGTTCCTGAGATTGTTCCCGAGCCTGTTACAGAAGCTTCCGACGAGCCCATGACGGAAGCCGCTGAAAACATCACGGAGGAAGCTCCTGTTGAATATACCGCTGAGACTATAGCAGAAAACATCCCCGAAGCGGCTGCTGAAACGATTGCGGAATCCGAACCTGTACCCGAACCCGCCGAGCCTGTATATGAAGCAGAGCCTGCCGCTGAAATCCCGCCGGAAACCGTTTACGAAGACGTTAGGGACGAGGTGCCAGAGCCAGAGACTGAACCTGATATGACTGATGTCTGCAAACCTACGGCTCAGAAAGTCTTTGAACCTGTTATGGAAGAAGCCGCCGAGCCTGAGACAGTGAATATCTCGGCAACTGTGGCAGAAGAAGTCTCCGAACCAACGGTTTCTGAAAGCTCCGAAACCATTCCGGATGAAATCCCCCTGCCCCAGCCCGAACCGGAGGTCGCACAATCCACGGAGGATGACGAGGAAGCCGCCATCAAGCGGATATTCCAGCCCATCCGCGAAGAAAACACTTTTCCGGAATCGGACAATCAGGCATTTTCATATGAATATGACAGCAGATACTATGCCGAGGAGGAAACCCCCGCATACAAATACGGCGTAAGCCCCTCCGCAAGAAGACGCACACGTCCCGCAAGGGCGGCGGAAACAAAGGACGGAAATATAACCGTCAGCACGAAAACTCTCCTTAAGGTCGGCGCGGTGGTCGCGGCGACTGCGGCGGCTGTCAAGCTGCTCAGCAAAAAGGATTGAACATCTTATAATAACTATAGAAAGTGAATTCCGATATGACAGACGATATATTCCCCACTCCGGCGCCTGATACGCCGGAAAATCCCCAGAATCAATCACAGGAAAGCTCAGACAAGACCGTCCCTGAGCAGAGCGCACCCAAGCCGGACGAAGCCTCAGCCAAGCTGAATCTTGAATGGCGCAGGCAGGAGCTTGAACGCCGCCGTCAGGAAATAATAGAGGAACTGCGTGAGCTTGCCTATAACGAAGCCGAACCGCTCGAATATCTGCCGAAGCGGGTTGGTAAAACCCGCCGCCACTCGCTTTCAGCAGGAAAGCTTGCTTTGATGTTCGCAATTCTGTTCATAGTACTGTTTATGTCTGCGGCACGGCTTGTTTTCGGCAGGGGCTGGATCAAAAATATGTTCGGCGGCAACGACAATCTTAAAAGCTTTACCATACCGATCGTCACCCATGAAGAGCTTGAAGACAGCTACTACCAGCCGGACGGCAGATACACCGTTGAAGGCATATACAAAACCTGCTCGCCGTCGATAGTTACTATAGAAGCTTTTCTTGACGATAATATCTACTCTGCATACGGTCAGGGCTCCGGCATAATAATGACCTCGGACGGCTATATAATAACAAACGCACACGTTATTGCGGATGCCAAGCTGGCAATAATAGTCCGGCTGTATGACGGCACCGAATACAATGCGAAGGTTGTCGGCTCGGACATTAAAACCGACCTTGCCATAGTAAAGATAACCGCCGATGGCTTGACCCCTGCTCAGTTTGGCGATACATCACAGCTCAAAATCGGGGAACAGGTGGTTGCCATAGGCTCTCCTGCGGGATTTGAGCACTCCTGCACCACCGGCATTATATCCGGTCTTAACCGAACTATAAAGGTAAATTCGATAAACATCGGCATGGACTGCATCCAGATAGACGCCGCTATAAATCCCGGAAATTCCGGCGGCGCTCTTTTGAATATGTGGGGTCAGGTTATAGGAATAACCTCCTCCAAGCTTGAAGCCAACGAATACGACAATATCGGCTTTGCAATATCCATAGACGCCGCAAAGCCAATATTGGAGGAGCTTATAGAAAACGGCGGTGTGCTTGGCAGACCTAAGATAGGCATAAGCTTCTATGAGGTCTCCGATTCGCTTGCCAAGCTTTATAATATGCCCGCGGGACTGCATATCGCAGAGATATCCCCCGACTGTGATATTGCCAATACCCCGCTTGCGGTTGATGATGTTATAACCGAAATGAACGGCGTTACCGTCCGCTCGGCTGACGATGTTTACAAGATAATTCTTAAGCTTCACCCGGGTGATGAAGTTACCGCGAAGGTTGTAAGAGTGCTTGAAAGCGGCAATACGAAGGAGTTTGAAATAACCTTCAAGCTGATGGAGGATACATCCGCCTCCATTCAAGAGGATACCGGCGCGGAGGATGATATCCTTCCGATGCCGAACCCGGATGATGACCCCGAGCCGGAGGAAGACCCGGAGCCGGAAATCGAAGCCGACCCCGAAACAGACTCGGAGACTGAAACGGAAACAGGCACTAAGGAATAAAACAACTGATATAAACCGAATACCGGCTTGACTGAGATTCGTCAGGCCGGTATTTTGTATAATTTATCTGCTGAAAATAGAATAAAATTAAGAAAATTAAAAAAATTCATAATTTTATGCAATTTATTCTATGCTTTTGTTGTATTATTATCAGTATGACAATTATATACATAAATACTGCCAACAAACGGATGCAAAGCTTATAAAGGCTTGAAAGGAATGATGAGAATGAAAAGGTACATATTGATTTTAGCGGCAATTCTTGCTGTCTGCACGGTTTTTCTGACCGCTTGCGGCGAGGAAGGAGTTAACACCCCCGCCGATGATGAAGCCACTATCGTTGACGGCGCAGACATAACGGAGAATGATGCGGAGGATGATGTCGCCGTGCCGGCAGAAGGCGAAGCCCCCGAAAATCCGGACGAGTACCCCGAAATAGCCTCATTCTACGGCGTATTCGCGCCGGATGAGGAAAGCGTTTGCCGGCTTATTCAGGAAAATATTCCGGCCTACGACAAGCCTTACGACACCGAGTCAAAGATGATTTCCTACGTCAGCGCCAAGGATATTGTTGATGACGTTCAGATAATGACGATATTTGTCCAAGACCATGGGGTCACTGTCGGAGATATCACCTACAGTCCGGCATGGATCTATGAACACACCGCCGAGGACTACAAGACCGCCGGAATAACCCCGCAGGACTTAAGGGAGCTTATAGAATACTATTCGGAATACAAGGATTCCGAGGAAGTGAAAAGGCTTGCCGTCGAGCGGATGAGCGAGCTTAAATACATCGGAAACAGCATCCTGACCTACAGCGATGACACCATCAGATATACCGGCTACTTCCCGATGGTCATGAAGGAATTTGTCGTTGTGGGAAGCGTCAGCGATTCCGAGCTTTACCTGTATCTTGTTGACAACGACCCCGACGACGGCGACGATAACATCTACATGGCAATGTACATGGACGACCAACTTATGGCAGTTGGCTATGACACCCTCGAGGGCTACGACCTTAAGGGCAGATTCTTCTCGGAATCTGCAAGGCTTTATGATTATGCCGATTTTGCCGAACTCCCGGTGGGAACGGTAATCCGGCTGGCGTGGAGCGGAACCGCCGAGCAGAGCGCGCAGGAGGGCGTTAAATACCTCTCATGGATTTCAAGATTCCAGTTTTCCGGCTCGGAATGTGCATACACCGAAGAACAGCTTGCCGAGTACGCCAAGCGTGCCACCGCCTTCCCCTTTGACGAGGAAACCGCCTGCGCAGGCTGTGAGGGTATGACGCAGTATGAAGATTTGGTAAACGGTGAAGTCTTCTTGGAGGGTCTTGTCCCTTACGAGCCAGTTACCAAATTTTATGAACTCAGAGAAGAAATGATCAAGGAGCTTGATGAAAAGGTGACCGTCAAGGAGGGTGGCTACAGCTATTATTATAACAATGGCAAAACATCCAAAAAAAGTGTTGAATGTGACTATGTCATGAGCGAAGAGGAAATATATCTCTTTAAGGCTCTTTCGGGCGGAGGCGAAAACCCATACTATTTCAGCAGCGACATCCTTTCAGCCGTCGGCTATCCAGAGGAATTTTACGACCGCGCGCTTATAAACTATCTTGAAGACTATGTGCTTATATCATACGGTCTGCCAAAGGTCGAGGGCTTGGATTATGTCAAGCTGTTCAGGATGATACCGGTCGAAGAGATAACTGAAGAATAAAAGCATAAATATAGCCCCTCCGGAAGCATTATGAGCTTTCGGAGGGGCTTTTGCTGTTTATCAAAGGTTTTCAAACCTCTTTACGCCGCGGGTGACAATCCATGCGTAGGACGCTCCCACTAATGCTCCGGCTACTACCAGCCAGATTGCAAGGGTAATCCAAAGGTCAATGGCGGATAGGACGATTATCAGTATCAGCGGCAGGAAGGTTATTACCATGTTTATAAACATTGTAAACATAACGCTCATTCCGCTTTTTACCGCGACCGCTTCATCCGTCCAGTCCAGAATCGGATGTCTTAAATTCTCTATCATGCCTATATTGGCGGTCAGAAGGGTATATACAGCCAGAATCAGGAAGGAATAAATAACGAACGCCCAGTTTACATAGCAGGCGACGTTTATTGCTATCCACATCATGACCGATACCGGGGCGGTGGCAAATATATGGAATCTGAGCTTTGAGACGATTATTTCCTTAGAGGACATCGGCAGACTGCGCAGAATCCAAAGGGTCTTACCCTCTATCGATATAGTTGCCGAGGTGAAATATATCATTCCTATAAGGAAGATAGCCGCACATATCATAAGCGAAGCAATAATGTTCTGAGCCATTTCCACATTGGCAATGAGGACTGCAAACATATCCTTCTTAATGATAATGAACACAGCCGCAATTATTCCCATAACAACTCCCAAGCCGGAATTAAGAAGGTAAGGAGCGCTGGCGAAAACGTGGCTTACCTCGCGGCGCAATAGCGCTTTTTTGGGAGATACAGCGTCGAACTTCGCCTTTTTTTCCTTGATTCGCACAGTTGAGTGAGAATCCGCAATAATGCGGTTGAAGGTCTTTGAAAGCACCCAGAAGACTATAACAAACGGCACAACACAGACCAATGCGGCAAGAAGCATATAAAGCAGGTTTCCGTCGCTGATGGCAGAGCCGAACCAATAAAGCGGCAGGACGGTTTTAAGCTTTCCGGCTATAACTGCGCCGTTCTGAATAATAAGCTCCAGATACTTCTGCGCGGAAGCGTAAAAGTAGAAATACACCGCCAAAAAGCCGAGCGTGAATATAACGGTAATAAGCGTTTTGGACTTTGCCTTTCGGGATATAAGCGCTATAACCCATCCCATAAGCACGCCCATGGCGGTCGAAAGGAGCAGCAGCCCTGCCGAAAGGATTATAAAGGCTATAACTCCCAATACGCTGAACCCGACAGTTATCGCCCAGACTATAATGGCAGGGACAAGCACCGAAAGGAAGTAGGCAAGGTTAACCACAAGCAGAGACAAAATTCTGGATATAATTATATACATCGGCGGTATTGGCATGGAAAGAAGCAGGTCATTGTCCTTGGCGTCAAAGATCTGGGTCTTTGCTATTGCCGCACTGCCGATTATCATAAGAACAAAGCTTACAATGGCGTATATCGCAAAATACACCCAGCCGGCGCCCATGGCGTTAAACGCGGTGAGCCCCATAAACATAGCTCCGAAAAGAAATCCGAAGACTACCAGCACATAGATATAAAGTATTGCCAGAAGAACAAGCTTGCCCTTGGAAACTCCCTTTTTAGCTCTGGCGGATTTTCCGCCCATGGAGCCTAAAAGCCCTAAAAGCTTTATTTTTACAAGATGTTTAAGCATACAGGCAACCTCTCTTATTAAGAATTTGTCTCGGCGAGCTCTAAGAATACATCCTCCAAAGAGCTGTCTCCCTTTACCTGAGCCATGCTTCCGTTGGCGATTATCTTGCCCTGCTTTATTATGGCTACCCTGTCACAGAGCTTTTCTGCAACCTCCAAAACGTGGGTCGAGAAGAATATCGCGCCGCCGTTGTCGCAGATTTCACGCATGATGCCCTTTAGCTGGTGAGCCGCGACAGGGTCCAAGCCGACAAATGGTTCATCCATTATGATAAGCTTGGGGTCGTGTATCAGTGCCGAGATGACTGCAAGCTTCTGCTTCATGCCGTGGGAGTAGGAGGATATAGGCTGACCCAAATCACCGGCTATTCCCAGCATTTCGGCGTACTTATCCATCTTCGCCTTGCGATCCTCCTTGGAGACGCCGTAAATATCCGCGATGAAGTTGAGATACTTAACACCGGTAAGGTATTCATACAAATCCGGGTTATCCGGCAGATAAGCCATTTCGCGCTTGCAGGCTATAGGTTCCTTCTTTATCGACTTGCCGTTGATATATACCTCGCCCGCCTCGAAGTTCAGAAGCCCGCAGCAGGACTTTATAACGGTAGTCTTGCCGGCACCATTGTGCCCGATGAAAGCGTATATCTCCCCAGGCTGAATGTGAAGGCAGATATCCGAAGCGGCGACCTTATCGCCGTAGGATTTTGTAAGATGCTCGATTTTTAACATGGCTCATTCCCTTTCTTATCACAAATAATATAGCTTACTGCAATGTGATATCAAAATGATATCACATTGCAGCTCGGTTGTCAATAGCTTTTTCCTTAAAATGGGCGGAGAAATTCTTAATTTTTCACTCTGTCAATCCTTGCTGTAAATGATTCGCCCTAACTCAGGGTGCTTGGGCAGAATATCCTCCGCCAGAACGCTTATAGGCGCGCTCGCCCACGGATGGCAGAGGCTTGTGTTCCACTTCTGATCCTTGCCCCAGGCTTCAAAGCAGGTCGTTGCACCCTCACGCACCATGTTATACCAAGAATGCTCGCCCTGCGAAACTATCAGGGAGTAAGCATCCATATGCCGTCCAAGGCGGCAGAGCGCCTTTAGCAGGAAGTATGCCATATAAACCCCACAGCAAAGACCTTTCTTAACGATAAAGTCCCCCACAGCCCGCTCGCTTCCATCCTTCAAAAAGCCGTAAAATGCCGGCAGAATGTTTGAATGGAGCGCAATATGGCAGCTTTCCCGCCTGTCCTTATACAGTCCAGTTTCAGGGTCATAAAATTCTCGGTTGAAGGCTTCTATAAGCGCTGGGCTTTCCTTCTCATGGGGGATATCAAGAATATCCCTTATCTGCTCGGTCTGCAAAACACAGCCGATGTAAAATGCATTTATGACGTTATGCGGCTCATCACTGCCGTCAGGCGGGAAATCGTAGCCGTCGCGCAGGTTGTCAGGCCAGTCAACAAGATTCCATTCGTCAGTGACGCAGCACAAAAGCCCGTCTTCCCTTGCGTATTTTTTGAAGTGAGAGATTATCCCCTCACAGACGCTCAGATTCTCTTTCAAATACTCCTTATCCCCAACTGCGCTGTAATACCGCAGGGCTAAAATCGGGAACTGGAAGGAATAGTCGGCAATCTCCTGCAAAAAGGAGCCGGGAGTAACCGCCAGCAGACCTTTTCTTATCTTAGCCGACTGCATCTGGTTGTCTATCGCCTTTTTAAAAAGGGATGTATCGCCGGTGAGAATCAGGTGCGAAGCACTTGTTATGGTCAAATCCCCCGCATACTGCCCCTTTTCGCGGGTGGGACAGTCTACAAAACACTCCTGTGAGCCGTATTTTACTCCGTTTTTGCAGATATCCCATATGCTCTTTAATATCGGCGAGGCTGTTTCAAGCTCGCAATAGCCGTCGTCAAAGGGATAGTGACGAACGATTGCCTTTACTGATATTATCTCCGCGCCATCCTGCGGGATGACTGCGGCATAGCGGAAGCCACGGTAGTCGTACTGCTCAAATGTTCCTCCGCCTGCCGGGATAGTCCAGTACTCCTCGTACAGGCAGCCGCAGCGCATATTATAGCGGACATTGCCGCTGCCATCAAGCTCCTCGCCGCTGAGGATGCGAACCCGCGCGCCGGCTTCTACCCTTGCGCTGATGCACAGAGTGCCGGTTATCTCCTCACCGAAATCGTATAAATATCCACCGTTTTCCAATGGCTTGACGGTGAAAGGCTGCTTTTCATATACCTGAAGCGGCTTTGCAGGATATGGGCTGAAAATGTGGTCGGTAACGATTTCTGAGCAGGTCTGCCAGCCGCTTATTCCTGCCCGGCCGTCAAAATCCTCCGAAAACATTGTGTTCAAGCCGATTATATGACTTGGGGCATATCCATTAATGAAAGCACTTTCCCAGCTTGAATCGGTATGCAGAATACAGTTTTCACCGGAATAGAGCTCTGCAATAAAGCCTATCCTTCTGTCCCCGCTCTGATAAGCTCGGTTGATAAGCCCTTGATAATAAACGTCTGCGCGGATTTCATTCTCGCCGTCTTTTATGAAAGATGTAACGTCAAATTCGTTCCAATAGTAACAGGTGTAATATCCCTGTGCCGGGCCCTGACCTACAAAGCTTCCGTTTATATAAAGCTTGTAGTAATCGTCCGCAGAGACGCGGATATGCGTCCTTGAACCGGCTTGGCTGATGTTAAACCGCTTTCTCACATAAAACCGAAGGTTCTTAAGCTCCTGAGAGGGCTTTTCTTCCTCTTTTCTAAGCTGAGGGGAGTAAACATCTATAGAGGTCAAATCCGCAAGCTTTTGGGGACATATCCACTTTCCGTATTCAAATATATCAGATTTCATAAGCATAATTCCTTTCAGTATTTATCTGAGCTGAAAAAGGCTGTTTTTATGCTTTTACAATATCATCATGCAGTAAAGCAGGTCATTGCAACTGCCAGATATCCGGCATACATACAGATCATAAGCGCGCCCTGCCACTTCTTGAATTTCTCGGTGAACAGCGTCGGTATGATTGCAACCGCAACTATGACAAGGCAAGCGGGCATATCAAGCATCCAGCCCTGATTCGATATTTCAAGCCTGCCGCCCGAAACTATCGAGGACAGCGGCAGTATAAGCGAAAGGTCGATAATATTCGCACCGATGATGTTTCCTGCGGAAAGACCCGACTGCTTCTTTACAATGGCTGTGATGGTCGTTACCAGCTCAGGCAGGGAGGTTCCTATGGCTATCATAGTTATGGCTATTATAGCCTCCGGGATTCCTATTGCGGTGGCAATGGCTGAACCGTGGTCTACCAGAAGGTTAGAGCCGAACACCAGCATTACCGCACCCAGCACGAAGAAAACAACCTTGAAAACGGCTTCCTTCTTTGTGAACGAGGGCTTCTCGTCGGCAGAACGTTCCGACTTTGCCGACTTGATATTCTCGAAGACAAAAACTGCGAAGACAACAAACAGAACTATGCTGGCAATTATAGAGAAATGCCTTGGCTCAGAGCCTAAGCTTCCCAGCCATACCACTATAATGGCGGCGATAAGAAGCAGTCCCTTGACCAGATATTTTTTGCGTGTGATGGCTATGCTCATGAAAAGTATCGCGACAGAAAGGATAAGACCGGTGTTTGCGGTGACAGAGCCGATGGCGTTTCCTACTGCCATATCATACTTGCCCTCAGCGGCGGCCATAACCGAAACTATCATTTCAGGCATAGTGGTTGCGACAGACACTATAGTCGCGCCGACGATGAATTTCGGGATTCCCGAAACCTCGGCTATCCACGAGGCGGAATCAACAAAGAAATCTCCGCCCTTTACGATAAGCGCGATTCCGATTGCAAACAACAGCAGATGAATCCAGATTGACATGATTAAAAACCTCCGAATAAAGAATTTTTTCGCTCAAATAAAGAATTTTACTTTGGGACAAAAATAAAGACCCATCTGCCCCAAGGCAGATAAGTCTCATTGTTTAACGCTCTGCCGGGAAAAATCCGTGATGTCGGCAAAGCTACACATATATATTGTGCCAATTACTCCCTTATCGCAATTATTATAACCTTGCTTCGGCAAAATGTCAATAGGAAAAAAGTAAAATAATTCAGATTTACTATTGTAATATGGGTCGAAAAATGCTATAATAGTTAAAAATAATAAATTTATTGTGATAGAGAGGTATTTTTATGGCTAATGTAACTATTTTCGACCACCCGCTTATCAAACACAAGATCTCCCTGCTGAGGGACAAGAACACCGGCACTAAGGATTTCAGAACGCTTATTGAGGAGATTGCAACCCTGATGGGTTATGAAGCCCTGCGCGACCTTCCTTTGGAGCAGGTTGAAATCGAAACCCCAATCTGCAAAACCCTTTCTCCGATGGTTTCCGGCAAGAAGCTTGCAATAGTTCCCATACTGCGTGCAGGCTTGGGAATGGTAAACGGCATTTTGGCGCTTGTCCCCTCGGCAAAGGTAGGACACATCGGAATGTACCGCGACGAGGTCACACACATCCCGCATGAATACTACTGCAAGCTGCCCGACAATATCGGCGACAGGACTATAATCGTTCTCGACCCCATGCTTGCCACCGGCGGCTCGGCTGTGGACGCTGTTAACCTTATCAAGCAGCGCGGCGGAAAGCATATAAAGTTCATGTCTATTATCGCCGCGCCGGAGGGCTTGAAGCTTCTTTCAGAAACTCACCCCGACGTTGAAATATACTGCGGAAATCTGGACGAGAAGCTCAACGAAAACTGCTATATCGTCCCCGGACTCGGTGATGCAGGAGACAGAATATTCGGCACCAAATAACAATACAATCTAACATAAAAGTTTTTAACAAGTGATAGGAGGAAAACCAATGCTCGAACTTTTGCCAATCATCATACCAATCGTTATCGTCGTGGTGCTGATAGCGTTATTTGTTTCCGCGGGCTATGTAAAAGCCCCGCCGGATACCGCGCTTATCATATCAGGTCTTCGCAAAAAGCCTAAGATACTTATAGGTAAAGCCGGATTTAAGGTTCCGTTCTTTGAAAGGGTCGACCGCCTGTCACTAAAGCTCATCCCGCTGGATATCAAGACCGGCGACGCTGTCCCCACCGCAGACTGCATCAATATCTATGTTGATTCAGCAGTAAACGTTAAGGTCAGCCCTGATTCCGAATCCATAAACATAGCCGCCCAGAACTTTTTGAACAAGACAATTGACGAGATCGGAAAGATAGTCGGCGAGGTTCTGGAAGGCAACATTCGTGAAATCATCTGCACCATGCGCCTGAGGGAGCTTATAGGCGACAGAAAGACTTTCGTTGAGAAGGTATCAGAAAACGTCATCCCCGACCTTAAGCGCATGGGCATAGAGCTTGTCAGCTTCAATGTTCAGAGATTCTCGGACGCTAACCATGTCATCGACGATTTGGGTATCGATAACATCTCGCAAATCAAAAAGGACGCAGCTATAGCCAAGGCCAACGCCGATAAAGAGGTTGAAATCGCCCGTGCGCGTGCTTCCAAGGAAGCCAATGACGCTAAGGTGCAGTCTGAGACCGAAATAGCCATCAAGCAGAACCAGCTCCAAATAAAGCAGGCCGAGCTGAAAAAAGGCGCAGATATCAAGCAGGCAGAAGCCGACGCCGCGTATAAGATTCAGGAAGAGGAACAGCGCAGAACGGTCGAAATCACCACCGCAAACGCTAACCTTGCAAGACAGGAAAAGGAGCTTGAGCTGAAGGAGCGCGAGGTTTACATTCAGGAAAAGACCCTTGAAGCCTCCATCATGAAGGAAGCCGAGGCCAAGAAATATGCCGTTCAGCAGGCGGCAGAGGCCGACCAGTACGAGCGCCAGAAGGTTGCCGAGGCTGAGCTGTTCGAGCGCATGAAGCGCGCAGAAGCCGAAAAGTACGAGGCCGAGCAGGACGCCGAAGCCAAGAAGGCTCAGGCAGAGGCAGAAAGATTCGCCAAGGAGCAGGAGGCCGAAGCTGTAAAGGCGGCGGGCTTGGCAGAAGCCGAAGCAGTAGCCGCAAAGGGCAGAGCGGAAGCCGAAGCTATCCAAGCCAAGGCAGAAGCAGAAGCCGCAGGTATCCTTAAAAAGGCGGAAGCCATGAAGGAATACGGCGACGCTGCGCGCCAGCAGATGGAGCTGGACACCCTCAAGGTCTACTTCGAGCAGCTTCCCAAGATTGCCGAAGCCATCGGTCAGGGATATTCAAATGTCGAGTCCATCAAGATGTTCGGCGGAGAATCATCTCAGCTTGCGGGCAATATCATGACATCCATCACTCAGGTATCGGACGGTTTGAAGGAATCCACCGGCTTCGACGTTCAGTCGCTTCTTGCCGGATTCTTAGGCGGTAAGCTTGCAAACGCCGGAGATGGCTCTAAGCCAGCGGCGGATGTTGCAGAAAACAGCTGATTTTTGTAATATTTTGTACATAATATACTATATGTAATGTAATTTGTATGATAATCCCCGCAGATAACCCCTGTGGGGATTTTTCGCACGACAGATGCCACGGAGAAGCATATGAAAATAGAGTTAAAAGCAAGAACCGCCGAAACGGTAACCATATATTTTAATAAGGCTCAACAGGACATAATAAAAAGCACTCTGCCGCAGAAAGTCAAAACCTTGGAGGAAGCACTGCAAGACTATCAAAATACCATGCTTCCTAATGCTACAAGCTATGGCAGAACGATATTTGCCGATGAAAAGTATGTCGGTGATATATGGTGCTACTGCATAGACAAGGGCGAAACACCAAACGCCATGCTGAGCTACTGCATATTTGAAAGCTCGCTGTGGAAAAAAGGAATAGCATCAACTGCTGTTTCTATGTTTTTGAGATTGGTAAAAGATAAATACCGGCTTAAAACAATAGGCGCTTTCACATACTCCGACAATCCGGCTTCGATAAGAGTGCTTGAAAAGAACGGCTTTTGCCTTGTCGAGGAATTCATCGAGGACGGTAAGCTTTCGAGATACTATCAACACTCATATGATTCTTGTAATATTTTGTAGATAATATACCTATTGTAATGAGATATGCATATCCCCGCAGATAACCCCTGTGGGGATTTTTGCACGGACGGAGCATGGAAAAGCATGGTTTACATAATTCATCACATAATTGTACTGAGTATAAAAATGATGAAATGATGAATTGATGTAATAAATTAATGATATAATCAATCCTTACTGTCTTAATTACATAAATACATGAGGTTTTAACCCGGCAACTTCATGTAATTCCGAGTTAATTTCATCATTTCATCATTTTTTAACCTATAGAGATTATGTAATCCAGTTGAAAAGTCGCTAAAAATGTGATACAATATTACCATCAAATTATATCAACAATTATCCGTGATTTGCCCTGAAAGGAACCATCATGAAAAGAATCCACAAGATAATCGCCGCTGTGATAGCGGCTGTTGCGGCGGCTATCCCCTATTTTTACTGGGAGAACAACTCCCTGACCGTCTCAAACTACACCTATGAAACCCAGAAAGCCGGAAAATCGCTTGATGGCTTTAAGATAGTTCACATCTCCGACCTTCACAACAAGCGCTTCGGCCGCAAAAACAGCCGACTGATTAAGCTGATACGCGAGCAGTCGCCGGATATAATAGTCATTTCTGGGGATATCGCCGATTCGCGCCACACCGATATAGCAGCGGCTGTGGAATTTGTCTCCGAGGCTTCGGAGGTGGCGCCGGTATATTATACCACCGGCAACCACGAGCACAGGTTTTCCTCCGAGAAGTTTGACCGCCTTATTTCCGGCATCCGTTCCGCCGGCGGAACCGTTCTTTTGGATGAGACTGCCGTTATTGAGCGCGGAGATGAGAAGCTTTATATCACCGGTCTTGCGGATTCCTCCCTTCATTTGGGCAGACTTGATGGCATCATGCCCAAAGCGCCAGACTGCCTTTCCCTGCTGATATCACATCAGCCGCAGTTTATCGACTTTTATACAGAATCCGGCGCGGATATCACCTTCTGCGGGCACGCCCATGGCGGGCAGTTCCGTATACCGGGCATAGGCGGATTTATAGCTCCCGGTCAAGGGTTCTTCCCGAAATATACTGAGGGGATGCACCGCCGCGGAGATAAAGCTGTAGTTATAAGCCGCGGGCTTGGTTCGAGCGTTATCCCATCAAGAATAAACAACAGACCAGAGGTCGTTGTGGTGACTATAAAGAGCGCACAGTAAACGGCGATTTGTCTATTTCATCCTAATATAATGGGGTTATTTGAGATAATTTTGGATTGACTTTTGTGCTGACTTGTGTTAAAGTGTATTTATCGCAAATACACCTGTATGTACTTTGAATACTTACAGAGATTCAGTCATATTTCACTATCAAAGCGAGGAATACCAATGAGCGAAAAGTTTGTTGTTGTCAGAGCGGATGTTTTGCCGGAGGTTATCTTGAAGGTAATTGAGGCAAAGAGGATGCTTGCCATAGGCGAAGCAAGAACATCCACCGAAGCCTGCCGGGCAGTCGGGATATCGCGGAGTGCATATTACAAGTATAAGGACTGTGCTTTTATCTACAACGAGGAAACCAATTCAGGAATAGTCACCTATTTCTTCACCTTAAAGGACAAGGCGGGCGTTTTCAGTGAGGTTCTGGCGTGTCTTTACAACAACGGAGCGAATATTTTAACCATCAACCAGAATATCCCCATAGATTCCACCGCCACCGCGACGGTCACTGTAAGGTTCGAGGCTGGAAGCAAGGATTTTCAGCTTGTCCGCGAGCAGCTTTCGGCTTTGAGCGGAGTTGTCAAGGTCTCGGTATCCTACGGCAAATAAGTAAGATTATTCAGAATGGAGAAATAATATATGTCAACAACCAAAATAGCTGTCATGGGCTTCGGAGTGGTAGGCTCCGGAACTGTCGAGCTGTTAGATAAGAATAAGGATATCATAGAAAACCGCTGCGGTCAGGAAATCGAGGTAAAATATATCCTCGATCTGCGTGACTTCCCCGACAGCCCATATAGAGATAAGCTAACCAAGAATTTTGATGATATCTTAAACGACCCCGAAATCACTGTAGTAGCCGAGCTTATGGGCGGCAAGACCTTTGCCTATGACTACACCAAGCGGCTTCTGCAAAAGGGAATAAGCGTTGTTACCTCAAATAAGGAACTTGTTGCGACGTATGGCGCCGAGCTTTTAAAAATCGCCAAGGAAAACGGCTGCAACTATCTGTTTGAAGCAAGCGTCGGTGGAGGAATACCGATAATCCGCCCGCTGCACCAGTGCCTTGCCGCAAACCGTTTCAGCCGCATTGCAGGAATCCTCAACGGCACCACCAACTATATTTTGACCAAGATGATATACGACCAGAAGTCCTTTGATGAGGCTTTAGCTCAGGCACAGTCCTTGGGCTACGCTGAAAAGGACCCTTCTGCCGACGTTGACGGTCACGACGCTACAAGAAAGCTCTGCATATTGGGCTCTTTAGCGTTCGGCAAGCATATCTACCCCGAATATATCCACTGTTCCGGCATCCGTGAAATCACCCTTGACGATGTTGAGTATGCCGAAAATGCCGGCTATGCCATTAAGCTGATCGGTCTTATAGAAAATACCGAATCGGGAATCGTTGCGACCGTCTGCCCAAGGCTTGTAAGCATAAACAACCCCCTTTCCGGCGTGAATGACGTCTTCAACGCCATAATGGTGACCGGAGACGCCGTGGGCGAGGTTCTGTTCTACGGCAGGGGCGCAGGAAAGCTCCCCACTGCCTCGGCTGTTGTGGGTGATATTATCGACGCTGTTAAGCACAAGGGCAAGGAAATAATCTCGCTCAACTGGTCTGACAGCGACTCGCGCGATTTCATCCGCCGCTACAAGACTGCTCCGGTAAGAATTTACGCAAGGATAAGGGCAGTGAACGCCGACCGCTTGAAGGAGCTTATAACCGGTCTGTTCGGATATGTTGACTTTATTCCCAGAAAGCACCGTTCCGAAAACGAGCTGGCATTCATCACTCCGATGATGATAGAATCGGAAATCGACGAAAGACTCGCCGAGATTTCCAAGAGCGCTGAGCTGAAAAAGAAGATAAGATTGCTGTAAAATATAACCGCTGTCCGGGATGGTTTTCCGGGCGGCGGTTTTCAATTATAGGGCTCTTTCCTGAATTATTATTGTCTCTTTTCCGAGTTCATCGGCTGTTTTTTTCACATACTTATAATAACGCTTAATGCCGCCCATGTATATAACAGCAACATCACACCTATTAAGCATCCAATCTATCTGCTTCTTTTCCCTTAAATGTTCTTCTGTCTTCATCATCCCTTCAAGATAGATTGCTCTACAGTACTGTCCCGGGTCAGATTCGCTTGTCATAACCTCGTAGCAGACTATCTGCGGAAATTCCTGCTTGAGCTCCTCCAGAGCCGAAACAACGTGCATATAAAAATATCCCTTGTCGCCGATATAGAAGGCTGTAGCGCCGCGGTTGACAATCAAATCCCTTAATAATTCCTTGATTGGCGCATAAGCTGCCAATTTGGCTGCTGTTGCCTGAGCAAAAACCGATACATTCATAATAATCTTCCCTTTATAATAATTTATTTTTCCTAATAGGAATATAAAATTATTATAACATATCCGAATCGGATATACAATACATATATTGCATATATTTTGAGAGGTTATGAAAATGGGAAGGCATAAATCGGATATAGATTACAGCATCATAGGAGCAAAAATAAGGGAACTGAGAAAAGCCAAAGGTCTCACGCAGGAGCGCTTAGGCGAGCTTTCCGGGATTGAGCCAAGCAACATTTCACACATAGAGCGAGGTGTAGCAAAGCTGAGTCTGCCCACTTTTATATCCATAGCGAACGTCTTGGGAGCAACGCTGGATGAGATTGTATACGGCAACCTGCAAAAGAACTCCCACGTTTCGGTCGAGCTGATAGACAAGCTTCTGTCCGACTGCACGGATGAGGAGATAATCGCCATTGCGGAGATGATAAAGGCTACTAAGAAGATACTCAGGAAACAGTAAAATAAACCCTGTACTGCTGTAAAATATGACCGCCGTCCGGTGATTTTTCCGGACGGCGCATAAACTTATAGAAGGGTGAAGATAGTATGGGAAGGCACAAATCGAATATAGATTACCGCATCATAGGAACAAAAATAAGGGAACTAAGGAAAGCAAAGGGCCTTACGCAAGAACACTTAGGAGAGATTTCGGGGATTGAGCCCTGCAACATATCCCACATCGAGCGCGGAGCGACAAAACTCAGCCTGCCCACGTTTATATCCATAGCGAACGCCTTAGGAGCAACTCTTGATGAGATTGTTTACGGCAACCTTAATAAGAGCTCCCACGTTTCGGTCGAGCTGATAGACAGGCTTTTGTCCGACTGCACCGACGAGGAGATAATCGCCATTGCGGAGATGATTAAGACCACCAAGAAGATATTAAGAAAGCAGTAAAATAACCCCGTGCCGAGGTAATATGTCCTTCGGCGTGGGGTTACATTATGCTCTAACTTTTTATTCTTTTACGTTTTCATCTGTATCTATATTTTTCGAGATATCCACAGTCCGTGAGCAAAGCTCGCCCGCCTCCTCGGCGCTGTGAGTTATCATCAGAACGGTCTTACCCTCTGTCAGACACTTCACCTGCGGAAGGATGTATTCGCAAAGGGTTTCATCGTCTATCCCTTTAAAAGGCTCGTCGAGGATGATATCTCCTGCGCCGCAGAGCAGCGCTCTTGCAATGGCGGCTCGGCGCTTCTCCCCTCCTGACAGCGTTTCGCTCGGCTTGAAGATAAGCTCGTCGGTAAATCTGAAGGCTTTAAGGGTTTCGTAGGCTTCGCATGGGTCAGCCCCCGCAATTGCAAGGTTTCCCAGCGCGTTCAGACAGCCTATCAGCCTATCCTCCTGAAAAACAAAACCAAGGCGGTCGGGTCTTTCGGCTTTGCCGGAATCCTGACGCTCAAGCCCTGCCGCAATGCGCGCAAGGGTGGTTTTTCCCGCGCCGGACATTCCCATAACAGCGGTATGCTCCCCCGGGGCGAGTATCAGGGTGACATCATCCAAAACTGTCCTGCCGCCGAAGCTCTTGCTTATGCTTTCAAGGCTGATGCCCTCAGCCGCTGGCTTATTTCCGGATGCCGTGCGCTCCGATATCTCTTTAAGATATTTTTCGGGATACGCCCGCTCGGGTATCATAAGCACCCGCTTTAATATGAACATTATCAGCTTTTCAAAAGCCGTGCTTATAAGTATTATCGCCGCCGTCCACGCCAAAAGCTCGCCCGTTTCAAAATAGAGCTTTGCGCGGTAAAGCCGCTCTCCTATCGAGCCGGAGGATATTCCTATAACCTCCGCCGCCACTCCCGACTTCCAGCAAAGCCCCAGCGCAACCGAGCAGGCGGAAATCACAAACGGCATAAGCGAGGGCATATAGATATACATGACCCGCCTGCCAAAACTTATGTTAAATACCTTAGCCATCTCCAAAAGCTCGTGGTCGACGCTTTCTATTCCCTTTAGGATATTCAGGTATATCACCGGGAAGACCATAAGGAAGGATATGAAAATGCTGAGGTTTTTGCTTCCGAACCAGATAATAGCGAGTATTACAAAGGACGCCACCGGGGTCGACTTTATCACCGAGGTGATGGGGGATAAAAGTATCTTCACCGCCTGAATTTTCGAGGATACCGCCGCCAAAACGCTTCCCAATATAAAGGCAAGCGCAAATCCGGAGGATATCCTTACAAGCGAAAACCCGAGCGAGCGCCAGGTATCTGCCTTGAAAATCATCTCAAAGAAGACCTTAGCCACCTTTACGGGTGTGGCTATTATAAGCTCCGAACCAATGCGTAAAGCCACAGCCTCCCAGACAGCTATCCAGAAGGCTATGGCAAGTACCCAAAGCAAGGTCGATTTGTGTTTTTTCAGAAAATTATTTAACGTAATAGAATGCTTCATCAGGAAGCTGTCCTCCAACCGACGCGGGGTCGCTGTTGTAAAGCACCTCGAGGTACTTTTCTATGCTCGTCTTCATATCTTCGCCGGTGAGCGAAACTATATTGCAGTAAGGAAGAGCCTTTTTAGCAACGCCCTCGGCTACTATATCGTATTTGCCGACAAGTGCGGCTGCACCGTCGTTATCGGTGTTAACATATTCAACCGAAGCAGCATACTCTTCCAAGAACTTCTCAACAGTTTCAGGGTGAGCCTCCAAAAATGCCTTCTGAACAACTGTAACACCTGTTACAAGCTGACTGCCCTCAGTCTTTTCCCACTCCTCGGTCAAATCAAGAGCTATCCTTATCTTGTCGTTCTTGGTCATTGCAACTGTAACATAGGGCTGAGGAAGAACAGCAACTGCATTTTCAGCGCCTTCGAGCATAGCCGCAACTTCGGTTGCCTCAGACTTGAACTCAACGGTAACGTCCTTTTCAGGGTCGATTCCGTTCTGCTTCAAAATGTGGTTAAGAACATATTCAGGGGTTGTTCCCTTGCCGGTGGAGTAGATGGTTTTGCCCTTCAAATCCTCAACCGAATTAATAGTCTCGCCGGTCTCGACAACGTAGAGAACGCCAAGGGTGTTGATATCTATAACTGCAATCTTGCCCTCGGTCTTCTTATAAAGAACGGACGCGAGGTTGCAGGGGACGTTTGCGATATCCGCCTCGCCGCTTACAATAAGGGGAACGATTTCGTCCGCAGTGCCATAGATGGTTACGTTATAGGAGCCTTCGGAAGCGCCCATATCAGAATTGTCCATCAGCTTAACCATACCCATGGTCGTAGGACCCTTCATGGATGCGATGTTTATACCGACATATTCGACCGCTGTGTCTTCATCGGCAACATCAGGAGTATCTGCATCATCGGCAGCGTTATCATCATTGTTTTCGGGAACCGAATCCGTAACCTCCGGCTTGTTGACGTCCGCATCGGGAGCAGGCTCTGAGCCGCAGGCCGACAGGCACATAACCGCCATCATCATGCAAAGCACAAATGCAATTATTTTTTTCATTGTGAATCCAACCTTTCAAAAATATCCGCTTGGGGATTTAGTACTATTATTTTATTTCCTATGCTCGAAATTATCCCCTGGTTTTCAAGCTTAGAAATTGCTCTGAAAAGGCTCGCACGCGACAATCCCAGTCTGCGCGCAAGCTCATCCTTTGAAAAGCTGAGCGTTACTACTCCATCAGACCCGCTGTGCTTAAGCCAGAAGGCAAGACGCTCGGCGCTTCCCGAAATGGACATCAGCCGAAGCTTCCCGGCAAGATAGAGCATCTTTTGATTGCAAAGGCGAACATACCGATACATCAGCACCCTGTTTTCGCCGAGAAGCCGTGCAAAAACGTCCTTAGGCAGGAAAGCCGCTTTCAGGGCGGTTCTGGCTTTAAGTCGGGTAGGCATATCCTCCCGGACGAAAATATTGCAGATACCGAACTCTGCGCCGCGTCCTATAGTTGAGACAGCGCCCTGCTCGCCCGGAGCAACACTCGCACTGCCGCGGAGTATCAGACCGACACATAAAACGCCGTTTTGCTCCTCCGAAATCTCTTCATCCCGCTTGAAATCGCGGAAAAACCAGTTTTCTTCAAAGCCAAGACCCTCGAAAAGCGAGGAGGTTTCAAGAGCCTTTCTAAGCATTTCTCTGTCAGTCATGACCATTCTCCCTACGGTGGCAGGTTACTATAAGTCCCTGCTGCAATGATGCCGGAGCAGAATAGTCCCCTTTGCAATTATGATATTATAATAGATATTTGATAGAAGATTATTTGCATTTTGCGAACAAATTATTAATATTTGTCTCATATGATACACTATTTGCGGATGAATGTCAAGGAATATCGGAAAAATGCCGCAAAAATCTGCGTGTATATAGCATTATACGGCGGTCTTTGACGAGATGATCATATCTCATTTATATCCTGCTGTAGATACGCTATAGTATCCCTGACGGTATCACTGAAATCCCTTGTGGTATAGCCCAGCTCTGCGGTTGCTTTATCGTGGCAGAAATCAACATTGTCTGCAAGAGTTTTTATGGAATAGGCGGTATAGATAGAGCGCTTGCGGGTGATTTTTGAATACAGCTCATACACCGGTATCAACAAACGGGCTAAAGAATACGGCATAAACGGAAGTCTGAATTTTCTTCCTGTCAGTATGCGCATATTCTCCATAAGCTCCTCCAACAAAATATATCGGTTTGAAAGTATGTAGCACTCGCCTCGCCTGCCCTTTTCAGCCGCCAATATAACTCCCTTCGCCGCGTCGCGCACGTCCACAAAATCATAGCCGCCATGAACTCCGACCGGAAGCCGGCGGTTCAGGTAAAGGCTCATCATCTGAACAAGATGATTGCTCCTGTACCTGTCATAAGGACCTACGATTCCGGAAGGATGAACTATTACGGCGTCGAGACCGCTCTTTGCGGCGTCCATAACCGCCTGAGTTGCTTCTGCCTTTGTCTTTGCATAAGCTCCCTCAACTGTATCCGGCGAAAAGCTGTCGACCTCGCGAACCGTGCCGCCCTTATTCTCCGGTATGGCGTGAACCGAACTGACATAAACAAGCCGCCGAACGCCGTATTGACGGCATTTTGATATAATATTCCGCGTGCCGATGACATTCACGCTGTAAACCGCAGGTGATACCTCCTTCTGAATACTGACTATCCCCGCGCAGTGGATGACTATGGTTTCAGCTCCATCTGTACTTTCAAACAGCCGGTCTAAGGTCTCTGGCTTGGTAACGTCCCCTGTGATATAAGAGATATTATCCCCGGGTATGCCGATTTCCTTGGGAAGAAGCAAGCCCCGGATTTGACAGTTGGTGTTGACAAGCTCCCTTATTATTGCCCCGGCGAGATGTCCTGCCGCTCCTGTTATTATATAGACGATATTGTTCATATGCCCGCCACCTTTTTTCAAGAATACTCTTGCTTTTACTCCTTCTTCATGTTATATTATAATCAACTACAGTTGCTTATTCAATCATCGATTTTTATCAAACGACGGTTAAACAACCAAGCTTGAAAAGAGGTGCTTATTTTGGCCAACAGGATGGATCTGCGGTATATCAAGACCGAAAAGCTGATTGAAAATACCTATCTGAGCCTGAAAAGAAAATATCACCGCCCGATAAAGGTCAGCGAACTTTGCGAGGCGGCACTCATCAACAAAACCACCTTTTACACGCATTATGAAACGATGGAGGCTCTTCACGCACATATATGCGAAAAGGAGGTCGGGCGGATCATTGAAGGCTGCCCGAATATCGATACTGCTTTTACCGATACCGGAAGCTTTGTAAAATCCCTCGTTTCCGCAATACAAAACTGCTCCCCTGTTTTGGAAGCGCTTTTTTACGATGATATGCTGGGGCAGATAAGCGCCATTGAATCGGTAATACTAAAGCATTATCTGGGACGCGGAGTATCTCCCCAGCAGGAGATGAAGATGATATTCGCAATCGGAGGAGCAGCTAAGCTTCTTATACCAGATCAGAGCGAAGAAAAAATACAGCTGACTATACAGCTTATAGATAAGGTCATTCATAGCTAATCGCTAAAAAAATATGAAAGGCGGCAAAACAATGAAAAATATAGCTTTTTCCTGCAAGATAAGGCAGGCTTTCACCGAAAACACCGAATATATCGACGGCGGCGAGGCGGATATCCGGCTGAATGTAGAAAGAATCGGTGGGGATGACATCTCCGAGAATTATTCCGTTAAAGTCAAAAACACCGGCAAATCGGACTTTCTGGGGATAATTCACATCAAGGCGACAGCCGAAAAGGGCTCGCCAAAATTTTTCATGCCGGGATTTATGTATAACCGCAACACTGCGGATATGCCCTCGAGCGGAAGAAAAAACTTTCCAAGAATCAAGGACTACGGCGTAAGGCTTCCCGAATCGCATTACTGGATGACAAGAAGCGACAGGCTCGCCGAGCCGATGGCCTTGGTTTACGACAATGGTGACATCTGGGGAATCTCTGCGGCTCCCTACTGGGTGGGCGATAAAGAATCCAAAACGCCGGTGGATATGCAGTCAGGTAAGGGACAGCTGTACCAATTCAGCGGCTTTACCTGCGACTGCAACGACGGCGGCAGGGTGAGCGTCGGCTATACTCTCGGATATGAGAACGCGCCTTGGCTGTTTGTCCAGACCGCAACCGTCCGCGAGCGGGCAGAGGTCACTGAGGAAAACTCCTTCTTCCTTGCAAGCGGGGAGGAAGTCTGCTTCACGCTGGTTTTATACAGCTATATCGGTGAGGATGAAACGGCTGTCAACAGAGCTATCCGGCAGGCATATTATGAGTATCACCAATCCCCAAGAATGGTTGAGGGGATGAGCGAAAAAATGGCTGTATCGCTTCTCAGCGAAGCTATACGGGACTATGCATGGTTAGAATCAGAGCGGATGTATTCCGGATTCGTTTTTGACGGTCCGAATGGTTACACCTACAACAAAATCGGTTCCCTTTCCTGGACAAACGGATTTGCGGTTGCCGTTCCCATGCTGATGGCGGCGAACAAGCTCGGCGATGACGAAGCAAGGCGGCAGAGCCTTTCATTCATTGAATACGCTATGCAGAGCTGCTCCAATCCCAAGTCCGGGCTGATGTTTGATGCAGTAGAGGGCGGCGTATGGTCGGTGCATGGCTGGTGGTACAGCGGTATGCACAGCGGAGGTCACAGCGCATATATCAACGGTCAGGCGGCGTATTATATCCTGAAAGCGTATCTGAGCGAAAGGGATGAAAGAGGAATCAATCACGCAGAATGGCTTGATTTCGTATCGCCAATCATCAAAAAATTCAATCAAGAACTGAACAGTGATTATGAATATCCCTTTGCGATGTCTTGGGATACCGGCGCAGGAATTGAGTATGATTCCATGGGCGGGGCATGGTGCCTTGCGGCAACAGCACTGTACTCGCTTGTCACCGATGATAAGAGCTATCTTGACATAATAATAAAGAGTGAGAAGCACTACTACGACAAATTTGTAAGAAGAATGGAGTGTTACGGCGGTCCGCTCGACACCGACAAGGCGGTTGACAATGAGGGCATACTTGCATACATCCGCGCGGCAAGAATCCTGCATGAAATCCTCGGTGAAAGCTGCTATCTTGAGCATCTTAAAAACGCAATTGAGTATGAGGTCAGCTTCAAGCTTGGCTACAACACCCCTATACAGGTGCGGCCGCTGAGTGAGATAGGCTGGTCGAGCTGCGGCGGAAGCATAACATCCACTGCTAATCCCCACATCCACCCGATGTCCAGCACAGTTATCGGGGAGATGAAATATCTCTGCGAGCATATGCAGGACAGCTACATCCAATCGAGGCTCGATGACACTGTAAAGTGGAGTATGCAGACCTTCAACACCTTCGACAAGGAGTACGGCTACGGAAGAGTCGGCTGGATGTCGGAGAGGTTCTGCTTCTGTCAGGGCTTGCTGACCGAGAAATACCCAAACGGCGAGACTGCAAGCACATGGTTTGCCCTTATGCCTTGGGCGGGTGCGAGCATTATCGAGGGGTTGGTAAGCTGCTTCTGATTGCTGACAGCATATAGTTAATGCTGATTTCAGCCTGAAATAATTCCAAAAAGCAGATATAAAGCCGCTGACCTATGAGATTTTATACTTATTCCGCGCTAAAAAAGTGTCTGAACCATGCATGGTCCAGACACTTTTTAATGCGGAATTAACATTATACTTATTCTACGTTAAAAATGTGTCCAGACTATGCATGGTTGCGACCATGCATAGTCATTGAATCACCGCAAAACCCACCATATAGCGGTTTTGTGGTGATTCTGTATGTGGGTTGCCCAAGCAACCCCTTTACACTTTTACGTAGAATTAGTATTATACATTCATACGCGATATCATATACGCTTGATCGTTCTGTACGGATACCACTAATCATTCTCTATCATAAAATGAATAATCTCGTTATCCGTTTCGCGCATACCCTCCCTTGCGATGGCACTGACGGTATCAATCGTCTTTTCGACATCATTCGCCACAATGCCTTCGCCGCTGTAAAACTGGCTGTCGTGCATATACATCTGCATACCCAAAAGTCCTGCCTCCACCGCAGAAGCGATTTTTGCCGCACAGCTTGCCTTTGCACCATCGCAGAGCATACCCGAATTTATGGCAAGCGCATTGACTATTGTATGCGCGATCTCATCATAATGTCCGCCGTAAAGATAGCAGATACCTGCGCCTGCTCCCGCTCCTGCGCTGGTAGCTCCACAGTATGCTGAAAGGCTTCCGATACCCGTTTTCAGGTGAATCGTAACAAGGTTGGAAACCGCCAGTGCGCGATAAAGCAAGTCCTCGGAAACGTTACATTCCTTGGCATAAACAATGACCGGGATAGATGCCGTCATGCCCTGATTTCCACTTCCGGAATTAATAACAACAGGAAGCTCACAGCCATTCATGCGGGCGTCAGAGCCTGCGGCGGCATATGCCTTTGCGCGGTTCTGAACGCTGTTTCCGTAGGAACGTATCAAAATCTTTCCTATATTTGCACCATAACGTCCGCTCATTCCCGCTTGAGCTATAGCGGTGTTGTAGTCGATTTGGCGCTTCAATACCTCTCGTATATCATCTATTCTGACAGTGTCCGCGAACTCAACAATATCCCGCACGTTCAACAGCTTCCTGTTCTGTGCCGCCTGTATTACTTCATCGGTAAAGGGCTTATCCAGCAATATCTCATCGTTTTTGTGTATGCAAACTACATTTGTGTGATTTCCGATGATACGGATATAGGCGCTATCCGCCCCGGCAAAAACCTTCACCTGAATGTCAAACGGACAGTTTGAAGTCAGCTCGCTTACAGTGATTTTGACTGATTTCAGGAAGTCGTCCATCAACGTAAGCTGTTCATCGGTAATATCAGACAGCACCTCAAGCTCTTTCTCGGCGTTTCCACAGCATATTCCGATAGCCACGGCTGTCTGCAAGCCCTTGCGCCCCTTCGTGTGCGGCACGATAACGCTTTTTACGTTTTTGATGATGTTTCTGCTCACAGCCAATTCCACTGTATCAGGCAGAGTGCCCAAGGTTTTCCGCGCAAGAGCTCCGGCATATGCCACCGCTATCGGTTCGGTGCATCCCATGGCGGGGACTAATTCTTCCCTTAATATATCTATATAGGTATCTACGATCTGTCGGCTTAACATTTCCGCTTTCTTCCTTTCGATAATTGTCTGCCGCATAACGGCAAATTTCGACAGCAATGCCATCTAAAAAACGCCGCAAAACCCCGATATCATGATTCTGCGGCGACTATTTGCTCAATATATTATAATCCGATTTCATGCCCCTGTCAAGCAAAAAGCTGAGACATTCCGTTATGACGTCTCAGCTTTTTTGTTTTATTCGGGAGTTTTATCCTCCGGCTCTGATTCTGATTTGGGTTCGCCGTCCGCAGGATTATGTTCCGAAGTGCTTTCCTCCTCTGACTGCACCTGCGATTCATCCGGCTCTTCGCCGTCCTTAAGCTCTGCACAGTCGTCAGGGGCGGGATGCTCCTTCTCCCAGCGCTTTTTGGCGTTCAAAATAAAGAATATTGTAACAACAATTCCGAATACCGTAACAGCAAGACCCTGCCAGAAATAAGGATAATGCAGTTTTATAACTGTCTTACCCTTGTTGACAAACGTCAGATGGTTCTTGGTATAAGCACCGTTGTCCGGCTCAAATATATCATGCCATGCAAGGGTGGTGCAAACATCGTCATAGTCCGAAACTATCTCTATCCTGTCGTTATAGTAATCTATTTGCAAGGGAACAATTTCGCGTTCCGGAAGCTCGTAGGCGTTTACCCTGTATGCGTGAGACAGCAGAGCACCAACCGTCGGGTTCTTTGTCAGAGCATAATGATAGCTTAAATTCAAACCTATTACAACGATATTATCGTTCTTAACAGTGCCATAGAATGGAAGATTCTGTTCAAAATCGTCCACCGTTCCCCAAACCTCGTCAAGACCGTTGACGTAAACCGTCAGCCAGTCGGTATAACCCGCAGGGAACAGGTCGCAGTTAAGGTAGCCATCTATAGTATCAAGCTCAGGGTAACCGTTTTTGAAGCGAATTGGGTAGCACTCCAAGCCTAAGAATGCGCGGCTTCCGGTATGTTCATCTGACGGTATGCCGTCCGCCATTATGACTATTCTTGTGCCGTTTTCGGAAAGCTTTATAAGCATTTCCTCGGCAGCCGGCTTGTCAGTGTAGGTAAATCCCGCAAGGAATACAATATCATACTGCGAAAGCTGTTCGTATGTGTAATCGTTTATGCACCACGAAACCGTTTCCTCGACCATAGGAAAGTCGATGGAGATGGTCGGGGCGCTTCTGCCTATGCCTATACCGCGGTATTTGCTTATTACGCCAAAGTTTTTGTCGACATTTTCCAACAGCTTATCATCTAAATGATAAAGGCGGAAATCCTTGCTGCTTTCGACAAGGTTGTAGCCGTTTTTGCTCGCAGCAGAGTCAACTTCTAAAGTGTTAAGAATTTTATCATTATTGGAATAATTGGCTGTAGGGAACAACACAGTATCATTGCCTAACTCTAACAGTCTGTCAAAGGTGTATAGGAAGCTATATTGCTCTGTAGATTCATTTACCTGAATAATATTTCGGTAATCGGCAGCCGCCTGTACTCCCTGACCCAAGCTTATAGGAACTCTGTCGTCACCGTAGCCTGCCATGATATAAACCGCTTCGTATGTTCCGCCAAAAGGCTCTGGGGCGGTAAATCTTTGAATTGTTTCCTCTTTGCCTGTGTCAATTAAGTACTCCTCTTCTAACAGGTCATACCTTTCTTCTGGCTTCACCCAGTTTTCATTGCCGAGCATCATTCTGAGTCCCAAGAAAGCTTCAACAATGAGCGACAGCATTGCAGCACCTAATATTATCTTTTTGAGCGATTTCCAGAAAAGCAGCGATGCAAATAAAAGTGTCAATGCGATTGAAAAGAATCTTAGCATCCAAAGGTATTGACTTCCCGGCAGCATTAAGAGGATTGGATATGCAGCAGTAGTTGTCATCAGACAGATAGTAACAGCCGTAATAAATCCGGGTGCACTATGTCTTTTGCTAAGGAAGGAACCGATAACACCTATTATAAACGCCGCACATCCAAAGTAGGGCATAAGCTTAACATCCGGGTCGTTCCAGCGGTTTACTATTATGCCTTCAGCAGTCCTGCCTATCGGGCTGATGGAGTGCATCAGCGGCTGGAAGAAGTTCGCCATAACGCTTAAAGAGTCTATACCGGTGATGCCGCCCCTCAGCGAAGGCAATACCCATATTCCGCATATCACCATTGAAAGAGCACAGCAAACAGCAACGCTTAAAATTCTGTGCGTTCCGTGAAGAGCTTTTCGATTGAGTATGTAATAGAAAAGAAAGAAGATGGCAACAGATATAAGCACCATTCCAGCCCAGCCAACATGGCACATTATTATGAATATAAAACTTAGAATTATTGTAATAAGCTTTTTCCAGCTGCCATCTTTAAGATAATCGTATATAGCAACAATAAAAATCGGCATTACCGTCATGCTTATGGAGCGTGCCAGAACACCCTCTGCATATAGCATAAAAAGGTTGTTCGGAACGAAGAACCATATAGCGCCGATTACGCTTCCCAAAACAGGTCTGTCATGGCGATAGCCTATATACATCCATGGTATTGCGCAAAAGAAATACATCAGTCCCACAAATATCAGGTAGCCATCGAAAGAGCTTCCGCCTGCCAGTGCCTGACATCCGGCAAGTATCCACGATGAAAGAGGCGACCAATAACGGAAAGACTGAACACCGTTATACCACTGAGGGTCTATCAAAGGAAACCAGTTTCCATCGTTTTTGATGCTGTTATACATTAAGTCCCCGCGGTAGACATAGAACATCGTGTCTGAGCCGGCAGGGTAAATGCCGCTTCGCGCAGTAAGGAACGCAACAAGCATTCCAATCAGAACATATCCGATAACAACAAACGGAATCGCTATATACCTTGCGCGCTTTTTCTTCTTTTTTGCTGCAAGTGAATTTGAAGGCACACTGTCGTCGTTGGCAGCTGTGGAGTATTCGTTTGTTAAGGAATTGTCCTGATTTAAAGCCACGTCCGTTGAATCGGGCATTTTGCCGGGCGGCACGCTATTCCCGCCATCAAAGGGCAATGCATTGTTTTCTAAATCCATATAAGTCACCGCTATCAAGCCAAAATATCGTCAAGCATACTGTCAATAACTCTTGACATTGCTTCCTTTGAGCTTTTTTCAACGTTCTGGAAGTATTCGGTAGTCTTCGCATAGGAGATGATATAGCTTCGGGTCGGGGTTTCGCTTCCTTCGATTCTTATAAGCTCACATCCCATGCCGCGAATCAGTTCCCTGATTTCGTTTCCGAAGTATTCCACCATTGTTTCAAGAGTGGGTATTACTGCGTTGAACGGCGGAATATCGTTGATGGTCTGATTCTGATACTTAGCAAAGAAATCAGTCAGAGCCTTTTCGTAAACATTAAACTCGGTAAAATCCTTGCGGGTTACTAAGATATCAAGGGTTATCTCCCACGTGTGTGGGTGAACCTGACCCTGCTTACCGTTTATAATGATACTGTGGCTTGCATTAAGATAGAATTTGAATCTGTACTCACAGAATATTTTATTATCCATATTCTCTGCCTTCACTTTCTTATTATTGCGCTTAATACTTCTTTTCAAGTAGCTTCCCCGTTTCTTTTCATACTTATTCAGGTCAAACTGCAATCTGTAATTTGGCCGTGAATTAGCAATACATATACTCAGCGGCTTTTAGCTTTTGCTGTTCGCAATGAGCTTTGAAGTAGCCTCGGCGGTCCTTATCTCTGTGTCTGGGGCTTCACTGATACCAAGATTTTCTTTAAGCTTATCCTGCGAGTCGATCAGTTTCTTTCCGTTTTCATCAATCATTATAGTGCTGTTGTATTGCCGGATAGCATCGTTCAGCGGAATATCGGGCTTAACCGGGAAAATGATATTTCCAACTACCTTTGCGCCGGAATGAACAGCAGTATTCCGCACTATCGACATTGCCGTCCCTTCGGAGTGAACATTGAAAATAAGAAGATAATTGTTTTTTGCAAGCGCACGGATGAACGTTACATCACAGAGCGCCTGAGTATCAAGCATAAACTGGTTGCGCTGTTCCTCTGAGCTGCATTTAACTACTATATAGTTAAGAGGCCATATATCTCTTTGCTCCAACTTGTCGATAAGTATTTCGACAGCAGGCTCGCAGAACGCCATATATCTTGTATTGTAAAGTTCCTGCCGGGTGAAAAGCTCGGTCAGCCTTTCTATCTGCTCACGAAGCTGCTTGTTATCCTCAGCAGACTGAGCAAGCGCCTTGTATCTGTTCTGAGCAATAATGGAAAGAACAAGCCCTCCGACAATGAAAACTGCAAGTATTATAATAAAAAGAATGAAAAGATTTATCTTTGCACTAAGGTAAGCATTATGGTCAAGAATAATTGCTGTACTCCTCACCGCCGTATTCAAACTTAACGCCCGAGGCGATATATGGAACATCATTGAGCTCAATAGTTCTGTGAACAACGCGGTTGACCTGAAGCTCTTTGATAAAATCCCTCGCCGAATCTGAAACAAAGTAGGTAGCTGTCGTAAATCCCTTGTATCGGTTTGTTTCCTGAACATCCTTGATAAAAACCAAGGCGTCCTCTTTTGAAAGCGTCCAATACTTATTCGATGAAGCGTCAAGCGTGGCAAGGATATCATTTACTATCGCCTCGTCGGATTCATCCTTGATAAGGTTTATCTGATCGAGAACCAGCTGAACGTAACCATCCTGCTGAACAGCATAAACATCCAGTATGCCATGCTCATATGTGTCGAGCTGAAGCCATGCGAGAAAACCTATGACCAAAACAACTAAAAGCACACTCAAAGTTACCAGCCAGACGTTTACCTCACTTTTTTTCTTTTTTCTATTCATAATTATGGCTGCTCCTTTCGCCCAATTTCAAATCTGTATAAACAATTTATGGGCAGCATTTATGACTGCTTTTTCATGCAGATTCAAATTAGTAAGATGAAAATGCTCGCTTTCAGACGGGCACACATTCTTTTGCATTTCAGGAATAACAAGCTTCGACTTAAATGCGATAAATTTATATTGCTCTTCCTGAGCTTCGCTTTCACTTTATTCATCCGAGTCATCATTAAAGGCTTTGTACAGTTTTTCAAACCAGCTCTTATTCTTTTCAAAATCTTTCTTGACTACAGTGCTAAAGCTGTCAGCCTCTTCCGAAAGCGTTCTTGTCTTCCACGATGATGTGGTGTTTATGCTGTTTATTATTCCCGCAACTCGGATAAAGAACACAATAAGATTGAACAGAGGCATGAATGGAACTATCCACCACTGCCTTGCATAGTATTTGCGCAAATCCTTAAATTCGCTTAAAAAGCCGCAGGTCGAGCCGTAATAGGCATAGCCGCAGACGGTGTATATTCCAAAAAGAATAAGTGTTGCAAGCGCAATTGTCTTTCCGGAATAGCCTATAAACATCAGACAGATAAGCGCAAGATACCATATCATTCGCGGGAAAGCAAAGGTATGGTCGTACATTAGCGTTTTTACGTTGATGTCCTTAAAAAGCTGTCTTGCCTTCATATCGCTTCCGATAAACATCTTCGAAACCTCAAGGCTTCCGCGCTGCCAGCGCTGACGCTGAGTATAAAGCTTATCGACATTTTCAATCGGGTCTACAAAAAAGATAGACTTTTCGCTTATATACACCCTGTCCTTTTGCAGATATCTTAGCTGGAAGGTTATCTGAGTGTCTTCGGCAAGGGTGTCAGTATTATAGAGATGAGATTTCAGTATCGCAGATTTGCGGAAGGCTGAAAACGCGCCCGAAATGGTATAAATTGCATTGAGGTCGGAAGCGTAGTTTCTTCCGGCAAGAAACGCCTGAGCATACTCCATAAATTCGAGCTTCCTGAAAAATCTCGAAAGACCGTGCGGATATTCCTCTATCATATCAGGACGGGTCATGATAGCACCGGTCATGCAGTTTATTTGGGGATCATCCTCGAACTTATCTATCATGCGGGTAAGTGCAGATGGCTCTAAAACGCCGTCAGAATCTATATGGATAATATACTTGCCGTCGCTGTTGTATATGGCAAGATTCAGCGCGCGGGACTTTCCCTGCTCAGCATTCAGCCACTGCATATGAAGACCGTCGTACTTTTTCTGACATTCGGTATACACCGAAAAGCTGTTATCCGTTCCCTTGTTGTTTACTAAGAACACCCTGATTTTGTCGTTGGGATAATCACTCTCGTAGATAGAACGGATGCACTCTTCAAGAGTGTCCTGCGAGTTGTAAACAGGCACTATAATTGATATTTCCGGATAGATAATCGGCTTTTTCACCTTACCGGCGGCTATCTTTCGCTTTATAAGAATGATAAAGCTGCCTATGGCCGGCAACACCTCCATTATAAGAGGAATGATTATCCATGCAGCCCAGAATATAAAGGAATTTGCCAGACTTTTAAGAATGTCCATATGTAAACTTTCCTATCTTCATGCGGATTATTTGTGGCTTTGTGAACACATAGAAATACAGCATTACCGAGAACGTGTAGAAAATTAATCTGCCGATTATGGTATGAGATATAAAGTATGCATCCGGACCAAAGAAATGTATTATCAAGCATATGACAGTAACTCTCAGCACATTTGCCAGGATAATATATATTGTGCCCAGAACCCCTATTACAATTCGCTCATTTACAGTATAGACCATAAAGAAAGCAAGCAGTGAAATGAACGCCATTATCTCTATGATACCGGAGCACTCAAAGTCGACCTGCAAAGTTATTGCTCCGGCGGCAGATTCTATAAACAGTATGCCATATTTGAAATATGCCGAAAAAGTATCAGTAAGATTTCCAAATAACCCTGAAATAGATGCAACCGCTTTTGCAAGCGGTTGCGTCAAAACAGGTCTTGCCAGAATCATCAGGAAAATAAACAGGCCGAAGCTTCCGGCGATGAACCGCCAGAAATGCAGCTCTGCACGCTTAAGCACGTTGAGAATATATAACCATAGCACTATAAGAACTATGCAAATAATGTACTTTATCATTTATTTTATACCCATAGCTTTTTTCTTTTTGAAGAAATATGTGCCTGAAACTGTTGCAAGGCAGAGGAATATGCCTAAGAATGCGCCTGTGGAGGTACCAGCGGTGGTAACCCACTGGTTGCCAAGTCTTATAAACTGGGCGTTTACTGTTTTAATATCGTTAGGATCCATACCGGCTTTTTCTGCAAGCTTTACAGTGTCAATTTCAAACTCAATATCATAAGATTCGGGTGTTCTTGTAATATAGCCATCACCATAAAGTTTGCCAGTTGCCCTCAAATCCTCCACGGTGTGAATGGTATTGGGATTAATATCAAAGCTTGTATCTATTATGTAATAATGATAGGACTTGTAAAGCTCCTGATTCTGCATAATTTGTTGCGGGTCAAATATCAGCTCGCCGGTAACAGGATCTTCATATACCATTCTTGACTGGAAGTCCTTATCCTGATCATACACCGTATCATTTATACTCAAGTTGAACTTACCGACTTCCCAAGCGTCGCCGTTGTAATGCTGAGGCATAACGGTTTTGGCATGACCGTAGATATACTGACCGCCATCATTATACAGTGCAGCGTTGGCGTCGACAACATTTTCACCCGTTCCGGCGGTTGCATATTGAATTACCGTGTGAGGATAATAATCCCAGTCGCTGTACTCACCATTTATAATAATACCATTAAATTCCTTATCCGAAGTATCGGAACCCTGAATATTCGTAACACCTTGTATCGGAGTCGAGCCCTCTTTGTTGCCTAAATACATACCAAAGGAAATAGAATTTTTATAATTAGGCAGATAACTTGAAGGAATAGCTATTTCCCAACAATGGGGAACTCCCCAATCCTTTGTATTGATTGCAACAGTAGCTTCATCTATGCCGTTTATAGTCAACTCCCTCGTTGGTTGAATAAGCAAGGTATATCCTAAATCCGTTGTGATAGCATACTGACCGTTTGAATTTGGTCCGGCGCCGGTTACTGCTCCGTATTCATAATCACTTGAATACAGGTAGATGTAAATCATATCACCATCCCAAACCATAGCAACCTCTTCAACTGCATTGAAATATGGGTTACAATCTTCAATGGCGTATTTCGGCACTGCTTCCCAATCCTCAAACTCACCATCGATGACTATACCGGTATATGCAGCGTTGTGGTCCTTGCCGAAGGTTACAGGCGCGCTGCCGTTATACGAAATATCGAACCACTCCGAATCGATTGAAGCGGTATATTCGCTGTAGCGGTTGCCGTTTTCGTCGGTGACCTGCTTTACGACGGTTAAGTCTGCGTTTATGGTGACGTCCTCAGTCTTATCGGTCACAGTGACGGCTACATTATCGCCGGCATTGTCCACAACATAAATATGGTAAAGACCGTCCTCACCCTTTTCAACCTTCCAGCCGCTGTCTCCGACCTTATCAGCTATGCTGTCGATAACATCCTGGTCGGGGTTTTCGCCAACGGTCTGGGTAATTCCGTTATAGGTCACGTTGAACCACTTGGAAGCGTTTGAAACGGTAATCTGAGTGTAATATTTATTTGCTTCGGGGGCGTACACGGTGTTGATTCCGTCCTGATTTATGTAGATCACCTCGCCGTTGATGTGATTCTCAAACGAGAAATCACTCGCCACCGGCTCAGTATCGCTGATAACATAGACGGTGCAGAAACCATCATCTGAAAGAACCGCATTCCAGTTTCCGTTCGCATTTGCCGTGACACTATCAATAAATGCTTGGTCGGGGTTTTCGCCGAAGGGCTTTGTCTCGCCGTTGTAGGTCATGTCAAACCATTTGGGAAGATCCGAAAGGATGTATTCCGAATACCTTAAGTCGTCCTTTTCGACTACAGCAGCCGGTGAAAGAGCCGGATTTGAGCTTTCGCCCGAGAGCTTATCAGTAACGGTTACGACAGGACTGTCGCTTGGAGCATCGATTATGTAAAGGTGATACTGTCCGTCGCTTCCGAGCTCTACTGCCCAGTTTTCGTTTCCGACCTTGCTCTGAACCGCTGCGGCAATGCGGTAATCCTCGGACACCGATCCGTTCAACTTAATAGCATCAGATGAAACATCGCCCTGATTGCACTGGATTTTGAATTCCGCAGGAAGAACACTTTCTGGAATTGAATAGAGTGCATAGTATGTTGAATCGGATTCTACAATCTTTGTTACCGGAGTTGAAACGCCGTTAATCGTAACAGGATTATTATTTACCGGATCTGCTGAAACCCACGAATAGCTGCCGCTGATAAAGTTAAATCCGGCACTGCAGCCCCATTGGTTGCCCTTGATATAAAGGTTATAGCAGCCGTCCTTATAGATAATACCCCAGTTGCTGCCTGAGCAGTTTGCACTTGCAAGGGCGCTGTTGACCTCCTCGATAAACGCTGAATTATCAGTCGGCTGTTCGGGTTCATCCGGAACGTCGGGAACATCCGGATTGACAGCACCGGAAGACGCTTTGATTTCGGCACTTGTCAGTGTGGTATTTGCATAGCTTATAGTAAAATCGGCAGGAAGCTTATCAGCCGGAACGGTATATTTAACATAGTTTTTGTCGGATTTATATGACTGCTTGCAGTTCGCAGCTATTGTATTGCCCCATCCGAACTGAACATTATCGTTATCTGAAAGCAATATTACCGGAGTATATCCGATATTCATCTGAGCCTGATAGTAATCCTTATTTCCTACCAGATAAAAAACATAATTTCCGTTCTCGTAGACTATGTTCCAGTTAAAAACATTATCAGAACCGGGTCTGGAAGCCATTGCGGCAACCATGCTGACAAACGCCTCATTGTTCATAGCCACCGGCTCCTCCAGGGTTGCGACATCTCCCCATATTGCTGGCATAGCAGGCATACCGAAGCTGTCGGTTATATCAAGCGAGTTCACCGACTGACCGCAGGTTATCGTAAACAGAATATCCTTAAAGAAGCTCTGCGGTATGTAAATTTCCGAATAACGGGTATTATTTTCTACATAGCTCTGCACATATGCGCCGGGTATGGGATTCCACAGAGAGTCCAGAATTACCGGCTGTGTGTTCGCTTCGTAACGCAGAAGCTCGTCACCGTCCTCGTCATACGATATGGTGAACTGTGCGCTTTCATACATATTTGTTACGGTATAGATATAGTATCCGCCATTATCAAGAGCAACGCTCCACTGGAAAACTCCATTTGAGCCCATGTACATAGGAAGCATACCCCACTGAACAGCAAATACAGGTCTTGCAATATCATCATTGGCAAGCGGCAGATCCGTCTCCGCGCCGGGAAGCGCGGGATCAATAACAGCAGGGTCCGTAATGGGATCTGTCATTGAGGGGTCTGTTACAGTAGGGTCTGATGATAGCTCGCCGCTATTATCCACAGGCAAAGTTGTCTCACCAGGCACAGGCTCGGTGACTATAGGCTCAGTCACAACAGGCTCTGTAACAACGGGTTCGGTTACAGCGGGCTCGGTGATCTCCGCGGCGACGACCGCCGGTACACTTCCGGCGAGTACGGCAAGACTTATCAATACCGCGGCAATGCTTTTAAGCGTTTTGTTTAGCATGATATTTCCTCCGATAGTTTTGTGTAAATCCAAATTAATTATAATGTTTATGTTATTTCTATTTCAATATATTTTATATACCGCGATTCTTACCGCAAGTACGCTTGGCGGTCTTAACCGCTATTATTATCCCTGCGGCGACAGCGGCAATCGCCATCAGCTTTTTGCGGCAGGATTTGAACAGCACAAGATATACCTTTAAAGAGTCCTTGAACGGGTTGAAGTGAGTTGCACGGTTGTTTTCTATGTAGACCGTCTTAATTGTTATTTCCTTTATCGGCGTGGAGCTTTCCTTTGCCGCTATCAGCATATTCGTCTCGTAATCAAATCTTTCGCCGGGAACATTCATAAGATATTTCATGAACTCCACAGGAATCGCTCTCAGACCGGTCTGGGTATCTGTAACCTTCACTCCGTTCATTATCCGCATAAAGTTTCTTGTTATTTTGTTGCCAAGCATACTTCTGCGAGGGACCTCAGGATTATCAAAATCGCGGCAGCCAAGCACCAACGGCAGAGGTCGCTCCTGACTTGAAACAAGCGCCTCGGCACAAGCGATGATATCCTCTATGGCGTGCTGACCGTCAGCATCGGCGGTTACTGCCCCGACAGCTTCATGGTAAGTATTCAGAATATAATTGAATCCGTTTTTAAGGGCGCGGCCTTTTCCAAGGTTCACATGGTTGATAACAATATCGCAGCCCATTGATTCAACGGCCGGGAATATCTCTTGGCGCGCTTTTTCGCTGCTTCCGTCGTCAACTATGACTATAGGACGATTCCAGACAGGCACAAGGTCTTCAATCAGCTTAATAAGCATATCATCAGGGTTGAGAGCCGGGATGAGCAGAACAACGTCTGTATGAGAAATATTCAGTTTATTCATATCAGCTTCCGACCTTTTTTATACATTATAGAACAAAATAAGATACGAATCCATATTTATATTATCACACTGATATTGCTAAGTCAATATATTTTTTCTTTTTCCAACAAATACGCTTTTGCAGTATGCGTTTTATAATTATTTCTGTCTGAAAAGCGTCCAAAAAGCGGTGCAAAATCCATCACATAGTGATTTTGCGCCCGCTTCTTGGTATCGTTTTAGACGAAATCAGCGTTACTACAACGGAAATGAAAAACGGACAAAAAGCAGTTGCTTTCATCCGTTTTATAGGTTTGGATTTCCAATACTCATATTTTTCTCTGGGTCTGAGGCCTCATAATTCATATAATAATCGGCTTGCGATATATAATATATGGCTTCAAGTGTGTCTGTTTCCGTAAATGTCGGAACCTATTCGCCTTCTTTGATGTAAGCATCTGCATAACCGCCCAAGCCGTGAATAAACGCATAGTCTACAAGAACTATATCGTCGTTCGGAGCGTTGAGCGAAAGGATAATATCCAGCTCGCCGTCATCATCGTTGTTTATCAGCTTATACCCGCAGGATGCTGTAAACAAGTGGGCAAGAACAATAACAGCAGAACTGCTTTTTTCATAGCAGCCTCCAAACCTTTCATCTATTATTGATATTTGTCTGCGTAAAGGCACATCATTCATTTCATCTTAACAAACCTGAAATTCTCCAGCTCTATCATCTCTTTAAACGAAAGGAAGCTGAAAAACCTCTGCTCGCCTGATTCAAGGCGGTATCCGTTCTCTTTCATATAGTTCCCAAGCTCCGTTCGGGTTTCCTCCTCAATTTCCAGAAGAACGCCGTATTTTTCCGGAGGGTTTATCATCGCAGCGCAGTCTATAACGTCTCCTTCATCTATGTAAATGACCGTTTCGGTTTTATCCGATAATACCGGCGCAGTTAGAAAGCCGTATACCTGATATCCCGCAAACGCAAAAACAGATAAGACAATCACCGAAAGTGAGATTATTATAACGTCATTTTTTCTCATGACAGCACCTCCAAAACATCTTTTAAAACTATATTACAAGTATAACACATCCTTACCTGCTTGGCAAGGATATCATGAAAAGACCTTGCCAAAACAATGAAAATATGCTATTCTTAAGTTACGATACCGCAGGCAAAGCATCAACGGCAGGACATCAAAAAGGAGAAAAACCATGAAATTTGAAATTGGCGGCAATTACTCCGCCGACGATGAGCAAAACAAATTCTATATAGCAGACGATGACATATCGCTGATGTACAACACCACCCTTCCCTATGACTATATCTACAGCATATTTTTAAGCGAGGACTGGCGCTATGAAATAATTGCCGACAGCGATACCGGCAGATGTGTCCAATTCCAATGCCATATAAGCTGTCTGAACGCTGAATTCCTCTCGCTCACGATTCCGAAATCAGAAAGAAAAGAGCTGTTCTTCACCGACAGTGAGCCTTTGGAAAAAGGCTCAGGCTGCCATTATGTCCCCTTTTCGGGCAGGGCATTCTTCGATAAGCAAACTAAAATTCTGTGCATAGGCGATTATAGAACCGCCGGAGAAGCTGTTGAATTTGCCCCGCATATCACAGCCGTCATCAGCGCCGGTGCATTGAAATGCGTATATCTCGAGCTGGGCAATATACCGGATATATGCGAACGCCTGAACGATAACAAGCAAAAGGAGAAAGGTGAAATGAAGCCAAGCACCAAAACCATCATCAAAAGAGCAATAGCTTATATAATCGACTGAAATCTCATATTTATCATAAGCATTGCCGTGCTGATTTCAGGAAAAAATTTCAGCGTTGAATACCTGATTGTTCCAAGCACGGATATGTTCTCGCCTGTCAACGTTATTCTGGGGCTTCTGTGCTTCATGGCGCTTCCGCTGATAAAGGATCTTATATTCAGAAACGCCAGCTTGGGCAAGCTTATAATGGGTCTTAGAGTGGTTGACACCGCCACAGGAAAACCCGCCACCGTGTGCAGTCTTGTTTTAAGAAACATGACCTTCTACCTCCTGCCGGTAGAATTGATAGCCTTTATAACGAGCGGCAAAACCATTGGCGACAGGATATCCGGCTCGATAGTCACAGAAAAAAGGCGGCAGGATACAGAATCATAAATAAATCATAACTTAATCACAAATGAAAGGATGAAAAATATGTCAAACAAGGTCAATATCCTAAAGAAAATCAAAAGCGCTCAGTGGGTAAGCATATATCAGGACAACCCCGACAAATTTAACTACGGCAGGATTCTCGCCTGCAACGATACCGATACCGCAGTGATACTTGCGTCCCCAGAAGGAAAATACGATGGATTGCTGATGATAGAAACCGACAGCATAACTCATATTGAATACGGCGGAGGCTACAGCACAAGAATGAGCAGACTTATAGACGAAGCCGGAATAAACGCCCATGCTCCCGACTTCAAGGACGAAGATATCCGCTCACAGATGCTGCGCCTTTCAAAGGATACGCAGAGAGTTGTTTCAATCGAAATTCTTGACAGCGGCTATGATGATGTTACCGGCATAGTGAGGAGCATCGACGGTGACTGCGTAAGCGTAAATATCTTTGATACCTACGGCTTTCCCGATGGCACGGCGCTTATATCCATGGAGGATATAACGCAGATTTCCCTCGGAGGCGATAGAGAATCAACCATTCAAAGGCTCATCAAATAAAAACACCGATAAATTACCCGGTCTGAAGCCGCAAACCGCGTGCTTCAGACCGGAATTTCATTTATTTCCCGCATTTGCGCGGTATTCCTCAATTTTTTCTTGCTTTTCATGCGGCAATATGCTATAATAACCTTGTATGCTATTATAATGAATAAATTATGCCAATATAATGGAGGAATATTATGCTGCTTATTGACGAGCTTAACGGCAGGCTTTCGGAATATCTCCCGAAGCTCCGCGAACTTCACTCTGTTTTGAATATCGAAGCCGCCAAGGAGGAAATCGAACAGCTTCACAACAAGGCCGCCGAGCCTGGTTTCTGGGACGACATGGATAAATCCCAAAAGATACTTCAAAGGACAAAATCCCTTGAAAACTCGGTTGAAAATGACCGCAAGCTCAACGCCCAGGCGGAAGACATTGCAACCATGATAGAAATGTACAAGGAAGAGAATGACGACGAGCTTATCGAAGAGATAAAGCAGGAAATCGACGCCTTCTGCGACAAGATAGACAAAATCACCCTTTCCACCCTCCTCACCGGCGAATACGACCACTCCAACGCGATTTTAAACTTCCACGCCGGCGCGGGCGGAACCGAAGCCCAGGACTGGACGGAAATGCTCCTGCGAATGTACGTCCACTGGGGCGAACAGCACGGCTACAAGGTATCGATTTTGGATACCCTTGACGGCGGCGACGCAGGATTAAAGAGCGCATCAGTAATCATAGAGGGTGAGAACGCCTATGGATATCTTAAGAGCGAGGCTGGGGTTCACCGCTTGGTAAGAATATCGCCGTTCGACGCTTCCGGCTCCCGCCACACATCCTTCTCGGCACTTGAAGTAATGCCGGAAATCGACGATGATATGAGCGTAGAAATCCGCCCTGAGGACATCAAGATGGATGTTTTCCGTTCCAGCGGCGCGGGCGGTCAGCACATCAACAAAACCTCCTCGGCGGTAAGACTTACGCATATCCCGACCGGAATAGTAACCTCCTGCCAGACCCAGCGGAGCCAGGTTCAGAACCGCGAATACGCCATGAAAATGCTTGTTGCCAAGCTGGTTGAAATCAAGGAAAGGGAGCATCTTGCCAAAATCGAGGACATAAAGGGCGTCCAGAAGGAAATAGCCTGGGGCTCGCAGATAAGGTCATATGTTTTCATGCCTTGTAAAGGACCATAGAACCGGATTTGAAAACGGCAACGTTCAGGCGGTTATGGATGGGGATTTGGATGGATTCATCAACGCTTATCTGAAAGCGCTTTCTAATGGGACTTTGGAGAAGTAAGATATATGAAAAATTCCGCTTCGCGGGGATTACACCCTGCGGAGCGGAATTTTTTATTTTGCAATTTATAATGTTATTTTTTTCTGATGATAGCCACAGCTCCAGCCGCCAAAGCCATAGGCAGCAGGGCAATTGCTATGCCCGTAGGAGGATTGGTATCCTGAACAGGTTCGCTAACTTCCGGCTCTGTAACCGGAACATCCGGGATAAGCTCATCGTCGCCGGACTGAACCGGATCGTCTACTGCTATGTCTATAGTGTCATCAACGTCGATATTGACCACGGGAACCTTGCCGTATTCGTGCTGGCAGTACATACAATAGTGCCACTCATACTCGCCGTCTGTGTGCATAGTCATTGAATCAGGAACGTGTCTTTCCTTTATTCCTGATGCAAGGTGGCTGTAATCGTCGATATACATATATGTTGTTGGGCGGTATACCACACGAACATTGCCGCAGTATGTACAAACGTTGTTTACATAGTTATGTGCGTTGGGGTCAACAGAAGTAACGGTTCCCGCTGTGACGAGGATTCCGCAGTCGGTGCAGTAAGTATCTCCGGAGTTGCCGGTAGATACACAGGTTGCGGGTCTTGCATTGCGAATTTCGGTGTGTACATGGTTATTGGGGTCGATGGGGAGAACAAGATCTTCTGCTTTTTCTACTTTGAGCGTACCCTTTTCGTCCGAATAATCCCTGTTACACTCAGCACAATGCCAATACTCAACAGTACCGGTATTAATACAGGTAGCAACCACTTTTTCGTGGTGTTCCATAGTGCTGTGAAAGCAATCCAGCGGGGGGATCTCGGTATTCTCGTTTTGCTTTTCTCCACAGCGTGTGCATTCCTCGTGCTTAAGACCGGGTTTGTCAAAAGTAGGCTCAACGTCTATCTGCCATTTAAAGTTGTGCTTGGTGGGGTCGATAGGAGTTTCCTCACCGGTATTGATCTTTTGATTGCAGTCAAGGCAGTAGGTATCGCCGGTGTAACCCTTGTTGGTGCAGTCAGCATCCTTGGCGTTTCTTACTTCGGTGTTCTTATGCTCGCCGGTGGGTTCGATTTCTTTGCCCTTTTCAATAACAGCCTCACATCCAGCACAAACGGTATCACCGGTATAGCCATAATCGCCACATTTTGGGGGAAGCTCGCCTACAACCTTGGTTTCGCCGGTATGGTTTGCGGGGTCCTTAGGAGTGGTAACTTTTTCTTTTTCTATTTCATTCTCTCCGGCTTCGTCAGAGAAGTTCTTGTGGCACTTGGTGCAGATGTAATGTGCGATATTGCCTTCTGCGGCGCAGGTTGCAGCCTTAGCGTCAACCTTTTCTATTGTATGCTCACACACCAACGGAGGGATTACTCTTGAAGTCTCGTATCCGCATACCGAGCAGACGCCCTTTTCAAGCCCTTCCGTTTTCTCGGTAGCTTCCTTTACTACTGTCCAATTGAAGGTGTGAGCTTCAGGTGTTGTCTTTTCGCCACACTCGCATTCGTGCCAGTGATTGGTTTCGTCAAACTTCCACTCATCGCCGAAGGTGTGAGGAATCGGTGGAATCTCAAAGCCTTCGGTGCTTGAAGCTTCCTTCTTGGCAGAATCGAATATCTTCGAGCATACTGAGCAGGTATAGTATTCAGCCATGCCTGAATTTTTATGGTCAGGCTCAACCTTATCGTGCTTTACAAATGTATGCTCACCAATTGGACGCTTTTCTGCCTCAATAGTTGTTTCAGTCTTGCCATCATCCTTCAAGATTGCTCCGCAGTCGGTGCAGGTGTAGTAGGCGTTGTTGCCCTGCTTAATACAGTTGGAATCCTCGGCAGGGGTCAGGGTTTTGTTGGTGTGGGGGCAGGTGATGGTAATTGTAGCTGATTCAGATACCGCACTAACTGATTGAGTACTTTCATTTATAACTTCTCTGATAACCAATTCAAACTTGTAATTGCCTTCTGCCACGCCATCTTTTGCCCTAAATTTCAACAAACATATCGTGCCATCCTGCGAAAAGTTTTTAGAATGAGTCCAAAGGAGATTCTTTGCGACAATCATTGAAAACTCGGGAATTTTGTTTTCAGGTTCTCCTATCAAATCAAACTTCTCCTCATCATATTTTAGGGTAAGCGTTAGTACATTGAACCCGGGATTATTTTTTACTTTTATTGCCACCTCAAAAGTGTCTCCAGAACTTATTGTCTGATTTTCAATGTAGAATGTACATCCTGAATCTGCTATAACAACCTGTGAAAAAACACATATTGTCAGCAGTAAGCTCATAAAAACGCTTGTTAATAATTTTAATGTTTTCATATATCCTCCTAATTCTTTGGACCAAGTACAATTGTTGACTTATTTGAATCGTAATCGTAATTAGCTATGTATACGCAAAGCATTGACAAATCCACTGCGCTGATATTACCATCGCCATTTACGTCAGCACCCGCTTGCACGCTAACAGTTGAAGTATTTGTGTCATAGTCATAGTTGGCAATATAAACACATAACAACGATAAATCAACAGCTGTTATTTTACCATCACCGTTTACATCACCGTATGTTATTGAATTAACCCTAACTTTTCCAGGAACGCTTTCCAGCTGACGTTCAACTGCATCATTGTTGTTAATTTTGCCGGCTGCATTTCTAAATGTCAATGAAACATCATAAATACCGTCTTGCGCATTATTAAATATTTCAAACGTCATCGTGAAGAACGTACCATCAGTAGTTATATTTTGAGAACTAGTAAAAACAATATTATTTGTTCCACTTACTATTGTAAATCTGCTGTCAGTACATTTTAATGATACTAATTTCATAGCCGATTTATCATATACCGGCGTAACAGTTAGTACATTTATACCCGGATTATTATTGATGACAACCGGAATCTCTACAATTTTTCCCTTACTTCCTGTCACACTTCCAACAACCAATTGTGCGTCAGTGGGGGTTGCATCCTTCCTCCAAACCGCATAAAGCGTAGTATTGGCATCAACAGTAAACGAGCTTCCTGCATTATACTGCACGTTTGAAGCGCCGGAGCTTGTCGCCCAGCCGAGGAAGGTATAGCCCTGCCTTGTTGGCTTAACAGATGATAACGTCAGTGCCTTGCCGCTTTCCTTTGTCTGAGGTGAAGGTGCACCTGTGCCGCCGTTGGCGTTGTAGGTGATGGTGAAGGTTACAATCGGGTAGCATATGCTGCAGCCATCAACCTTTTTGGTGTTGCCGGTTTTCTTTTCTGCGTTGCAGCGGGTGCACTTCTGATATTCCTCGTGAGGATGGGTACTGAAATAATAACTACCGGAAAAATTATGACCTAAAGCTGCTTTTAGCTGAGTTCCGCAGTCTGTACATTTCTGAGGAGATGTGCAGGTTGCTGCTGGACCGGGGGTATGATCCTTGACGGGAAGGGTTTCGGTTTTGGTTGCGCCACAGACAAGGCAAGTATAAGTTCTAATACCAGTGCTTGTGCAAGTTGGCGATTGGGTTTCCTTTCCGTAATCCCAAGAACACTGCTTTGAACCGGTGGTACTCATAGTAATTTTAGAGCTTTCGTAACGCTTTCCGTCGAATATAATGAAGCCTTTGACTTTATATGTATGACCGGGAGTAAACCTGGCGTCTGTCAGATATCCCCAAGCAATATTATAGACATCCGTATCCAAATCCATGTTTGCTCCGCCATCAGTTCGAGCACCAAAGAAGGTATTTTTATATGATGTGCCATCCTTATTTACGCCAGAGCGGTAGGTTTCCTGGAAATTGTAAATTTCCACTCCACTTTCGGTATACACTGAATAACCTACTGTCGAAATCTTAGAATTCTTATAATTTGGCACTGTCACTTTGAATGCAGGGTACAGCCATGTGTCGCCGGATATGCCCACCTTAGCGGTTTTATATTGCTCAATTGTGACATTAGTACCTGATCCGCCTTTGCTAAACATATATACAGTTTGAGCAGTAAATCCTAATTGAGAAAGTGTTTTACCAACCAGCTTGTCTACATACTGTTGATATGTACTGTACGATCCAGTAAAGTACTTCGACCTGGATGTTTCAAAGTTTGTACTTTCAGTCCGTACGCCTTCTACTCCCGAATTGTCAATATATACGCTTCCTTTTTTTAATGTCAATTCATTATTTACCGGTACATAATGGTCTTGTCCATTACTGTTTTTTACATAGATAATGAACTGCTTATTGTTATCGTTCTTCAATTCCGATACAATACTGCTGTATGATATTGTCTTAACATATGTTAAGCCAATGAGCTTAGCAGTATTGGCATAGCTGTTACATATTCCATTTCCAGCCCTAAAGCACCCGTTTCTCTGCATCAACTCATTCATAATTCCTGGATCCATGTTTTGTACGCTATAATTACCAGACTGAACGGCAATCTTCGCAAACGCAGTTACAAGGCAACCGTAATTGTTAAATGTAGCATACTCTGAATTACCACCGAGCTTGTATAAGCCCCATGGCAATTGACCTTGACTCCAAGCATGATAATTAAATGTGCCATTTTCCTTAAGATACTTTCGAGCGTTGAACTGTTTGCTTCCGTTTCCGCCAACCAAGTCCCAATCAGTGGTAACAGTTGAAGTTACCGATTCGTACGCCTCCACCTGAATCGGCAAATAAGCCAGCAATCCTATCGCCATAACCAATGATAAAAGTGCGCTTATAAATCGTTTCATAAATCTTCCTCCCAAATATCACATGAATTTTGCCTTTTGGTCAAATATTAGTATACTATAGTATTTTAAATTTGTCAATGCTCTGTGTTAAAATCTTTTTATAATGCTATAATAGTATCAAAAAAAGATACAGACAGGAGATGGAAATGACTATGTTCAGCACCCGGCTAAAAGAGCTTCGGCTTTCAAAGGGAATAACGCAGGTGGAGCTTGCAAAAAGCCTCGGCGTAACCAAGCAATGCGTCTCAAACTGGGAAAACGACAATATTCAGCCCTCAATCGATATGCTGATAAGAATCGCCGGGTATTTCAGTGTGAGCACCGATTACCTTCTCGGGCTTTCAAGCTCACAGCCGCTGGTGGTTGCGGGTCTTACAAAAAAGCAGATAGCACATATTCAGGCTGTTATCAATGATATATTGGAAAAATAGCTCACTTTTTACGCAATAAGCGTGAAAAAAGTAAGCTTGTTTTTTTATCCGGTTTTTATCTTTTTAGAGATACCAAAAATCCCGCTCCCCTGCACCATCGCAGGAAAGCGGGATTTTCTCATAATAATATATCCAAATCAATTCTTCAAACTATGCAGCGGCGCAGGAATCTGTCCTCCGCGGTTGATAAACTTGGAAGGCGACATAGTGTTCACCTTCATAACCGGACCGCAGCCGAAAAGACCGCCCCAGTCCAGCTCCTCGCCGATTCCCTTGCCTATCGCCGGGATGACTCTTACAGCTGTGGTCTTGGAGTTTACCATGCCTATGGCGGCTTCATCCGCGATTATCGCGGCGATAGCGTCGGCAGTGGTGTCCCCGGGGACTACTATCATATCAAGTCCCACCGAGCAGACAGCGGTCATGGCTTCAAGCTTTTCAATCGTAAGCGAGCCGGATTTCGCCGCGGCTATCATTCCGGCATCTTCCGAAACGGGTATGAACGCGCCCGAAAGTCCGCCGACAGATGAGCACGCCATAACTCCGCCCTTCTTGACGGCATCGTTTAAAAGCGCCAAGGTGGCTGTAGTTCCGGGTGCGCCGCACTGCTCCAAGCCGATTTCCTCCAGTATGTGGGCAACGCTGTCGCCGACCTGAGGGGTGGGGGCAAGCGAAAGGTCAACTATTCCAAACGGAATGCCCAGCCGCTCAGAGGCGGTAACGCCTACCAGCTGACCTACCCTTGTTATCTTGTAAGCGGTTGTTTTTATGATGTTTGCAACCTCGTTGATGTCCGCACCGGGGTTCTTTGCAAGCGCCGCGCGCACAACTCCGGGTCCGGAAACGCCGACGTTTATAATGCAGTCAGGCTCGCCGACGCCGTGGTAAGCACCGGCCATGAAGGGGTTGTCGTCCACCGAGTTGCAGAAAACTACCAATTTAGCCGCACCAAAGCAGGCACTGTCGACGGTCGCCTCCGCAGTCTCACGGACTATTCTTCCCATAAGCTTGCAGGCGTCAAGGTTTATTCCCGCCTTTGTCGAGCCGACGTTTACCGATGAGCACACCCTCGATGTGAGCTTCAACGCCTCGGGGATAGATTCGATAAGCTCCCTGTCTCCTGCGGAAAAGCCCTTCTGAACCAGCGCGGAATATCCGCCTATAAGGTTCACTCCGACCGCCTCCGCCGCCTTATCCATAGTGATGGCAAACTTGACCGGGCTTTGATGGCACGCCGCAGATATCATGGCAATAGGCGTTACCGATATGCGCTTGTTGATTATCGGAATACCGTATTCCTTTTCGATTTCGTTGCCGACGCTTACCAAATTCTTGGCACAGCTTGTAATCTTGTTGTATACCTTTTCGCAAGCCTTGTCTATATCCGAATCGATGCAGTCGAGCAGTGATATGCCCATTGTTATGGTGCGGATATCAAGGCACTCGTCCTGAATCATGCGGATAGTTTCAAGAATATCGCTTAAATTTATCATAATGTCACTCCTGTTGTCCTACCGATGTGATTAAATGTGATGCAAGGTGTTTAATCTCGTTTAAATAAATATAGTGCAAGGTGTTATTCTTCGATTAAACACAGTGTAAGGCTTAACCCTTGTTTAAATATGATGCAAGGTGTTATTCTTTGATTAAACATAGTTCAAGCCATTAAAACTTGATTAAATATGATGCATAGTGTTAAAAATATCCTCATGCATTACGTAGATGGAAAGACCCATTTCCTTGCCCATAGCGCTCATTCTGTCCGAAAGCTCGCTCAGGGGGATGCTCAGCTTGGTGATATCCACCAGCATGACCATTGCAAAAACATCCTGCAAAACCGACTGAGTTACCTCGGTAACGTTAGCGTTGTACTGCGCGCACATTGAGGAAACCTTTGCAAGTATTCCAACGGCGTCCTTTCCTATAACTGATATTACAGCCTTCATATTTGACCTTCCTTTCGTGTATCAGACCCGCGCACAGACTTTTTTCTCACACCATCGGCGATTTTGCGCAGACCCGAAACCTTTACCATTTTAAAGTATGATGTTAAATGCTATTGTAGCACAAAATTCACCGTCAGACAAGAGGAAAGCTAAAAAAAGTCGGAAAAAATGTCCCTATTATCGAATTTTTAATCAGGATTCCTATTCCCCGGCAAGCTCGGTAAGCATTTCTGCAAGGCTCATGCCCAAAAGCCTGCCGCTGTAAAGGGCTTCGTCCAGCGAATTTGAGCTTGAACCCATCTCGATGAGTATCGAGCCCTTTGTAAGCTCCTGATTATAGTTGCGTTCCGCCACCAAAAGCGGTCTTGTAAATCCGGGATAGTCGCTTTCCAGCTTTGATTGCAGCTTCGCGCCGAACCGCAGATTATACCTGTACTGCGGGACGTTTGTGCACCCACAGATTATCATTATCTGAGCGGCAGTCTCGCCGTCTACTGTGCATATCGGGGCGTAGCGCTCGCCGTCCGCTTCAATGGCGTCGCGGTGGATATCCAACACTATTTTTATGGATGGATTCTCCCGAAGGATCCGCTCGACAGTCTCCGAGCTTCGGTCGTATGCTCCGGTGTAGCGCGGATAATCGTGAACGGTTGTATCGTGGATGACCCCTATTCCGGCGGCTTCAAGGGCGGCAAATATCTCATCGCCGACCGCAACAACACTTTTATCAAGCTCGGTCGTCCGAGAGCCGAAATCGGCGTCAAACCTGTCCCGTGCCTCCGGCTCGTAGCACTCGGTGGTGTGGGTGTGCATGATCAGCACCTGCGGACTGCCGTCAAGCTTAATATCAAGCTCAGGTTCCTTCGCGACCTGCTCGGTTATGTAATCCATGTCTATGTCCGCGCTGTTTCTCAGCATTCCCCCGCCCGGAAGATTGATACAGGTGGTGGATGGATTGTAGGAGTAGGTCCGCCGGATTATCCTGCCGCCGCTTTCTCCAAGCTTGTCTGGATATTTCAGCTCACCGGATGGAGCTTCCGACTTATCCTCAGGCTCCTCAGTTTCCTTAGGAGCTTGGTCTAAAGGCCATCCGGAGTCTCCTGCAAGCTTTTGCAGCATATCCGAAACAAGAAGGTCGTTTCCCTGATATCCCCCGCGGTCCTCCTGCTCTGTCCCGGGCTCAGGCTTCGAGCCGTCCCCAGCTTCTTCCGGTGCAGAAACGTTCTCCTTAGAAGAATGGTAGGAGGAAATGTCAGCCGAGGCATAGGCAAGGCTCTTGACAAAATCAAAAAGCCCCTCAGTCTGAGCAAAATAGACCGCAAAGCTTGCAACGGCAAACATCGAAAAGGCAAAAAGCCCGCCGGCAAGGAATTCGGTTATGCTCTTTTTCATATCCGTGTTCTTCACAAAACTCATCCTTTCCTTTGTAATAAATATGTAAGCAGATTGTAATATATGGGGTGTAGACAAATCGGCTTGATTGTGCTAAAATAATCATGACAAAAATATAAATAAAAGAGGTCAGACATGAAAAGAATTTTACTTATCTGCGCCGCCGCTGTAACGGTTCTTAGCTGTGCCGGCTGCGCTGAACAAAATAATCCGGCTGACATAAGCACACCGACCGAGCCTTTGGCAACTCAGAACGGGGATGTGACCCAGCCCACCTGCGTCGAGCACGACTGCACCACTCCCGCCCAGACCGAAGCTGCTGTAAGCACGAATGAGGATACTGCCCCGGTCGTTACTACTGCAGAAGACACAACCGAAGCTGCGACCCAATCAGCGCTCGAAACCGAGGCTCTGACCGAGACAGTGACAACGATTAAAGTCCCTGAGCAAACGGAAGCTCAGACAACAAATGAGGTCGAATCCGAACCTCAGCCGGAAGAAAGCGGTGAAGAACCTATAGACAAAGACTATATCTATCAGGATGAGGACGACTTCTTCTACGTCGTAAATAAAACCTACCTTCTGCCCGAGGATTACGAGATCCAGACCGATTACGTTCAGGGCAGCTATGAGATGGAAAAAACAGCTGCCAAACATATGCGCGAAATGATAGCCGCCGCCAAGGAGGACGGCATTAACCTTAAGGTCCTTTCGGCGTATCGCACGGTGAACTATCAGAAGAAGCTGTTTGAAAGAAACGTAAAATCCCGTATGGAGGACTACGGCATGAGCTATGAGGAGGCGTATTACGACACATCCATCAACATAGCCCCTCCCGGAGGAAGCGAGCATAACGCCGGTCTTGCCGCTGATATCATCACCGAAAACGACTGGGATACCTACACCGGCTTTGAGGACACCGATGAGTTTGCGTGGCTTCAGATCCACGCGCCGGAGCATGGCTTCATCCTCCGATACCTTAAAGGCAAGGAAGACATTACCGGCTACATCTACGAGCCTTGGCATTATAGATATGTCGGGGTAAAATACGCCCAGGATATTATGGACAGCGGGCTTTGCCTTGAAGAATATTTTGAAAAGTATGTATGGGTGGATGGGGTAGAGCCATCCTTCCCATTCGATTCATAAGCCAGATAAAAGCTATAATTATAAGCAAACAGGAGATGACACTATGAATATCGCTTTTTTCCTGACTCTTAAAAAGGATGTCGCCTATATTTACGATGATTTCACCATTCGTCAGGCACTGGAAAAAATGAAGCACCATGGCTATACCGCAATCCCGGTTATTTCAAGACAGGGAAAATACGTCAATACTGTCACTGAGGGCGATTTTTTGTGGTATATGCTTGATGAAAGCATCGAAGATACCGACGGCGTTTCCATTTACGACGCCGAAGATTTAAAGCTGCGGGATATCCTCCCTCAAAAAGTAACCCCTGCGGCGCGCATCACCGCGACAATGGATGAGCTTTTTGAACTTGCCCTGAACCAGAATTTTGTTCCTGTAATCGATGACAAGGATTGCTTTATCGGAATTGTCACACGTAAAAACATCATCCGTCATTTTATAGAATCCCTCACCGGCTCCAAGCCTCCGCATGAAGCGGAGGAGGATTTGGAATTATAGCTATTAAGTGCTCTGCTGACATGGCGCCGGCTTTCGAGGACTATTATACAAGCCATCATGCGCAATAGCTGTCAAAAAAGCGCACCGCAAAGCTCGATACAAATTTCTGAAACTCATAAGAAAAATAGTCATATTATTTTTTATGGAATTTTCACCAAAATAGAAAATGAAAATGTACATTTGTCACAATGTTATATGAAAATGCAATAGAATTTGTTGACAACTACCTTTATAAGGATTATAATAAAGTTGCGATTGACATAATCGACTAAATTAAATTTATCGGGGGATTAATTGAAATGAAAAGATTAATTTCTGTAGCACTGGCACTCGTTATGGTTCTGTGCTTGTTCACTGCCTGCGGCAAGCTTGTTTGCCCTGTCGGAACTTATAAGGACGGCACCGAGACTTCCGTCATCGAACTGGGAGCTTATGACGAGAAGGCTGAGAGCGGCACCGTAAAGAAGACCAACACCATCAACACTGATTTGGTTTACGAAGGTACCTACGCTCTGTCTGACAATGGTGGCGACAAGACTTCCAGCATTATCACCTTCACCTTCACCAACGGCACTGTTGAAGAGTATGTCTATGACTCCACTATGGATGTTATGCAGGAAATTGCAACCGGCATTGCATACTATGGCGCTAACTATGTTGAAGGCGAAGCTCCTGCTGCTGAATAATTAAGCAACGAAAAACAGCTGACAGCGAAATGTTGTCGGCTGTTTTTTATTTTGCAGGAAAAACGTAACACAAACGATAAAAATAACTCCCTTTGCAGATATAATCGTCTGCAAAGGGAGTTTTATACTAATTTTCGTCTAAAAGTGTTCAGACCATGCATGGTCATAAAAACAGGCGCAAAATCTCATCATATAGCGGTTTTGTGCCTGTTTTTTGGTTTCACTTTAGACGAAAATTAGTATTATACTTAATAATAAATATTACATCTTCGCCCTGTCCTTAGCCCTCTGAACATTAGAAAGCGTCTTCTTGCGAAGCCTTATGCTCTTGGGAGTTACCTCTACCAGCTCGTCATCCGCGATAAACTCCAAGCTGTCCTCAAGGCTCAGCACTCTCGGCGGGATAAGCCTTAAAGCATCATCCGAGCCGCTGGCACGGGTGTTTGTCAGATGCTTTTTCTTGCACACATTAACAACCAAATCGCCCGGCTTGGGGGATACACCCACTATCATGCCCTCGTAAACCTGAACACCTGCTCCGATGAACAACGCTCCTCTTTCCTGGGCGTTGTAAAGACCGTAGGTAACAGCCTCGCCCGATTCAAAGGCTACTAAAGAGCCGTTTGAACGCCGCGGGATATCGCCCTTATACTGCTGATATTCATAGAATACCGAGCTCATTATTCCTTCGCCCTTGGTATCGGTCAGAAATTCGTTTCGATATCCGAAAAGTCCTCTTGCGGGGACATGGAAAACTACCCTCATGCGCGAGCCAAGCGGAGTCATTGAAACCATTTCGCCCTTACGTGTGCCCATCTTTTCCATAACAGCGCCCAAGCTTGTCTCCGGAACATCCACAACAAGCTCTTCAATAGGCTCGCAGAGCTTGCCGTCTATCTCTCTGTAAAGCACTCTGGGGGTGGAAACACCGAGCTCATAGCCCTCTCTGCGCATATTTTCGATGAGGATGGAAAGGTGCATTTCTCCTCTTCCGGCGACCTTGAAGGAATCTGTCGAATCGGTTTCGGTTACACGCAGTGAAACATCCTTCAAAAGCTCCTTGAAAAGCCTTTCTCTTATATGGCGGGAGGTTACAAACTTGCCCTCTCTGCCGGCAAACGGCGAATCGTTTACCGAGAAGGTCATTTCAACGGTAGGCTCGCTTATCTTGACAAACGGCAGCGGCTCATACTTGGTGATGTCGCAGATGGTGTCGCCGATGGTGATATTCTCAATACCGCTTATGCAGACGATATCGCCGACAGTTGCAGTCTCCGCCGGAACTCTTTCAAGCCCCGCTATCTGATAAAGGGTGACTACCTTGCCGCGGTATTCCTTCTTTGTGCCGTGATAGTCGCCTATCATGACCTCCTGATTTACCTTTATCGATCCGCGCTCGATCTTGCCGATGGCGATTCTTCCGACATATTCGTTGTAGTCGATTGAGGATACCAGCAGCTGCAAGGGTTCCTCCGGTTCGCCGTGAGGTTCAGGGATATACTCGATTATCTTGTCGAACAATGGCTTAAGGTCGGTTCCGGGGACGTTCTGGTCCAAAGAAGCCGTGCCGTCTCTGCCAGAGCAGAAGAGGATGGGCGAATCGAGCTGCTCGTCCGAGGCGTTCAAATCCATCAGAAGCTCGTAGCATTCGTCTATGACCTCATCGATTCTTGCGTCTGGGCGGTCTATCTTGTTTATAACTATTATTACCCTGTGACCAAGCTCCAAGGCGTGCTGCAAAACGAATCTTGTCTGCGGCATAGGACCTTCTGCAGCGTCAACAAGCAGGATAACGCCGTCAACCATCTTCAAAATTCTTTCAACCTCGCCGCCGAAATCAGCATGGCCGGGGGTGTCTATAATATTTATCTTGATGTCGTTATACATAACCGAGGTGTTCTTGGCAAGAATTGTAATGCCTCTTTCACGCTCGATGTCGTTAGAGTCCATGACCCTTTCGCTGACAGTCTGATTGGCTCTGAATGTGCCGCTCTGACGGAGCATACCATCAACAAGAGTGGTCTTTCCGTGGTCAACATGGGCGATTATCGCAACGTTTCTTAAATCATTTCTTATCAAATTAACTTCCCCTTTTCTTTCAAAAAGACTGTTATTATCTTATTAATTATATACTTCTCATGCGAAAAAATCAATAGGTATTGGCAAGAACAAATGCATAAACTTAGAAAAACAAGACCGCCACAGTTTATTGAAAAAGACAAAACAAAAGCGGCTGGCGCCGCAGTTAAGAGATAAGAAAGAAAAGAGAAAAGTGGAGGTGTCAAGCGTTTCACTTCGCGAAACGTGCGCCGACGGATTTTAAGTCACTCCGCGAAGCGTTAACGGGTCAAGGGCGACAGTCCTTGCGGGGTCGAGGGGCAGAGCCCCTTGTCGCGCTCCGCAGAGCGCGAAATTCCCAGCGCAAGCGAAACGCAGGAAGAGGGGGCAAAAACAGTCCGGTGGACTGTTTTTGCGGGGGGAAACCACCGTAAGGGGTTTCCCTATGGACGCGCGACGAGCGCGTCCATGACTGCACGTTCTCGCGGCACTAACAGCCCTCAGATATATAGCCTCACCCCGATTCCCGAACAATAATCCCATCAATCCCAAAACAAAACCTCACCTATTTTCTTCCGTCCAAAAAATCGCCCTCTTATCCCTTGACATTCCCGAACATATGTGCTATAATAGAACAAACGTTCAGAACATAAGTTCTTCTCATGGGGAGGTAACTGAATATGAAAGACATTCTTCACTGCGACCTGAACAACTTCTACGCCTCAGTTGAAATACGTGACGACCCATCCCTTGCCGACAAGCCGATAGCAGTCTGCGGAAGCGTTGAGGACAGGGCGGGAATAGTGCTCGCAAAAAACTATCTTGCAAAATCCTATGGCATAAAAACCGCAGAAACCATATACGAAGCAAAAACAAAATGCCCGAACCTTGTAATCGTCAGCCCGCACATGGAAAAATACGCCGCAGTTTCAAAACAGATCCGCGAAATCTATTCGCGGTATACCGACCTTGTAGAGCCGTTCAGCCTGGACGAATGCTGGCTGGATATAACCGGCTCGCACTATCTGTTCGGCTCAAACGAAAAAATCGCGTTTGACATAAAGGAGACCGTCAAGCGGGAAACCGGGCTTACCATCTCGGTCGGCGTAAGCTTTACAAAGGTGCTTGCAAAGTTAGGCTCGGATATGAAAAAGCCGGACGCCATAACCGTCCTTACAAAGGAAGGCTACATGGACAAAATAAAAGACCTCGCCGTCGGCGAGATGATAGGCATAGGTCCTGCGACCCAGAAGGCGCTTGCAAAATGCGGGATATTCACTCTCGGCGAGCTTTCAAAAGCCGACCCCGGAACTCTTGCGCGCCGCTTAGGAAAGGCGGGAATATGTATATGGAGAGCTGTAAACGGCTTTGACGATTCCGACGTCCACGAGCTAAGCTACTCCCGCGAGATAAAGTCGGTGGGCAACTCCACCACCCTGCGCTTTGACCTTACCGACAACTCTCAGGTGTGGCAGGTGATGCTCTCGCTGGCGGATCAGGTGACAGAAAGGATGCGCCGAGACGGGCTCTGCGCCTGTGGGGTGTGCATATCGGTCAAGACCAACGATTTAGCCTACCGCGAATATCAGATGCGGCTGGATTATCCCCTGCGTTCCCCATTGGCGCTTGCTCAGGCAGGATTCCGGCTGTTTTCAGAGCGGTTCGACTGGCATCTTCCTATAAGAGCCGTGGGCATACGCGGCATAAACCTGATATCCTCGCAGGATGGCAGGCAATATTCAATGTTCTGCAACCCGGAAAAGCTTGAAAAGCAGGAGAAGCTTGCCGATGTTTCGGATTCCCTGCGCTCGCGGTTCGGGAAAAGAATAATTTACCCCGCAAGGATGCAGAACGACCTTTATTCCGCTCACAAAAAGCTGAACGTCTTCAACCACATTGAGCTTTTGGAAGCGCAATAAGTGATTTATCTGTTTGTTTTAGGATTGTCCGTCCTTTCAAGAAGGTAGTCAATTGAAACGTCAAAATAATCTGCTATTTTAATAAGGGTTGCATAATCCGCTTGGCGCTCCATGTTTTCGTAACGGCTGATGCTGTTCTGGTTCATATGCAAGTCCATAGCCATTTTAAGCTGTGAAAGATGTTTCTTTTTTCGCAGTTCCTTTAATCTCATAATACCTCGTCAATTTTGATGCTTTTCTCATTATAATTGTACAAAACCACGCAAATAATCATCGTTTCACTGCCGATTATTTGCATATTTATACGTTTTAGCAATTTAAACGAAAAATAACATTTTATCTATTGACATAATTATACCAATATGGTATAATGGATATATCCCGAAACGGTATACTTTGAAATAAAGTTATCTGCCGAGGGTTCTCCATCTTTAAAAGTCCCCCGCCGCTGTGTTTTTTATTCACAGCGGCGGGGGCTTTTGCAATCTTTATGCAATTAAGTTAAGCTTATTTATGGTGCCATCCACCAGTCAGTGAAGCTATCCATATCCTTGTCGGCGTTTTCTTCAAGAGCGAATACTGAGGTAGTAAGGTCTTCAAGCTCGTGATCCGGCTCTTTGCCGTAAACATGATAATCAAAATAGTCGGTCATATACTCAATATCCTCCGGGATGACTGCGTGACCCTCCTTGTGGATATTTATTGCTATGTGATTCTCAATGCCCAAAGCCTTGAATATCTCCTTAGCGCCGAGGTAGCAATACCACATTGCCGGGGCGTTTACCCAGTCCTCATATATGCAGGAGCCGATTATAAACATATACCTTGAATCGTCTGCCACCAGCCCCGCAAGCATATGCTGATCCATCGGGAGCTTTTCGGAATCCTTGAACTTCAGGAACATATCGTTGAACCATCCGCGCTCAGCAGATGACTGAAGGCTTCCTATCGGCTCGTTCTGACCGTATTTATAATCTGCAGGAGCGCCCTTGGATGAAAAATCATAGGTCTTGCCCTCGGATTTATAGCGGTAAAGCGCCAATCCACCCGCGCCGGAGCAGGAAGGAGCAACCATCTTAAAGCGCTTCTCATACGCTCCGCACACTGCGGCAGCCTTTCCCCAGCGGGAAACACCGGTAACAATGGTGTTTACAGGGCTGATGTTAAGCTCCTCTCCAAGCCCTTCCTCCAAAGCGTCAATTATCTTGGAGCATCCCCAGCCCCATGCCATAAGAACGCCGGTCTGCTCACTGGGCTCGCTTCCGTAAGGGTAAAGCTCATAAAACGCGCCGATATGCTTGGTATCGTCAGACGCAACGGGGTATCCGAAGAAATCAAGGGTGATGGTTGCATAGCCGCATTTATTCGCCGTCTCCTCGCTGATTCCCTGATGCATTCCGACTATAACAGGATATCCGCCCTCTGGAGCCTCTATAGACTCGTCTGGGAGCATTACAGTCGCCTTAAAGCTTGTTTCCGCGCCGGTCGATATCCTCTTAATTTTAAGAGTGAGGGAGCCGTTTGAATATTCGTAGGAAAGCTCCTCGTCCGAGCCATCCCTCCACACGCCGTACATATAGTGCTGATACATTGCGCTGAGCTCAGCCGCACGTCCAGCCCACTCTGCAGGCGAATCCACAAAACTTCCGTCAAGATATGTAAATGGGTCGGGAATGTCCGAAACCGACTTTAAATCGGCAGGGTCGGGGAACTCAGTACCATCCCTTAAATTGCCGACAACCGAATTAACCATTTCCATAGCTGCCAAGACCTCCTTCTCATCTGCATTTTCATTTTCCAAAACCGCCTTTGCGGATTCTATCGAAGCCTTAAGATAATCACCATTTAGATATTCCGAAGCGTCCATTTCCTCAGCCTCGGAAACAGCGGCTTCAAGCCCTGATTTATCCAGCGGCGCGGGCGCTTCAATTTTTGGAGAGGGTTCATCGGCAGCTTCCCCATCCGAAGCGGTTTTTCCGGAGCATCCGAACAAACTGAGGAACATCACCATAGCCAAAAGAATACAAATTATTTTCTTCACAATATATGCACCTCCATTGCCATTAATTATATCACTAAATTAATAAAATGCAATAGATTTTGCACAATAATTATAAAATTTTTTAACTCGTGCCTGCAATTACGTACATAATGCCCTAAATTATAAATTCATTTCCATACCGATTTCATCCTTGATATGGCAGAACACAGTGAATCCCGCCTGCCTATACAGATTTCTGGCAGCATTATCCCCATCAATATACCAAAGAACCACTTTATGATACTTGCCGACCTGCCGCATTTCGTCAAGAACCAATTCCAGCGCTGCTCTGCCATAGCCCCTGCCCTGATACCGCTCGTCTATGAAAAACTGATTCAGCTCATAGGCATTAAGGTCAGGGTAGTCGCAATACAAGCCCATGCCGACCGGCGTATCATCATCATAAATAAAGAATGCGCGGCTGCCCTCGTCACGGTATGCATACGCCCTTGCCAGTATGCCGTAAGCATCAAGCACATAATCCATCTGTTCGCCGGCAACATTGAGGTCACAAAGCCAGTTGTCTCCGTCAACGTCTACTATATGAAGCATTTGTGTCTCTCCTTTAATCAATATTTGATAGCTCCCTGATAATCTCACTCGCCATAACAATTCCCATTGCCGCAGGGGCGAACGCCACCGAAGCCGGAATATGCCGCCCGAAGCTCTCATCATCTATATTACCCAGCGGCTTCCGCGGTTCTTCCTTGGAATAGACTGTTTTAAGCGATTTTATCCCCCTTTTGCGAAGCTCATAGCGCATGGTTCGCGCCAAGGGGCAGACAGAGGTTTTATAGATATCCGCGACCTCGAAGCGCGTCGGGTCGAGCTTGTTTCCTGCGCCCATCGCGCTGATAATTTTTACCCCAGCCTGCTTCGCGCGGACTATCAGCTCGATTTTTGACGACACCGTGTCGATGCAGTCGGCGATGTAATCATACTCAGAAATCGGATAATCATCCGCATTTTCTGGGGTATAGAAGACGTTGTTGATTGTAACCTTGGCATCCGGGTTGATATCTAAAATCCTATCCCGCATGACCTCGACCTTGGGCTTGCCGGTGGTGCTTTCAAGTGCGATTATCTGGCGGTTACGGTTGGTTGTGCTTACGGTATCGCTGTCAAACAAAGAAATGTTGTAAATACCGCTCCGTACAAGCATTTCGCAGACATATCCGCCCACTCCGCCGATTCCGAAAACCGCCACCCTGGCGTTTTTCAGCCTCTCCATCCCATCAGCACCGATAAGAAGCTCGGTTCTTGAAAATATATCCATAATATTACTTTACCTTGTCCAATCTTTCTATAATCAATTTCGCGACGATTCCGGTAACCGTCCCAAAGATCGCTCCGAACAGCAAAAGAGCCGGAAGATATCCCAAAACTCCCCTGCCCATCATGATATATGCCGCCAAAAGCTGCCCGATATTGTGAAAAACTCCGCCCGCCGCGCTGACTCCTACAGGCGAAAAGCGGTTTAACTTTTTCAGGATTATCATAACGGCAAGGCTCAAAGCTCCTCCGCAGAGGCTGTATATAAGCCCTGTAAAGCTTCCGAATAACAGCCATGAAAGGATTATGCGTACCAAGGAAACAAGCGCGGCTTCGGCGGGCGAGCAGAGGTAGAGCGCCGCCAGAACTGCCAAATTAGCAACTCCCAGCTTTGCCCCGGGGATGCCGATAGACGGCAGAAGCATTTCCAGCCAGCTAAGTCCGAAGGCAAGCGCCGCCAGAACACCGACATAAGCCACCCGCTTGACGGTCTTATTCGTCTTTCCCGCTCCATTAGCCTCGCTCATGCCTCACACCACCGTTTACAAAACAAAATCAAACTCTTCGCCGGAAATCTCAACGCTCACACCGCCCGGCAGACATACTATCGCTTCGCCGGCATGGGATATCTCCCCTTTGCGCTCGCAGAGCTTATCCGGGCAGGCGGCGTTTTTGACGTATACCCCGCCATCCTTTATAACAACGGTCAGTATTCCGTCAACGTCAATTTCCGCGATTTCATCTATGGGATACTCGCCGAACACCTCGCCATTTTCGCGGATAATTACTGTTTTACCCTCTGATTTCCCTGCGCTCAATATCAGATATGATACCATCGCCAGAGCAATCAGCACCGCTATAAGAACGCAGTCGGCAAGCGGCTTTGAGAGCTTTTTTGTGTTCACAGTCCTCATATCTCTATATCCCCGACAGACTTTGTGCTGCCGTCCGGCATTATCCAAATAGCCTTTATCTCCAGCTTTTCGCAAAGTGCCTTGCCCGATTCAAAATCCATGCAGAACAGCGAGGTCGAAAGCGCATCGCCATCGGCGGAGTTTTCGCAAATCACCGTCACCGAGCGATACATATCGGCGGGATAAAGCGTGTCCGGGCTGATTATGTGCGAATACCGCACGCCGTCAAGCTCGAAAAACCGCTCGTAATCCCCACTTGTCACAACAGACAGGTCGCTCGCCTTAACGCCTGTAAGAATCCCGCCATCAGGGTCGCGGATTCCTATATTCCAATCGCCATCCGGCTTTTTGCCTGATGTCTTTATGTTTCCGCCCAAGTCAAGGGCAAAGTCTTTGACTCCCAAATCACAAATAAGCTCAGCCGCCTTCTGTGCGGAATAGCCCTTAGCTATCGCGCCGACGTCTATGCGCATTTCAGGGTCGGAAAGGGTGATTTTGCCGTCCTCTATGACAAGCTTGGATATATCCATGTGCATGGATGCCTGCGCAAGCCTGTCCTTATCGGGGAGCACGCCATCCTCACGGGAATCATGCCAGAGCGAAAGAACAGCGCCCATGGCAATGTTGAGCTTCCCGCCGGAAAGCCCATAATACTCCTTGCCAAGCTCTAAAAGAGCTGTTATATCCTCGTCAGGGTTTTCAAGATAGCCGTCCCTGTTCAAAGCCATAATCCCGCCCTCGGACGGGCCGTAATAAATATCAAAGAGCCGGTGAAGCCGCAAAAGCTCCTCATGCAGGCTCTCACTGACGCTTTTAAACTGTTCTTCGGAATCGCAGTATGCGGTAAAGGTGCATACCGTGTCAAAAACGTCAGTATAGCTTGTCTGAAAGCGCTCGGTGGGTTCTTTTTCACATCCGCTGAGTATGCTCAGCGAGATAAGAACCGCCCAAAGCGCCGGGAGAAGCCTTTTCATGCTCACCGACCCCCATATTATTTTTTATCTATAGGCTACTGCCCTATTACTACCGCCTTATCACGCTTAACGATAATCTTAGCCGGGCACTTCTCTGCGCACTTGCCGCAGCCTATGCACTTCGACTGATCAATCGCCGCAAGGTTGCCGTTTACGGTTATAGCGCCTGTTTCGCAGATCCTTGCGCACATTCCGCAGCCCAAGCAGCCTTCGGAGCAGGCAGACTTAACATCCTTGCCCTTTGCGTGGGAGGAGCAACGGACAACGTACTGCGCGTCGTAAGGTATGATCTCGATAAGGTGATTCGGGCAAACCGAAACGCACTTTCCGCACGCCTGGCACTTTTCGCGGTCAACAACAGCCAAGCCGTCAACTATTCTTATAGCGTCGAACTGACAGACGCTCGCACAAGTGCCGAAGCCGCAGCAGCCATATGCGCACTTCTTTGCGCCGTGCTTGGGTGCAAGGTAGGCTATGCGGCAGTCGTGCTCATCGAAATAGCTGTAGTCGGCGTTGGTCTTGGCGCAGGTGCCGGAGCATTTTACAAATGCAGTCATCCTTACTCCCGGCTCGAGCGATACGCCCATTATCTCACCGATTTTAACTCTGTCCGAGGATGGGCAGAGTGATGGATCGGCGCCGTCAGCCACTATCGCCTTTGCATAAGCGTCGCAGCCGGCATATCCGCAGCCGCCGCAGTTGCTTCCCGCCAGACATTCGCGGACAGCGGCTTCCCTCGGGTCGGCTTCGACCTTGAACTTATCGGACAGAATTCCCAGTCCTACGCCGATAATAATGCTTATAACAATTATTACCGCGGCGGCAATAAGTATTCCTGTTAACATCTTTGCCGCCTCCTTAAAGTGTTCCCGAGAAGCCTACAAACGCCATAGCCATAAGTCCGGCGGTTACCAGAACTATCGGCATACCCTTAAAGGCTTCGGGGATGTTGTTGTCTTCGATTCTTTCACGGATGCCGGACATTATAACGATTGCAATAAGGAATCCGACAGCCGTTCCGACAGAGTATATCATAGTCTCGGCAAAGCCGTAGCCCTTCTGAGCGGAATCTATGGCAACGCCTAAAACCGCGCAGTTGGTGGTTATAAGCGGCAGATACACACCCAAGGCGTTATAAAGCGAGGGTATCTTCTTTTTAAGGATGATTTCAACAGCCTGAACCAGCGCGGCAATTATCAATATGAAAACTATCGTGCGCAGGTAAACAAGGTCAAATTTTTCCAGAATCAGCTTGTTGATAACGTATGTTATAGCAGATGAAAGGGTTATAACCGCTATGACCGCCGAACCCATTCCGACTGCCGTGGAGGTCTTTTTGGAGACGCCCAAAAACGGGCACAGTCCCAAGAATCGGCTTAAAACGACATTGTTTACAAGCGCCGCGGATATTATTCCCAAGAAAAGAGTTGTTAAAGCGTTCATTCGTTTTCGCTCCTTTCAACTTTACCCAGCGAGCAGGATTTGTCCATGCATCCGGCGCATTTGCCATCACACTCAAAGCCTTTCTTATTGGTTGCGCTGGGTGCCTTGAACTTGTTCTGAAGTGCTGTGAGAATCGCCAGGACAAAGAACGCACCAGGGGCAAGTATCATAATGGATATCGGCTGGAAGCTCTGCGGCATTATTCTGATTCCGAAGAAGGTTCCTGCGCCCAAAAGCTCGCGCACTGCGCCGATAATCGTCAGCGCAAGGGTGAAGCCCAAACCCATTCCCAAGCCGTCGAAGAAGGATGCAAGCGGCGGATTCTTTGAAGCGTAGCTCTCCGCTCTGCCCAAAATTATGCAGTTTACGACTATCAGCGGAATATACAGTCCCAGTGAAGCATAAAGGCTTCTTACATAGGCCTGCATCAGCAATTCAACTATAGTTACAAACGAAGCCACAACCACGATATACGCCGGCATTCTCACCCTATCTGGGATGAATTTTCGCAAAAGCGATATCATCAGATTGGACATCATCAGAACCGCGCAGGTCGAAAGACCCATTCCAAGGCCGTTTATAGCGCCGGTCGTTACCGCAAGGGTGGGGCACATTCCCAGCATAAGAACAAAGGTCGGGTTTTCCTTGATGATGCCGTTATACAGTCTTTCCAAAGCTGTTTTCATATTACTCCGCCTCCGTTTCAATTGCAATTATTCCCAATTTTTCGGATGCATACCCGATTCCGGTGTTCACCGCATTGGTGACAGCCTTTGTGGTAAAGGTCGCGCCGGATATAGCATCTATCTCATCCGGAGCAGTCTTACCGGTCTTTGTGAACTTTACCGAGCCTGAATTGATACCCTTGAACTGGCTTATCCAGTCCTCGTTCTGACAGTTAGCGCCCAAGCCGGAGGTTTCGGACATCTGAGTCACCTTAACGCCGGTAATCTCGCCGGTTTTGGATATTCCCAGCGACAAAACTATATCCCCAGCATATCCCTCATGAGATGTTAAAGACAGCACACAGCCGATATCCGCGCCGTTTTCGTCCTTGGCATAAAGCGCCGCGTTCAGCGTGACGTTGCCGCCGGACAGCTCTGCCGGGCATTTGCCCTCGACAGCTTCAAAGCTTGCCGCCTGCGGAAAGACCTCCCTATATGATGCCTGACGCTCTTCTTCCTTCGCCGCCGCTATGGTGTCCTTGGTGACTGAATAAACCACCGAAAGCAGTACCCCGGCGATGAGGGTTATCGCGACAAGTCTTAAAGTATCCTTAACTATCCTGCTCATTTTGAAGCCTCCTTATGCTCAAGTCCGAACGGCTTGGGAGCCGTCCACTTCTCTATAAGTGGCGTCAGAAGGTTTGAGATGATGATAGCGTAGCTCATACCCTCGGTAGAGCCGCCGCAAGTGCGGATGAACGCCGTCAGGAAGCCTATCAAAACAGCATATATAACCTGTCCCCACTTGGTTACGGGGGCTGTCACATAGTCGGTAGCCATAAACACAGCACCGGCGAGCAGTCCGCCGCCCATAAGGTGGGTCGCAACGTAATTAACGTCCACCGCTGCGCCCTTGCCAAGTCCGAACAGCACCACAAACACCGCCGCCGAGCCTATAACGCATAATGGAATTCGGGGATTGATTACCCTTTTTATGATAAGATAAGCCGCGCCTATAAGTATAGCCAAAACGCTCGTCTCACCAATGGTTCCGGAATGAGTTCCCAAGAACAGAGTTGTCAAGGGGACGCTTCCGCCGTCTCTGAGTATCGCTAATGGAGTAGCTCCCGAAACGCCGTCTATTGCGGGGTAGGCGGTCATTATCGTCGGGAAGGATATAAGCAAAAAGCACCTTGCAGCAAGGGCGGGGTTCATAAAATTCTGACCCAGTCCCCCGAAAAGGCATTTAACCACGATGATGGCGAACGCTCCGCCAATTATGGGAAGCCACCACGGTGCGGTAGAATAAAGGTTTAGCGCTAAAATCATACCGGTAACGACAGCGCTCAGGTCGCCTATAGTTACCTTTTGCTTCAAAAGCTTTTCATATATGTATTCACTTCCCACGCAGGAAGCTATGCACAATGCGGTTATAAACAGCGCCCGCCAGCCAAAATTATATACGCCCATGGCAATAGCCGGAATCAGCGCTATAACAACATCAAGCATTATGCTTGCGGTTGTTTCCTTCGCTCTTATATGGGGCGAAAGTGAAACGTTATAAAGCTTCGACATAAAATTATCTTTCCTTTCTTCCCATACGGTTATTTCTTAGCCGCCGCTTTTTTCTTTTCGGCCAATACGTGCCGCTTCGCGACGGATATCGACTGCGAAAGCCTTCTTCTTGCCGGGCAGATATATGTGCAGCAACCGCAGCCTATGCATTCCAGACCGCCCAGCTTTTCAAACACATCATACTTATAATTGTCGGCAGAGTTTTTGAGCTTTGCTGGCATAAGCCTTTCAGGGCAGACCTCCAAGCACTTGCCGCACCTTATGCAGGCACTCGGATTCATGCTTGCTACATCGTCGTGCGCAAGGCAGAGTATGCACGAAGTCGTCTTGGTAACAGGCTGGTCGAGCCCGGAAACCGAACCGCCCATCATGGGACCGCCGAAGATGACCTTTTCGGGCTCCTCGGTGAATCCTCCCGCAGCCTCTACAAGCTCGTTAGCGCAGATACCAAGCGGAACCTCAAAGTTCGAGGGGTGAACGATATCATCCCCGGTGACGGTGACAACTCTTGTTACCAAAGGAGTATTATAGGCAACAGCATCGGCAACCGCCAACAGCGTCGCGTAGTTTATGACAACACATCCCGCGTCCGCCGGGAGCTTTTTAGAGTTGATTTTCCTGCCGGTAACTGCACTGATGATAACTCTCTCGCCGCCCTGCGGGTACTTCTTTTTAAGCGGCTGAACATACATCCGCTCGCTTCCCGCGACAGCTTCGGAGAGCTTCTGGATTCCCAACGGCTTATTGGATTCTATCGCAAAAACGCCCTTGGCATTCTCGAAAAGCCTTAAAAGAATCTTAAGACCCAAGACCGCCTTTTCGGTCTGCTCTATCATAAGGCGATAGTCACAGGTGATATACGGCTCGCACTCCGCGCCGTTTACTATTACGTAATCGATTTTTGAGTCGTCCTTAACCGCAAGCTTAACGCTTGTCGGGAAGCCCGCTCCGCCCATTCCTACAAGTCCGGCGTGCTTTACAGCCTCCCTTATCTGCTCCTTGGTGAGCTTTTCATAATCCCGGGCTTCGCCCAATCCCTCGACTGCTTCATACTCGTTGTCGTTTTCGACGATTACAGCCATAACCTCATCGCCGTTGCCGGTTATTACCGGACCTACCTTTTTGACCGTTCCCGAAACCGAAGCGCATATATCCGCGGAGACAAATCCCCCCGCCTCGGCAATCGTCTGACCGACAAGTACCCTGTCCCCCGGCTTTACGATCGGCTTTGCGGGCGCGCCTATATGCTGGCTCATAAGATATGTAAGCTCGCCCTTTGGCGATAGTCTGGTTATAGGCGAATCGCAGGAAAGCTCCTTGCCGTCATAAGGGTGAACGCCGCCCTTGAAGGTTCTGGTTTTCATTTAAGCCTCATCCCTTTCTTATAAATATATAAATGATGCGAAATTATTATTTATACCGATTTATTTATCATAACCAATCGGTTTTATATCGATACCCACCAGCAAACGCCATATTTATCAATCACAGTGGCGCAGCATTTGCTCCAAGGCAGCTCGTGGATTTCCTCTAATATCACTCCGCCGTCGCTGAGTACGCCCACCGCATTCTTAACTGCGGCAGCACTGCCTAATTCAAATGCGTTAAAGGTCATTGTTTGCAGCCTCATGCGGTGAATCGCGCTTACATCATACGGCTCGGGCGCTTCCGCTACGGCAAGAATCGGCTCGCCGTTTACCGAAAGCTCACAATGCTCATACTTGGTCTTGGCTTCGTTTTTAATTTCAAACGAGACCTCTGCCCCGAAAGCCTTGCAGTATGTTTCCACCGCCTCAATGCTGTTCATCACATATACCTGTGTATAGCACTTCATATTATATTCCCCAATCGTTCTGTATCAAATGGCTGTACACTCACAAATATCAATTCATTATATCATAATATTTCGACAATATCAATTCTTTTTGAGAAAATAAAAGCGCTTTACCATAATTTCTAATCAAAAAGCAGCCCATCACCGCTCAAAAAAGCGACAATGGGCTGATTTTCAGATTGGAGTGTCAGTCAAATATTATTATTTTCCCTGATAGAAGCCGTTGCAGGCAAGGAAGGAGTAAAGCTGTTCGCCATGCTGCTGTTCCTCCGCCTGAATGTGGTTCAAGACCTTTCTTGCGTTGGGGTCGCCGAACTCGAACACGCTTACATCATAGAGCGAGGAAACGTGCTTTTCGGTCGAGAGCATATCGCTGGCAAGGAACTTATCGATATCGGCAGACTGCTGGTCAGCATACTGGATTTTCTTGCACCAGCCGTTGTTCTCGTTCTTCAAAGGACCTGAAGGAACTGCGGGAACGGTGCCGTTGAGCATTGCGCTGATGGTGTTGTAGTGGTTCTGCTCCACCTTTGCAATGCTGCAGAACAGATCCTTAAGCTCCTGAGAGCAGGCGTCGTTTGAGTACTTGGTGTACTTGTCAACGCAAAGTTGCTCCTGATCCTTTAAGTCCTTTAAAAGTCCTGTTTCTTTCTGGGTTAAATTCATAACGATATCTCCTTTTCATTAAGATACCGTTATTATTTCCCGGGATTGGTTCAAATATTCGCTTGAACATTCAAGTCATATGGTATTCATTTTCATTGTCAGTTATATAACTGATGGCGGGATAATTTGTTCAGCCACGTGCTCAAGCTGTACATCCTCCTGCTTTAGCGACTTCCATACCCTTGTCATGATGAATGCAGTTGGAACAAACGCTAAAACATCGGCAATAGGCGCCGCCCAGAAAATACCGGTAACTCCGAACTTCAAGGGAGCTATCAGCGAGGCAATAATCAGGAAAACATCGCGGAGCATTGAAAGAGGTGCCGCCAGATGCGCCTTGCCGATTGATTGCAGGAATATTGCGCAGACCTTTTGCAGGCAGGTAAACAATATCAGCGATAAATAAATCCGCAGACATCCTGTTGCGAATTCAAGGTAAAGCTCGCCGTCAGAGCCGAACATCATTATAAATGCCTTTGGGAACAGCTCAATAAGCAGAGTTGCCACGATGCAGACTAACGCTGTATATTCAAGAATCAGCTTTAAAAGCTCTCTTACCCGCAGGTAAAGCTTCGCGCCGTAATTGTAGCCGACAATCGGCTGTGCACCGGCGGCTATGCCTATGGCTATATTCAGAATTATCTGGAAAAGCTTCATGATAACTACGAACGCCGATAAAGGAATAACCTGACCGTAAGGTGAAAGCGCGCCGTACTCAACAAGCAGGATATTATTGATTATTGTAATTACAACGATGGAAAGCTGAGTTAAGAAGCTGGATGTTCCAAGCGCCATAATCTGTCTTAACAGTCTGCCGTCCGGGGTGAAGCTTTTCGCACTGATTTTGAAACTTTTTGCGCGGAACAGATAGCTCGCACATATCAAAAAGCTTACAAACTGCCCCAAAATGGTAGCAACAGCCGCGCCGCTTATGCCCATAAACGAGATGAAAATCGGGTCGCCGATAATGTTAATGATTGCCCCGGTAAACATAGCTCCCATCGCCAGCTTAGGGCTTCCGTCCGCACGGATGATGGAGGCAAGGCAGTTCTGAGCCAGAGCCAAGGGCATCATCGCGTAAATAATAACGCCGTAATCCGAAGCAAGCGATAGCGTTTCGGCATCCTTAGCGCCGAGCAGTCTTAAAAGATTCTCCCCGCCTGCGTAGGCTATTGCAATAATAATGACTCCCGAAAGAAAAGCCATAAGCACGGCATTGGCAACGCCAGTATGGATTTTCTGCGTTTCCTTCTTGCCTAAAGCCATGCTGAGGTATGCCGCCGCGCCGTCGCCGAAGAACAGCGAAGCTCCCCATCCGATAACGGTTATTGGGAAGATGATTCCGGTGGCTGCGTTTCCAGCAGTGCCTATCATATTGCCGACAAATATCTGATCCACAATGTTATAAAGGCAGGAAATTATCAGCGATAATATGCATGGTATTGCAAACCTGCCCAACAGCTTTGAAAGCCTTTCCTTTCCGAGATAGCTGCTTTGATTTTCTGTTTCCATATAAATCCTCCTGAAATGAAATAAAGATTAAAAGGAGTCTTTATCCGAGGAAAGCTGCCTGAAAACTTCGACGGACAGAAAAAGCGGCGCAGAATCATGTCGTGATTCTACGCCGCTTAGCTGTTCGACTTAATTATTTTAGCACGAAAACATCAATTTGTCAAAGCGACTTCTGTCGCAAAATACTAAAACTTTTCTTGATTTTTAGGCGATAATGCGCATATATCAAAACTTTTGCAAGGTGTAATCACATCTCACATATCATGATACATCAAAAAGCCCGCATAAGACTGCGAGCTTTTTACATTATATCACTTTATGCTCTCCACATCATAAGGAGTAGTCTGATATACAAAATAGTTAAGCCAGTTAGAATAGAGCAGGTTTGCGTGCGCGCGCCATCTGACTATTGGCGGCTTGGTTTCGTCGTCGTTCGGGAAATAGTTTGCGGGAACCTTTATATCCAGTCCCTTTGCCTTGTCCCTGAAATACTCCTTAGCAAGCGTTCCGGGGTCGTATTCCGAGTGACCGGTTATGAAGATTTGCTTGCCACCGCCGGTCATGCAGGCGTAAACCCCGGCGATCGGGCTTGTTGCAAGGATTTTAAGCTCGGGTATGGCCTCGACATCTTTGATATCAACGGTTGAATTTCTCGAATGAGGGGCATAGAAGACATCATCGAACCCCCTGAAAAGGATTGGATTTTTGTAGTCCACGGTGTGCTCAAACACACCGAACAGCTTTTCGGGCAGCAGCTTCTTCTTTATCCCAAAGTGATAATAAAGCCCCGCCTGAGCGCCCCAGCAGATGTGGAAGGTGGAATGAACGTGGGTTTTTGTCCACTCGAATATCTCGCAAAGTTCCTGCCAGTACTCAACATCCTCAAATTCAAGATGCTCAACCGGCGCGCCGGTTATAATCATGCCGTCAAAGCGCTGGTTCTTAACCTCGGAAAAGGTCTTGTAAAAGGACAGAAGATGCTCCGCCGAGGTGTTCTTCGATTCGTGGCTGGCGGTATGTATAAGCTCCACCTCCACCTGAAGCGGAGTGTTGCCGATAAGCCTTATAAGCTGGGTTTCGGTCTCCACCTTGGTGGGCATAAGGTTCAGAATAAGTATTTTCAGCGGGCGGATGTCCTGGGTAATCGCCCGGGTCTCGGTCATTATGAAGATATTTTCGTCGGTCAGAGTTTTAGCCGCCGGCAGGGAATTCGGAATTTTTATGGGCATTTTTTACACCCTTTCTTTTATATTTTGTGATTTGTGAGCTATTATAGCACATCCGGGCGGATATATCAAGAGCAAATCCGGCTGATTGTCGATTGCTTTATTAAGGAATATCTGCCCTATAAACTGAAAGTTTCACTTCTTTACTCTTAACAATAAGAAATCCGGCTTATGAAACAAATCGTTGTAATCTGGATATTGTTCAAGTATTTCATTTGTTGGTAATGGCTCAATCATTCTTTCTATCGAGAATCCCGCATTAATTAATGTGTTTATGATTGTCGAGAAAGTTCTATGGTATTTTTTGACATTGTCAACAAACCATACAGACTCTCTTTCTCCCTCGACACCATAATCTGCAAGA
>ENA-UOOD01000206-UOOD01000206.1-human-gut-metagenome-genome-assembly--contig:-CS67-NODE-206-length-82284-cov-8.339236_pt1 | contig 82284 bp, 77 predicted proteins | sample MGYA00242464_ERZ724011 | MGnify/ENA metagenome assembly ERZ724011 | reverse complement strand
CAATTTTCAAGGGTCTTTCTTGTATCTCATTGTTCAATTTTCAAGCTGCCATTTTTCTTGGTTTCTTCTTCTGAAACCCTGCCCTCTCGAAGAGTGCTCGATTATCTTACCACACTTTTAAGCGTTTGTCAAGTACTTTTTAAAAATTTTTTTAAATTTTTTTGACTTTCTTTTGTGCGGCGCTCCTCTTTCGAGACAGCCTGATTATCTTACCACAGTTTTAAGAGTTTGTCAAGTACTTTTTTCATCTTTTTTTTGACTTTTTTCGTACTCGTTTTTCCTCTTTTCTGGGTGCTGCCTCGCCGGACAGCTTTCTTAATTTAGCACTTTTTTTCCCCTTTGTCAAGGGGATTTTGAAGATTTGTTAAAACTGCTCCACAATGTTGAAATCTGATCATAGTTATATGGACAGAATCATCACAAAAAGACAGTATTGATAACTCTCCATTTATATTTTGCTTACTTTTCTTATAGTTATTTCAGTATGAAGCATTCCAAAAATCAGAGTACGTAGTCCATCGCCTAACGGTATTGAGCCAATTTTTGGATTTGCTTTAGGCTGAAATTAGTATTTATATTCAGGAATTTTTGTGCATTGAGGTGAAATAATACTGATAATTCCAAAAGAAAGGATTAACGTTATGAAATCTTCAAAAAAGCTTACATTGTATTATATGGTTGTGGCAATGGTTCTGTGCATATCAACGGTAGTATGCTTTAAGAACACGGCGTCCCTGCAGCCGCAGGATGCTCAGGTTCTTTCAAAGCTCGGTTCCTCCGGCAAGGAGGTAACCGCAATACAGAATGCGCTCAAAGAACGCGGACTTTTTTCGGGTGAGGCAACCGGCTACTACGGCACCAAGACCCAAGCCGCCGTTAAAAGGTTCCAGAAGCAGAAGGGTCTTTCAGTGGATGGCATTGCAGGACCGCAGACTCTTAACGCCTTAGGAATATCCACGGGAAGCGTTCCTCAGGCAACGGAATCCAACATCAACCTGCTTGCAAGGATAATATCTGCTGAGGCGCGCGGAGAGCCTTATACCGGTCAGGTTGCCGTCGGGGCGGTTGTGCTCAATAGAGTTGAGTCCCCCTCCTTCCCCGATACCATTTCAGGGGTAATCTATCAGAACGGTGCATTCACAGCGATAAACGACGGGCAGTTCTGGGAGCCGATCGAATCAGGCTGCTACAACGCCGCCCGAGACGCTTTGAACGGATGGGATCCTACCGGCGGGGCTTTATACTACTATAATCCCGCAAAGACCTCGAACAAATGGATACGTTCCCGCCCGGTAATCACGCAGATAGGCGACCACCTGTTCTGTTCTTAAGCGAAAATACCGGTTGACACGTAAGCCCCTCTATATTATAATAGTATATACAATATTTTGTTTGAGACGGCTCGCCCGGTTCAACAGATTGAGTCACTATACTATTATAATATATAGAGAGGTTTAAAACATGGAAAAGATAGCAAGCTTTCAGGTTGATCACAGAAAATTCGGCATTGGAATGTACATATCACGAATCGACGGTGATATCGTCACCTACGATGTGCGGATGGTTAAGCCGAACGGGGGCACATATATCTCTAATCCTTCGCTCCACACTATTGAGCATCTTTTTGCAACCTATGCCCGCTCCTCGGAGGTCAAGGACAGCGTTATATACGTCGGACCCATGGGCTGTCGCACTGGATTTTACCTTTTGATGAGGGGAGACGACCGTTCTGCCGCCATAAATCTGGTGCGCGACAGTTTTAAGTTCATAAGTGAGTTTTCAGGGGAGATTCCCGGTGCCACCGAGCCTGAGTGCGGAAACTATCTTGAGCACGACCTTGATTCTGCCAAAAAGGACGTTCTGCCCCTGCTTGCAGCCCTTGAGGACTACCCTGTGGAGAAGCTGATTTATCCCAACTGAGCTTTCTTATATAATGTTATCTGCCGTGCCCGAGCTGTGCTTTATACTAATTTTCACCTAAAGTGAAAATTAGTATTGGGCGTGGCTTTTGATATTTTACAGGCTGAAAGACATCATATCTGTAAACATTTTTATCTTTACGATTGTGGAAAATGTGAAATTATTCAGAAATAACTGTGAATAATCAACAAAATTTTTCTGAACAATACCTGTAGTAAACATTTCCCGGTTGATTTTTCGTTTTTTTCTGCTATAATTATATAGCGAGTTGTAACTGTTTTGTAACCAATTCGGTTTATCACATGAAAGGAGAGACGGATAATAATGTTCAAGGCCAACATTTACGCAGGCTTGGCGGCAATCGCGGGATTTTTACAGTATACCGGCGGTGTCGTTCTGAATATACTTAAAACCGTCTTAAAGGCCGTATTCGGGTTTATCGGCAGACTGCTCGGAAAAATTTTCTCGTTCATATGGAAATGGCTGACTAAGGAATTCAAACAGCCGGTTTACGATATATGGTGCTACTTCCTCACCCCAATAGCTCACGCCTTCGGAACTCTTGCCCATGCAAGAATCCAGCTTAAAAAGACCAATGAGCTTGGATTTTTACACGCAGTAAAGGTCATATGGGGAGCATTTGAGAAGTTCTTTATAGGACTTATAAAATTCCTGCGGCACACCTTCAATTATATCGCTCCGGCAGTGTGCATAGCTTTTCTTTTCGCGCTGATAAAATACGCCGGAACCCTGCAATATGCGATTTCGGTTGAATACAACGGCAGCGATATAGGCGTTATCAACAACGTTGCCGACTACGATCAGGCTCAGGCACTGGTTCAGGATAAGATAACCTATGCTGACGGCGATGAGGCGGTTATAGAAACCCCGAAATTTTCGGTAAAAATGCTCCAGCATGACGATTCTACGGTGGATACCGACAACCTTTCCGAGCTGATGATAAATTCGTCCGAGGTTGGTGTTGTAGAGGCTTACGGCTTTTATATAAACGATTCCCTTATAGGAGTATATAATCAGGAGGAGATGGAAAGGGTCAGAACAGCTTTGGAAGCAAGGCTTGCCCAGTTCTATTCACAGAATGACGTTTCGGCAGTATTTTCAGACAAGGTTGAGATAAATCAGGGACGATATCTTGAAAACAACCTCGCTTCCGCAGACGGTGCGATTGATTACATAAACGGAGCCAAAACGGTAGACGCTTTCTACATAATAAAGCGTGGCGACTCTATATCCTCCATAGCAAAAGAGCTTGGATACACCGCCGAACAGCTGAAGAGCGAAAATCCCTTCCTATATAACGGCATCAGCGCCGGCGATATGATAACATACAGCTACGAAGAGGCGAATCTTCCTGTTATAACCACTCATTACGAAAAATACGACCGGGTAATCGAGCGCAAGGTTCAGTATATTTATGACAATGACGAAGAGGAGTACACCGAAATCCTTGTTCAGCGCGGATCTGCCGGAAGCGAAAACGTCACGGCGTTTATTACTGAGGTCAACGGCAAGGAAACTCAGCGGGATATCGTTTCGCGCTATACCATTGAGGAAATGGTTCCTATGATCATCCGCACCGGAACAAAACCGAATGAATCGCTTGACGGCGATACTACAGTCATAGACACTTTGGGAACCTTTATATGGCCGGTCGGATGGGACGGCGGATATTCCTATGTAAGCTCGCTCTATGGCTACCGTTCTTGGGACCACTCCACCCACCGGGCTTTGGACATCGCCGCAAAGCGCGGAACTGAAATTTACGCGTCCTGTGACGGCGTTGTAACCTTTGCCGGAACAAACGGTGCTTACGGCAAGATGGTGGCAATCAACCACGGCAGCGGCTATGAAACCTGGTACGCTCATATGTCCTCGATAGTAGCGGAAAAGGGGGATGTCGTTCAAAAGGGAGATGTTATAGGATATGTCGGCATGACCGGCTCGGCTTCCGGCAACCATCTCCACTTCGAGCTGAGGCATAACGATGACAGAATGAACCCGATTTATGCTCTGGGCGGAATCGGAGATCACAGCGTAAGAAATTATTAAGAGATAATCAGCGGCAGGCGAACAGTCGGAAAAAGTATTCCGACATCACCATGCCGCTTTTTAATGACAAGGAGGTCAAATCCCCGTGAAAGAACTATACAATCTTTACAGAAGCTGTTTTAAAGGTGCGGACATCACTGTCCGCGACAGATTCAACGATATCTGCGAATCCGAAAAAACAAATATCATAAAGGAGCTTGATTCGGACGGCGGACTTATCGGCGCGGCAATAACAAACAAAAATGCGGTTGCAGCCATATTTGTAAGAGAGGACAAAAGAAATCAGGGCATAGGCAAAAGGCTGCTTTCAGCGGCGGAAAAAGATATTCTTTCCCGCGGACACAAAACCGCGGTTCTCGGCGGACCAATATATCAGGGCGCGCCGATAAACGGCGATAATATCAAATTTTTTGAAAAGCGAGGATATATCGGTGACTACACCACCGTGAACATGGCGGCAAGACTTGCGGATTTTGATATTGATAAGCTTGACATCTATCCCTCTCCAGAATATATCCGTTTCAGATACGAAATGCCAGGCGAGCATGATAAGCTTTTAAAGGCTGTCAATGAAGTCGAGCCGAACTGGGTGCAGTATTTCAGCGAGCCGGAGGAGGATAATCCCGAAAAAACTCTTATCGCCGAGGACACAAGAAACGGCAATATAGCCGGGTTTGTTATGTCAGAACCGAGCGGGGCTTCGTTTGAGCATAATGGACTTAAAACTTCTGCTATGGGCTGTGTGGGAGTAGTGCCGGAATACAGGCGTTCGGGAATAGGTCTGCGGATGGTTGCGGACGGTATGCAAAGGCTTAAAGAGCAGGGCGAGCAGGCGGTCGAGCTTACATATATTGTGCTGATTGACTGGTATTCGCGTCTGGGCTTAAAGGTATGCTCGCGGCAGTGGATGGCGGAGAAGAAGCTATAACATCCATGCAAGTGAGGCAATAAAAAATAATATCAAGCGCAAAAAAAGAAAAGCCACATAACGTGACTTTTCTTTTTTGTTTGGTGCGGCAAGTGGGACTTGAACCCACACGTCGTTGACACACGCACCTCAAACGTGCCTGTCTGCCTATTCCAGCACTGCCGCATATATAACTGTTTCAAACAGCTTCATTATTATATCAGACTTTTTTGCAGTTGTCAATAGGTAAAACAAAATTTTTCGCCGAAAATTTTTTGTTATGTTTTTTCAGAAAATTTGAATCCCAATATCTGCGCAGGTGTTGACATCAGTACTTTAACATGGTACTATATTATTAACAGCTATAAGCTACATTGTAAGATAATTCATATGCATAATTAACATTGGAAAGGAGCACATCATGAAAACCAAATCAAGAAACATTCTCGCCCTTATCCCGCTTATTTTGGCGATAATATTAGAGATTCTCCCGTTCGGCGCGGCTATTCGCACATATACCCCCTCCGGCGGAACGAATACGCAGGTTTTCTCCTATTTCAGCCTTACCCCCTATGGATATGCAAACTTCACCCCGCTTATTGTCGGAATCCTCAGCTGTGTTATCCTTGTGATGGCCGTTGCGGGGATGTTCGCGAAAATTCCGAAAAAGTCTGTCGGGACTGTAAGCATACTTACGACTGTTTTATCGGTGTTCCCGGCATTTATCGGGTGCTATAACCTGTTTTCATGGGTAATAACCATGCTTTTGGCCGCATGGACGGCGGCTTTCCTGATTTTCGTGCGGGAGGATATCGCCGCAGAAGAATAAACCCGGAGGGATTATGAATGGGATTATATGTTGAAATCAAACAGCGCTCAATTATTAAAAAGGCTCTGCCGCCCTCAATCATTCTCGGCAAAGCTCTTGCCACGCGGGATGATATTAGAAGCGGCTGTACCGATATATGCGCATATCTCCCGGAGCATATCGGACGCGGGATTTATATAAGTTGGAATCGCAAATCCGCAAGTGTAAGCCTTCCTATGTTCGCCCTGCCGGAGGAAATCAGAGAGTTCTACAACGTTGTGGACAGGATATCAAAATACTGGAGCTGTACACTTGAAACGGATGACGGCGAAACAACCCTTTCAGATTTTGCCGCCGGTCTTGACGACAATCTTGAATTCAACCGCAAGGCGACGGAGAAATTCTTGACGGATATCTCCCAAGGGGAAATAACCACCTTCCCCTGCGCCTTATGCGACCTTACGCCCGGCGCGCAGGAAGCCCGGCGCTTTGCCGGAAGCCCCGAAGCGCTTTACAACTGGCTTCACGAAAGGCAGTCCATGGACGTTCATTTTGCCAACTGCGGATTTTCTGTCCGCGGCGGCGGGGTAAGGGGTAGATTTGCGTTTACCGAGGATGTCCCAACCGTGTTCCCCTGCAATCCCAAACGACTCAGGTCTGACTGTGCAGAATTCGATGTTAATATTGTGTCTATGACAGAAAGAGCGGTGATCGGCTCTCTAACGTATGATGAATTCATCAGCCGGATAAGCAGGGATAAGATTTCCCGGTTCGATGAAAAAAGCGTACTTGTAGAAGCCCATTCCCACAAGGAGCTCGAAGCTCTGCTGAAATAGCTATTCTCTTTTAAAAAAATATCGGCGTTCCGACAGATTCTCCCCGATTCTGCCGAAGCGCCTTTTTTTACCTTATTCGCCTTTGTTCTCCCCTGCCCCGCTCTCGCACAAGTCCTTCAGCGGACATTCATCACACTTCGGCTTCCTCGCCGTGCAGACATCCCTGCCGAAATTAACCAGCCTGTGGCAGAAATCGCTCGAACGCTCCGGCGGAAGGATTGCGCGCAAGTCCTTTTCCACCTTGCCCGGCTCCTTGTTTTCGGTAAGCCCCAGCCGGCCGCATATGCGAATGCAGTGGGTGTCGGTGACGACTGCGGGCTTGTGGTAGACATCCCCCATGATAAGGTTGGCGGTCTTTCTGCCTATGCCGGGAAGCTTTATAAGCTCCTCTAAAGTATCAGGAAGCTCCCCACCGTACTGGTTTACAAGGACGTTTGCAAGCTCGACAATGCTTTTTGCCTTGGTTCTGAAAAGCCCGCAGGGGCGGACTATCTCCTCGACATCTGCAATATCAGCCTCGGCAAAGGCTTGCAGGGTGGGATATTTTGCAAACAAATCCTTTGTGACGATATTGACGCGCGCGTCGGTGCACTGCGCCGAAAGGCGGGTGGCTATTAAAAGCTCGTAGGGCTTTATGTAAATAAGCGAACACTGTGCCTCGGGGTATACTTTTTCGAGGGCGTCAACGATTTCAAGCGCTCGTTCCTTTAACTCAGTCATGCTCTTTTCCATGTTGATTCTTTCCTTTCTTTTAAAATGATGCTGATTTGATTTTAACATAATCTTCGCGGTTTTTCAACATATTCTTTCGGGATTCCGCTTTTTTCCGGGATAATATATCCCGTCAAAGACAGCATTAACCCATTTTGGTGCGATTTTGACCATTTTTTTGGTGCGATTTTGGCTTAAACGCTATTGATATTGAGATAAAAATATGTTATAATCTTGATGTGCGTGTAAAGGCGGGTCGGTTAAAATAAACTTATCCGAAACGCTTTGGACGGATGGACGGTCAGATTCCGCTGTCTGTCTTAAAAACGCAAACATAATTCTTTAAGGAGGTTAAATAAATGGGTAACAAAATTACGTCCATTCCCTTCAGAGGCACGCCCGAGCAGGAAGCCGAGCTTATGCAGTTCATCAACGAAAACAAGCAAGAAAAGGGCTGCCTTATGCCCATAATGCAGAAGGCTCAGGGCATTTACGGCTACCTTCCTATCGAGATCCAGTCGCTCATCGCGCGCGAGCTTGGCATTCCGATGGAGAAGGTTTACGGAGTGGCAACGTTCTACGCTCAGTTCACTCTGGTTCCCAAGGGAGAGTACAATATCTCTGTCTGCTTGGGTACCGCCTGCTATGTTAAGGGCTCCGGCAATATCTTTGACAAGATAAGCGAGAAGCTCGGAATCGGCGGGGATGAATGCACACCTGACGGCAGATTTTCTCTTACCGCCTGCCGCTGCATAGGTGCCTGCGGACTTGCTCCCGTTTTAACCGTCAACGACGATGTTTACGGACGTCTGACTGTTGACGATGTTGACGGCATTTTAGCAAAATACGGTTTCTGATAATTGAAAGCCTTTAGTGGGGAGGAAGCATCTGATGAAAATATCTAAGATCAAGGAACTTCTAAACGCCAAGACCGTCTGCGGTGAGGAGCTTTTGGGCTCCCATGTCTACTCCGCCTGCGGAAGCGACATGATGAGCGACGTTCTGGCATACGTTAAGGATCAGGCTGTGCTTCTTACCGGACTTGTCAACTCACAGGTCATAAGAACCGCCGAAATGATGGATATGCGCTGTATAGTTTTCGTTCGTTCAAAATACCCGAACGAAGAGATGATAAGCCTTGCCGAGGAAAGCGGAATAGTTCTGCTCGCCAGCGACAAGCGTATGTATGAAGCCTGCGGAATACTATACACAAACGGATTAAAGGCGGAAGAAGTTAAATAATGGACGGCTTAACCTTCCATTTCGACGTTGACGGCTCCGATTTCACCTCTGCCGGTCAGGCTTCGGTTCAGGTGAAAAAGAATTTAAGGCAGCTTGGCATCGGCCCCGAAATTATCAGAAGAGTATCTATCGCCATGTATGAAGGCGAAATCAACATGGTCATCCACGCAAACGGCGGAAGCGCCGACGTTACGGTGACCGAGAGCCAGATAATAATTGTTCTTTCAGACCACGGTCCCGGCATAAAGGATATCTCCCTTGCCATGCGCGAAGGATATTCAACCGCGCCCGACAATGTGCGTTCCCTGGGCTTCGGCGCAGGAATGGGTCTGCCCAACATGAAGCGCTATACCGACGATATGAAGATAGAATCGGAATTAGGCGTTGGAACAACGGTTACTATGGTGGTGAATCTTACTTAATACGCAGATATCCACTTAAAATGTAAGGAGGGGGTATTATGAACAAATACGAACATTCGGTCTATTTAGACGCTGAAAAATGCAACGGCTGTACAACCTGCTTAAAGCACTGTCCGACTGAGGCTATACGCATCAAGGACCACCGCGCGGTGATAAATCAGGAAAGATGCATCGACTGCGGAGAATGTATTCGTGTCTGCCCGAACAAAGCAAAAAAAGCGACCTGCTCTAAGCTTGACGCTATGGAACGCTTCAAGTGGAAGATAGCCCTTCCCGCTCCCACTCTTTACGGTCAGTTTGAAAATCTTGACGACGTTGATTACGTTATAGACGGTCTTTACAAAATCGGATTTGACGACGTTTTTGAGGTTTCGGCTGCCGCTGAGCTGGTTTCTGCATACACAAGGCTTTATCTTAAAACAGAGGGCGTTAAAAAGCCGGCAATAAGCTCGGCCTGCCCGGTAATTCTGCGGCTTATAGGTCTGCGGTTCCCTTCGCTGAGCGAAAACATCATTCACATTCTTCCTCCGATGGAGGTTGCAGCAAGGCTGGCAAGGCTTCGGGCAAAGCAAAACCACCCCGAGCTTAAAGACGAAGATATAGGCGTATGCTTTATATCGCCCTGCCCTGCTAAGGCGAGCTATGTTAAAAACGGCTTCGCAGCTTACAAGAGCAATGTGGATGTTGTAGTTTCCATAAGCGACCTTTACTTTATGCTTATAAGCAAGATGAAGCACGAAACACAGGATACGCCCCTTTGCCATTCCGGTATGATAGGAATAGGCTGGGCAAGCACCGGCGGAGAGGCAACGGCATTATTCAACGACAATTACCTTGCCGCCGACGGTATTGACAATGTTATAAGAGTTTTAGACCAAATCGAAAACGGAAATATCCCGAATCTTGAATTTATCGAGCTCAACGCCTGCTCCGGCGGATGCGTGGGCGGAGTGCTGACGGTGCAGAACCCCTTTATTGCAAAGGCAAGGCTTCAGACCCTGCGAAGATACCTTCCGGTATCCCGCAATCAGCTTTCCAAGGACGAATCGAGCTACATTCCGGATACATACCTTTTCGACGAGCTCCCCGAATACCGCCCTATATCGCGGCTGAGCGACAATATGGCACAGTCCCTGCGGATGATGGCGGACATTCAGAAGCTTAAAAACGAACTGCCGGGAATCGACTGCGGCTCCTGCGGGGCTCCGAATTGCAGAGCCTTTGCGGAGGATGTTGTTACCTGCGGCGCGGACAAATCGCAATGCGTACTGCTCCACAATGAGGAGCTTGAGCGGCTTATTCAGAATCTTACCAACAAGGAGGAACCCGTGTAATGACTGTTAACGAGCTTGTTGCGTGCGGCGGCTTTAAAACCATAGCCCTGCCGGACGGTGAACGCGAAATAAACGGAGTTTATATCGGAGATCTTCTTAGCTGGGTAATGGGAAGAGCTCAGGCGGACAATGCTTGGATCACTATTATGTCCAACATAAACATCCTTGCGGTCGCCTCACTTGCAGATACCGCCTGCATAATTTTAGCCGAGGGCGTAGAGGTCGCGCAGGACGTTATCGACACCGCCAACGCGAAGGGAGTAAACATACTTTCCTCCTGCGAGCCGGCGTATGAAATCGCCTGTGTGCTCAAAGAAAAGCTCTGAGAGCAAATCGTATGAACAAATATTACTACGATCTGCATATCCACTCCTGCCTTTCCCCTTGCGGAGACAATGATTCCACCCCGAACAACATTACCGGGATGGGTGTTCTGAACGGTCTGAACATTATGGCTCTTACCGACCATAACACCTGCAAAAACTGCCCTGCATTCTTTGCAGCGGCGAAGAAAAACGGCATCATCCCGATTGCGGGAATGGAGCTTACCACCGCTGAGGATATCCATGTCGTCTGCCTCTTTGAAGAGCTTGACGATGCTATGGCTTTCAGCGGCGCAGTTGACAAAAAAAGAATACCGATAAAAAACCGAATCGATATCTTCGGAGAACAGCTTATCCTTGATGAGAATGACGAGGTTATCGGTCATGAGGATAACCTCCTTTCTAACGCAACCGAGGTTACTATCGACGAAGTCCCAGATATGGTGAAAGGATTCAGAGGAATCTGCTATCCTGCTCACATAGACAGGGAGGCAAACGGTATTCTTGCGGTTCTGGGATTCTTCCCGCCGACGCCGCATTTTGACTGCATCGAATTCCACGACCCGGAAAGGGCACAGGAAATCATTTCAAAGCACAATTTGCAGGACAAAAAGGTTATAATAAGCTCAGACGCTCACTACCTGTGGGACATCAAGGAGAGACGCGAATACTTTGAGCTTGACGATGAACCTTATTCCTCTGCCTTGGTAAGAAAAAGGCTGTTTGAACACTTAAGGGGAGAATGATATGAAAGAGCTGTCTTTAAACATTCTTGACATCGCCGAAAACTCAGTCAAGGCGGGCGCATCTCTTACTGAAATCTTTATAGAAGAGCTTGGCGACAAGCTCACCCTTACGATCCGTGACAATGGCTGCGGCATGAGTGAGGAAATACGCAGAACCGTCACCGACCCGTTTTATACGACACGAACCACCCGCAAGGTTGGAATGGGGCTCCCCTTACTAAAGATGGAAGCCGAGATGACCGGCGGCAGTATGGATGTCGTTTCAAAATGGGAACGCGAATATCCCGATGAGCACGGGACGACGGTCACGGCGGTTTTCTACAAAAATCACATCGATTTTACCCCGCTGGGGGACGCTGCCGAAAGCATCTGTACTTTAATTCAGGGACATCCCGAACGTGATTTTCACTTTCTGCACACCCGCGACGGTATCACCCTATGCGAGCTTAAAACCAAAGAGCTGAGGGAGGTTCTGGAAGACGTCCCCCTGAACAGCTTCGAGATTATAAGCTGGATAAGGGAATATATGCGGGAGCAGTATTCCGGCGAATCCGCGCAGGAATAGCGGATTATACGCAGAAAAACTAATGCTAAGGCGCACAAAATGCGCTTTAAGAAAGGATAAATATTATGAAATCTTTAGCTGAACTACAGGCAATCAAGAACAAAATGAAGGACAAGGTAGTTTTAAGAGAAGGTTCCAACGACGTAAGAGTAGTCGTCGGCATGGCTACCTGCGGTATCGCCGCGGGTGCAAGACCTGTTCTTAACACCTTTGTCGAAGAAGTAAACAAGGCCGGTCTTGAAGATAAGGTAACTGTTTCTCAGACAGGCTGCATAGGCATATGCCAGTTCGAGCCGGTTGTCGAAGTATTTGAAGCCGGCAAGGAAAAGACCACCTACGTTAAGATGGACTCCGCCAAGGCAAGACGTGTTGTCGAAGAGCATTTAAAAGGCGGCAAGGTTATCACCGAATACACCATCGGAGCAAACAACAACTAATTTGCCCCACACCAACAGTATTCTCCAATACTTTGGCATGAATACTTAAAAACAAGAAAGGAAAGATACAATTATGATTCGTGCACATGTACTTATCTGCGGCGGCACCGGTTGTACCTCCTCGGGCAGTAAGGCAATACAGGAAGCTTTCCACGAAAGCATTGCAAAGAACGGTCTTGAAGAAGAAATCAAGCTGGTTCAGACCGGATGCTTCGGTCTTTGCGCTTTAGGTCCTGTTGTTATTGTCTACCCCGACGGTACATTTTACAGCCGTGTAACCCCCGAAGACGTTGATGAAATAGTTTCCGAGCACCTCTTAAAGGGTAGAGTTGTTAAGCGCTTGGCTTACACCGATACCGGCAAGGAGGTTGCAGAAGAGGTTATAGGCAACGTTTCTCTGGGTGAGACTGCATTCTATAAATCCCAGCACCGTGTAGTTTTACGTAACTGCGGCGTTATCGACCCCGAAAACATCGAGGAATACATCGCTATGGACGGCTATGCAGCATTGGGTAAGGTTCTTACCGAAATGACCCCTGAAGAGGTCATCAAGGTTGTTACAGACTCCGGTCTGAGAGGCAGAGGCGGAGGAGGATTCCCCACCGGCAGAAAGTGGAGCCTTTGCGCACCCAATAAAGCACCTCAGAAGTATGTAGTCTGCAACGCCGACGAAGGCGACCCGGGCGCATTCATGGACCGTTCCGTTCTCGAAGGCGACCCCCACAGCGTTATCGAAGCTATGGCAATTGCCGGTTACGCAATCGGCGCTACCCAGGGTTATGTCTACGTAAGAGCAGAATACCCCATCGCCGTTAAGAGACTTCAGATAGCTATCGACCAGGCAAGAGAATACGGTCTTTTAGGCAAGAACATCTTCGATTCAGGCTTTGACTTTGACCTTCACATCCGTCTCGGCGCGGGCGCATTCGTCTGCGGTGAAGAGACCGCTCTTATGACCTCTATCGAGGGTAACAGAGGCGAGCCCAGACCGCGTCCTCCGTACCCGGCAGTTAAGGGACTTTATGAGTCTCCTACAGTCGAAAACAACGTTGAGACATTCGCAAACATCCCGCAGATCATCTTAAAGGGTGCTGACTGGTTCGCTTCTATGGGTACCGAGCGCTCCAAGGGTACTAAGGTCTTCGCCCTCGGCGGAAAGATCAAGCACACCGGACTTGTTGAGATTCCTATGGGTACAACCCTCCGCGAAATCATCGAGGATATCGGCGGCGGCATTCCCAACGGCAAGAAGTTCAAGGCTGCTCAGACCGGCGGACCTTCCGGCGGATGCATCCCCGCAAGCCTTATCGACACCGAGGTTGACTACGATAACCTCACCGCTATCGGCTGCATGATGGGTTCGGGCGGTATGATAGTTATGGACGAGGACAACTGTATGGTCGACATGGCTAAGTTCTTCCTTGAATTCACCGTCGATGAATCCTGCGGTAAGTGCACCCCCTGCCGTGTAGGTACTAAGAGGCTTCTTGAAATGCTCGACAAGATCACCAAGGGCAACGGAACTCTTGAAGATTTGGACGAGCTTGAAAAGCTCTGCTACTATATCAAGGAAAACTCCCTCTGCGGCTTGGGTCAGACTGCTCCTAACCCCGTTCTGGCAACCCTTCGCTTCTTCAGAGACGAATATGTTGCTCACGTTGTTGACAAGAAGTGCCCCGCAGGCGTCTGCAAGAGCCTGCTTAAATACGAGATTGACAAGGAAAAGTGCATAGGCTGTGGTATGTGCGCACGCCAGTGCCCTGCTTCCGCAATCACAAAGACCACCTACATAGCTCCCGGCAAGAAGCTCCCCGCTCACGAAATCGATCCTGAAAAGTGCGTTAAGTGCGGCGCTTGCATGGGCGTATGTAAGTTCAAGGCAATTTCAAAGAAGTAATAAAGGAGGTAACGGACAATGGATATGTTAAACATAAAAGTTAACGGCATGGCGATTGAAGCTCCCAAGGGCACTACCGTTCTGGAAGCTGCAAGACTCGCCGGCGTTGAAATCCCCACCCTCTGCTTCTTAAAGGAGATTAACGAGATCGGCGCCTGCCGTATCTGCGTTTCAGAGGTAGCCGAAATGAGAGGACCCGCTTTAGGTCCCAAGAGACTGGTTGCCTCCTGCGTCTTCCCGATTTCCCAGGGCATGGAGATCTACACCAACTCCCCCAAGGTTATCGCCGCAAGAAGACAGACGCTCGAGCTTATTCTTTCCACCCATGAAAGAAAGTGCCTCTCCTGCGTAAGAAGCGGTAACTGCGAGCTTCAGAAGCTCTGCCGCGACCTTAAGGTTGAAGACGAGGGCAGATTTGACGGAGCAAGAGTCAAGTATGACATTGACGAAAGCGCTCCCCACATGATAAGAGACAATAACAAGTGCATACTCTGCCGCAGATGCGTTGCAGTGTGCGAAAAGTATCAGGGAATCGGCGTTATCGGACCGAATGAAAGAGGATTTGTAAGCCACATCGGCTCTCCCTTCGATTTGGGATTGGGCGATACCTCCTGCGTTTCCTGCGGACAGTGCATCGCGGTATGCCCCACCGGCGCTCTTGCCGAGAAGGACTTCACCACCGAGGTATTTGCAGCTATTGCAGACCCCGAAAAGCACGTCATCGTTCAGACTGCTCCTGCTGTAAGAGCTGCCTTGGGCGAAATGTTCGGTCTTCCTATCGGAACCGACGTCGAGGGCAAGATGGTTGCAGCACTCAGACGTTTGGGCTTCGACAAGGTATTTGACACCAACTTCTCCGCCGACCTCACCATCATGGAAGAGGCCAACGAGTTTGTTGAAAGAGTTAAAAACGGCGGCAAGCTTCCGCTTATCACCTCCTGCTCACCAGGATGGGTCAAGTACTGCGAGCATTACTTCCCCGAGCTGACAGACAATCTTTCAAGCTGCAAGTCTCCTCAACAGATGTTCGGCGCAATCGCAAAGAGCTACTATGCCGAGAAGATGGGCATCGACCCCAAGGATATAGTTTGCGTTTCGATTATGCCCTGCACCGCCAAGAAATTTGAGATTGGCAGAGACGATGAAAACGCTAATGGTGTTCCGGATGTTGATATCGCCCTTACCACCCGTGAGCTTGGCAGAATGATCGAGCGCGCAGGAATCCAGTTCAACTCGCTTCCCGACGAGAAGTTCGACGAGCCTTTGGGAATCTACACCGGCGCAGGCGCTATCTTCGGCGCAACCGGCGGTGTTATGGAAGCAGCACTCCGTACCGCTGTTGAGACCCTTACCGGCGAAGAGCTCCCTAACGTTGACTTTGTTGACGTAAGAGGAACCGCAGGAATCAAGGAAAAGACCTACGAGGTTGCCGGCATGAACGTCAAGGTTGCAGTAGCTTCCGGTCTTGCCAACGCCAAGGAGCTTCTTAAGAAGGTTGAATCCGGCGAGGCTGACTATCAATTCATCGAAATCATGGGATGCCCCGGCGGATGCGTTAACGGCGGCGGACAGCCCCAGCAGCCCGGCTATGTCAGAAACACTGTTGACATCAGAGCAAAGCGCGCTGCGGTTCTTTATGATATCGACAAGAACGCTCCCATCAGAAAGTCGCATGAAAACCCGGCTATCAAGGCACTTTATGCTGAGTACCTCGGCAAGCCCGGTTCCGAAAAGGCTCATCACCTGCTTCACACCACCTATGTTAAGCGCGGAATCGTTGACGATCCCAGAAAGTAATATCGCTTAAATTATAAATCACCGCCGCTCCGAGGAATCTTCGGAGCGGCGGGATTCATATCACGCATATGCGCAATCTCAAGAGGCTTATTATGCGAAACAAAAGCAGCAAGCACTTTGGCATAGAAATCGACCCTGAACTTCTTTATAAGCTCCCGTACATTGCGAAATATGAGGGCAGGTCTGGCAACGGGCAGATAATTTATCTCATACGCAAATGCATTGCGGAGTTTGAAAGGGCTGAGGGCATAATCGACTTTCCGACTGAGGAAAAGAACTGACGATAGCGCATAAACAGCTACAGTGGGAAACGGTAATCTCCGTCTCCCACTGTTTTTATAGCTATTCAATTGTCGCCACTATTACTTCGCCTTATCCGCAACCGCAATCCTATCCAAATCGGGCGCATATCCGGCGGACGAACTGAATGTGACAGTGTTTTCTCCGGCTTCAAGCTCTACTGTAAGCGATTTCTCAGCGGGGATGTCAAATCCGGGGCTTGAAAGGTTTGAAAGCTCGTACTTCTTGCCATTGACGGTGACGTCCATGCTCCTTGATTCTCCGGAGCAGACGTATACCAGCAGCTCATAGCTTCCTGCCTTGTCCGCATTAACTGTCATTTCCAACTTATTGAAGCCGCCGTTGCCGATATAGCCGACCTTTTTGCCGCCGCTGCACATCGAAGAATCCGCAACCCTTGCTTCGCCGGAGGTTTTGCCGTCCTCGCACTCGTAATAGGTGTAGCCCTCCTTGTTTGAGGATGGCGACTCCTCCACCTCGGTGTCGATTTTATCTTTTGTGATAAGTATCGCCGCTCCGCCGATGTCTATAAGCTCGAGCTTGATGGTGTCAGAGGATGTCACTGTCTTTTCTTCGAGAATCAGCTTACCCTCGCTGTCGTCGGAGTAGATATAGGCATTGTAGGAACCCTCTCCCAAGAAATTAAGAGGGATGCTTACCTTGCGCTTTTCAAGGGTCATGGTGCCGATGTAGTAATCCTCTCCGTCTGTGCGCATGATGGTTATATGCTCGCCCGGGTAACCGTCAATCAGCTTGGTTTCTTTCCACGCCGTCGGTATGCGGGAAATGAACGGCAGTCCCAAAAAGCTCGGGAAAGCGTATGCCGAGCTTGCAAAGTGCTGAAGGGAGGATTCGTATACCACCGACTTTGCAAGACTGAATCCCGCCGACTCGCCGGTTTTGGTTATGGCTATGCAGGCAGGGGTGTAGTCCATCGAGCCGGTGACGTTTCGGGTGAAGGGGTACATAAGGCAGTTTTGGGGAGATGGTGAGGTTGACCACTTTCTGAACTCCTCACCCAGAACAGCCTCGCTCGACATGATGTTGGGGTATGTCCTTGTCTCTCCGCAGGGGTTGATACAGCCGTGGTAGTAAACCATCAGCTTGTGCTTGGCGGCGATCTCCGCGACGTTGCGCATGGACTCTAAGACCTCGATATCATCGCTTTCAAAATAGTCGGTCTTGACGCCTTTTACTCCCCACTTTGCCCACTTGGAGAACAGCTTTTCTATTTCCTCCGGGGTTTTAAGCTCCAAATAGTTTACCCAAAGTATTATTCCAACATTCTTATCCTCGGCGTAATCGCAAAGTTCGGAGATTCTATCCTCAAATGATGGCCAGCCCGCGTCCAGGCAGCAATATTCCCAGCCGTATTTTGAAGAGAAGTCAACGTGCTCGACCTGAACATCATAGTTATGCTGGTCTCCGCCAGACCACCACGACCAGGAGACCTTGCCGGGCTTTATCCAGCTTGTGTCCTTGAAAAGCTTGCTGTCCGCTTTGGGGCAGAGGGAATCTATCAGCTCGGAGTTTATAAGACCGTTCAAATCATCTGCGATAATGGCGACACGCCAAGGGGTTTCAAAGCCGGGGACGGTTGAAACCTCGTTTATCCTTATATGTCCGGGGCTTGCAAGCTCATCGGTGACTTCGTTCATCGGGTCACGCTTGAAGCCAAACTGCCAGTTAAGCGCACCGCTGCCCGAGGTCGTACCCAGCACGCTTTTAACATAGCTGATATCGTTTGCATAAACGTCCGACTCGGAGAATAAAAGCCAGTGCTTATCGGTGTGGGCGGTTACGGGGGTATTGAAGACACCACTGTGGTTTACAAGCTCGGAATATTTGCGCTCGATATAGTCAAATTCATAGGTCGCGCTGTAGCCGCCGGCGAAGGTTACAGTGTCCTTGGGCAGGACTATCTGCGAAGCCTCACTCATGACTGTTTCTTTCTCTTCCCTGCCGGTTTTTACATCGGTATATCTGTAAGCAAAACCATCGTTGTAGACGCGAATCAAAACTGTCATGCTCGCTTTATCCTTAGTAAGACGGATTTCGCGCTCCATGCAGTAATCAAGACAGGAAACGTCCTTCTGCGATACTGTCAGGCAGGTTTCATATTCCGACTTTACAACGTCCGGGCGGTCATAGGATTTAATGCTTTCTATCCCGACCGAAAGGTCGGCGTTTATCAGGGCAAGACCCATAAGCGAAGGCTCGATTACCTCCTCTTTACCCGCTGTCACACTGTAGTAGATGCGCTTTTGGGCATCCTGCCAGAAATATGCGGTTATGCCGCCGTCCGGCGATGAGGTAGTCAGCTCATCAAGAGCAAAAAGCTCGATTTCGCCGTATTTTTTATTTGACGACTGAGCAGCCGCAACGGTAATCTCATTCTTGGGCTGGTCGTTCAGGCTCAGGTCAGCATCTGGGAGCTTTTCAGGCTCTCCGCAGGAGCTCAGCAGGCATAGCGCCAGCATAAGCGCCGCCAGTAGTAATGATAGTGTGCGTTTTTTCATAATAATGTTCCTCCAAGTAAATCAGGTTAGCCGGTTGATAATGTTCCTATGTATATATATTAAGTGACTTGACTGATCGGTCAATCCTCAAGCTCCACAATAGAATGAAGCACCTCTCCATCCCCACTCGTTATTGCAACGATATGTCTGCCGTCGGCAAAGGCGTATTTTAGCAGGAGCTTTTCGCCCAGACGTATCTCCTTTTTGTAGGTTATACGGACGCTGTCAAAGGGTCTTTGTGCGTAGACCTCCTCGGGCAGGGCTTCATATGCCAAATCAAGGTAATTCGTGTTGTGAACATGACCGAACAAATCAATATCCCGCCGCTGAACGGTGTACTCTACAGCTGATGAATACTCCGCCGGCGGCTTAAGCCTGTCAAGGGCTGGGTCTATCGGTATGGCTCTTTCCGGCTCGGAGGCGAATTTTGCCGCCGCCTCGTTATTAACGCGGACTATCGACCATTTATCGGTATCCATAAGCACCCATTTTGAGGATGCCGCAACGCATATCCTGCCAAGCTCATCCTCAATCGTGAAATATCTGTTTCCGAAACAGCGCTCTATGCTGTGCGACCAGGTTGTAACGGTAAGCTCCTCCCCATATGATGGGCGGCGCAGGAGGACTTTTACCTTCCAATCCAGTAAAATCCACGCTGAATGTGTCTGCGGAATGTCATTTACGCCGTTCCCAAGAGTGTCGGCGTGTCTGCCGGCTATATTCTCGAAATATTCCAAAATTGCGCGATCGCCCACAAGTGCACCCTTTACAAGTCCCTTAAAATCTGTTTTTACCTTCTCCGTGAAAATCATGCCTATCCTCCGCTTTAAATCACCTGTTTATTTCCCTACTGTGCTGGATATGTATTCCGATATGCCCGATTCCTAAAACAACAGCCGCCGCCAATATCCAAACGACTCTACCGTACACGCCCAAAAGAAACAGCGCCGCAACCGGCAAGGTCGCTCCGGCGAGGGGGATTCCCAAAAAGCCGCTGTAAAAATCGGAGAGCCTGCGTTTGCTCCGGAAGTAGCGTATCCACCAAAGCTCGTACATCACCATCATCACAAACGCCGCTATTAGCCATAGGCACCACGCCGACCATCCATGAAAATTGATATCGTCGAAAATCAGCACAAGCACTGTCGTCAAGACCTCGCCGACCCTTTCAAAAGCCAGCAGTATCTTGTTTTCGTTTTTGGGATTATACCCCTGCGGCTGATTCTTTGACCATATAATATTCGGGATGAACAGCATAGTAAGAAATATCAGCCCCACATATGAAAATCCGAAATGTCCCATTGTGCTTCCTCCGATTAATATCGCTATTAACCTATTGTATCACGAAAAAGCCCATATTTCAAGCGGTTTTTGGTTGACATCCCTGCTTTAATGTGCTAAAATATAAGCAAAATTCTATTTTTATCAAGGCTAAAGCGTGTTTACATAAAACTGATTTGCGGATTTTGGAACAGATTTTGTACCATTCAAGGCAAAAATCTGCCCGAAAGACGTGAATCACGTTTTGCGTGAACACGCTCTGAGGTCTTGACGATTCGGAGGACTGATTAAAATGCAGTACAGTATTTTCAAATGCGATATGGATATGCTGAGTTCGCTCACAGAATTTTACTTAGGAGTGACTACATATCTTGATTCCCACATAAACTATCCCAAGTGGACGCCGGGGGTATATCCGGGTGAGGAGAGCATACGCATGGCTATAAACGCCGGAACGCAGTATGTCTGTATGGCGGGCGATGAGCTTGTAGGGGCGTTTATCTACAACGCCGACCCTCAGGGTGCTTATGAAAAGGGCGACTGGGAGGTAAATCTTAGCGAAGGCGAATACGCCGTCATCCACTCGCTGGCGGTTTCTGACAGTCACTACGGTGAAGGAATCGGGACTAAAATGGTTCAATTCTGCATAGACAAGGCCAGGAATGGAGGATATAAAGCGGTAAGGCTGGATATCGTGCCCGAAAACATCCCCGCAAGGAAGCTTTACGAAAAGTCCGGCTTTAAGTTCGCCGGGGAGAAGGATTTGGACAGAGGGTTTGAGGATATACCCACCTTCCAGCTGTTTGAATTAAATTTCTAAATCGATATTACTTATTTTGCGCAGTAAATTACCGGCAAAATTATGGGGGTAAATAAATGAAATATAAAATCAAGATTGCAGCTGATTCGAGTGAACTGCAATGTCTGTACTCACAAAACATAGAGTATTACGATTATGGCAATTGTAAAAGGCATTTGCAGATCCTTTTTCCATATAAGCCGGAAATGAGAGCTGATGAGAAATATCCGCTCATCTTATTTATCCCGGGTTCTGCGTGGCATAAGCAGGAAATGTACAACGACATTCCGCAATATGCGCTGCTTGCCAAGCGTGGCTTCGTGGTTGCGGCAATGGAGTATCGTGAGTCTGATATTTCGGTTTTTCCGGCTCAGATCGAAGATGTATATAACGCCTTGAATTTCATTCCAAGCATTGCAGATAATTTTCACATAGATACAAATAAAATTTTCCTTATGGGAAACTCATCCGGCGGACATATTGCCATGATGTCAGTCCTATTTAATGCACACGGATTATGCAAGGAATTGCCGAAAATTTCTGGTGTTATCTGTGAAAGCGGCTCAACGGATTTGCTTGTCTGTGCAAAAGAAGAGCTTCCGCCGTGGATGAAAATCCGTCCATCTGAGGTATTGCTTGGAATCGATAAAATTGAAGGTCATGAAGAGCTTGCAAAAAAGGCATCCTGCTCTATGTACATTTCAGAGGATATCAAGCTTCCACCGATATTGCTGATGCATAGTGAATATGACCCGATTGTGTCGGTGGAAAACAGCAGAATACTATATGAAAAGCTTGCCGCTTCTTCGCATGATGTTATTTACTATGAGCTTGAAGAAAATTCTGCACACGGCGGTTTAACATATTATAATGATAAGATTTTGGGTATTGTCGAGGAGTTTTGTAAAAAGCGTATATAGCACTAACTTACCGCCCCGTCGGATTCGGCAGGGCGGTTTTGTTTTTTTGGGATTTATTTGCGATGCTTAAGCATTAAACCGGCACAGTCTCCTCAGTAAACGGAAGTATATCTATCTCGCACTCTGCGCCGACAAGTCCCTCGGCTTCTACCCTGCATTTAGCCTTGCCGACCTCGCCCAAACGCGATTGGACAAAGAATACGCTGTGTCCACCTTCGAGCTCGATTTCGCTCTCACCGATGAATCTGCCAGCTCCCTCTAAGGAAATCGTCACCTTGTTGCTTGCCGAGTGAAGCGGAGTGCCGTTTTCGTCCACTGCGTATATCGCAACAGACGCAAAGTCTGCACCGTCCGCGGTGACATAGGTTTCGCGTGGCTCTAAGATTAGTCTCGCTGGGGCTTTCGGGGTCAGCCTTATATCCTCCGCCGCCTTTTTGCCAGCTATGTATCCTATAGCCTTGATCTCCCCCGGGGCGTAGGTGAGCCCCTCAAATACAAAGAATGGATGAGGCAGGTTAGTGTATCTACGCTTGGGCGCGATATCAAGCTTTTTGCCGTTTACATATAGCTCCACAGTATCACAATTGCTCATAACCGTTACCGAGAAACAATCACACTCGCCGACATCCTCCGTGACGTTGTTCGGCTTGATGGGTTTGGCATCATCATCCCAGTAATTGGCAATATACACCATTGGCGACTTTGCGGGGTTCATCTGGGATTTATAGACGTTAGCCGCGGGCTTTGGAAGCCTAAAAATGTCATAAAGCCCACTGTAGAAGACGTTATTTGTGTTGGTATAGTTGACCTCGTTGTCATAGTCGAACATACTCCATGCGAATCCGCCCGCGCAGAGCTTATTTCCGAAGTAGAAATTAGCCTTGTCGGCGAAATCCTGCGCGAATACTAACGCTTCCTCGTCGCTCGCCCAGGGGAAGCCATAGCCGTTTGTCCAGCAGTTGCAACAGTGCTCGGTGATTACGAAGGGGGTGTACCTCGGAACCTCGGGGCAGCGATAGTGGGCAGTGAATATGCCTTCAAGGAAGCTGCCGTCGTAGGTCTCGAACCGCCTTGCGCCGTGGGTTAAACGTGTGGGGTCGAGCCTTGCGGCAAGTGCGTTGGTCTTTGTGTAGAGACTGTCACAGTCGTCGGATTCATTCACCCTTACTCCCCAGGTGGCAATGCAGGGGTGGTTCCTGTCGCGCAGTATCATCTCCTCGACGTTGTGGATATACACCCTCTGCCATTCCTCGTCCCCGATGTGCTGCCAGCCGGGGGCTTCTTCAAAGACGATTATGCCAAGCTCATCACAGCGGCTAAGAAACGCCGGGCTTTGGGGATAGTGCGAGCACCGCACAGCGTTAAAGCCGGTCTGCTTGATGAGGTCTGCGTCCTCCGCCTGATGTCTATTTACGACCGCTCTGCCTATCCACGGCCACTGCTCGTGGCGATTTATGCCGACAAGCTTTAGCTTCCGACCATTTATCATGAAGCCCGAACCATCATTTTTGCTGTCACCAAAGGCAAACCAGCGCATACCAAGCTTATGGGAAAGGTCATCCAGATACTCCCCGTCAGCCTTAAGCCTGGTTATGACTGTATACAGGTAGGGCGATTCGACATCCCACAGCCAAGGCGATTCGATTTGAGCAGTGATCTGTCTGATTACAGCCGTTTCGCCGGATTTAATCAGCATACACTCGGATTCCGAGCTTGCGCACACTCTGCCCTGCGCATCTGTCACCTGAACCTCTACCGAATACTCCCTGTCCTTTCCCTCATTCAGGATGGTGGTTTCGGAGCACACTGCGGTTCTTGCGCCGTTTGTAAGGGCAAGCTGGGGCGTAGTGGTAAAGGTGTTTACAATATGCGCCCCCGAGGTGATAATCATGCGGACGTTTCTTACTATTCCGCCAAACAGGCAGTAATCCACGTCGTGTCCCTCCGGCGGGATGTCCGTGCGCTTGGTGGAGTCTACCCGAACCGCTATGACGTTATCCTCGCCGATGCTGACATAATCTGTAATATCAACAGTAAATCCGGTGTACGCCCCCTTATGCTCGGTGACATACTCGCCGTTGACAAAGATTTCAGCGGCGTTCGCAACAGCTTCAAACTCTACCATTATCCTGCACTTGCTGTAGCCTGACGGAATCGAAAAGTGTCTGCGATACCAGGATACAAAGCGGTAGGAATCAATCTCCCGCTGGAAGTCTGGTCCCTTATGCTTATCAAGGATTTTGTTTGCATGGGGAAGGCAGACCTTATCAAAGCCGCTGTCGTCAAAGGCGGTCTCCTTATACTGCGGGATATCCGTGGCTGAATACAGCCAGCTTGTGTTAAAATTAATAATTTTTCTGTCCATAATAGCTCCCAATTTATAAAGATTGTATAATTATATAATAATCCCTTAGTATGCAAAAATCAATGAACTATTATAATCAAAACGTTGCATTAAGCAAACTAATTTATAGATTAAATCAATAAATCCGCCTGCCGGGAAAGTGTCCCAACAGACGGATATCGCAAGTTAACTACTTTTTCCGTGTGTAAACCAGTCCTGCAACGGCGGCTATCAGGGCAATCACCATGATAATAAGCGTCAGCGGATGACCGAACCGCACCGTCACAAAGATGCTCGTAGGACCGTCAGCTCCGCCGATAATCCCGATAGAATTACCAGATACGTTAACATTTCCTGCTGTTGCAGCCATATAAATCCCCATAACAAGCAAGAAAGCAAAGTACAGTCCCACAATCGCAATAACGCCTATACATACCGCCCTAAGCACTCTGCGCTTTGCCTGCGCGCTCCTTGCAAGCTGCTCGTTTATAAGGGTGAGCTTTTCTAAGACGCTGCGCATATCAGACGCGCCGCCCTCCGGCTCGGCAGTCTCGCCCAAAAGTGAGGACACCGGAACCTCGAACTGCCTTGCAATCTCCATAAGCATTTCCGAATCGGGTACAGACAAACCCTTTTCCCATTTGGAAACTGTCTGACGGACAACATTAAGCTTCCCCGCCATCTCCTCCTGACTGAGTCCGCGCGACTGACGGAGCTTTTTTAAATTATCACCAAGCATTTATAATCTTCCTTTCGTGGATAATAGTTTGTTGCAACACCGTCATTATACACGATTTTCGGGATATTAGCAAGCAATGCGGGTTAACATCATGGTAACTTGCGGTTGAAAGCGGAGATTATTTCCTCTCATCCGTCACGATATGCTCAATACCGCTGTGCTCGTGGGTAAGATAATCCTGCATAAAGCTCGGAAAAGCCTTATAGTTTCCAAGCTCCTCTATGGGAATCCAGCGGAGCTGCTCCTTGACATGACCGACAGTATAGCTGTCCGATTCGAGCACCTTTTCTCCGCGCGGCTTCATCAGATAATAGAACGCGATTTCGTGGCAGTCAAGCCCCTTGAGCAAGCCGTTGTTTTCGTTAAAGAAATTCTCATGAATGACCGCCAGACGGTCGATTTCATACTTGACCCCGGTTTCCTCGAAGACCTCCCGCCGGACAGCGTCCTCGGCAGTCTCGCCCATGTGCACTCCCCCGCCGACCGAATAGAGGTAGTCTTCCCTTTCATTGCCGATGAACAGCACACAGCCATCCTCAACGATAATCCCCGCCGCGCGGTATCTGAACCAGTTGTTTTCATGGGTAAAGCAGCAGTCCTGCATAATAAAATCGCCTCCGTTTAAATTTTGTTTTGACATTATAGCACAGTAAAACGTGGCTGTCAATGATACCATATCTTCTACCTTAGGTAGACCTCTACCATCTTGCAAGCACCGCTATACAGTGCTACAATATAGTCAGCAAGCAAAAAGGAGAATTTTATGAGAGACTATAGTTTTGGCAATTTTCTGCATGAGCTGAGGACGCGTACCGGCCTTACGCAATATCAGCTCGGCGCGCTCGTCGGCGTTTCCGACAAGGCGGTTTCAAAGTGGGAGAACGGCTCTTCCAAGCCAAAAAGCGGCATTTTGTTTAAGCTCAGCGAAGTTCTGGAAATAAGTGTCGACGAGCTGATGTCTTGCAAATATCAATCCGATAAAAGAAACAATCTGAAAGGAATATTTACAATGAAAAATCAACTCTGGAATAAAGCAGACGAAGCCCTGCACAGGCGGTATGGCAATCCTGTGCCGATTGAAATAGCAAGCCGGTTCTACACCGAACAGGCACAGATGCAAAACACCGACATGATAGTATATTTCGATATGCTTGCCACACTCCGCTCCAAAGCAAAGGCAGAGGGCGAACATATAAGGGTGATGGGCGGAACCGGGGCTTCCTTTGCCGCCTATCTTCTGGGAGCAACGGACATCAACCCTTTAAAGCCGCACTATTACTGCAAAAGCTGTCATAAGGTCGTATTTGACGACAGCGTCCGCGACGGGTGGGATCTTCCGAAAAAGCAATGCTCCTGCGGGAAAGCTCTTGCCCGCGACGGTCACAACATCCCGTTTGAAACCTATCGCCATGTGGTCGGACGGAACACGAGCTTCCTTGTGATGATATCGCCGGGCTTTATGGAAAAAGCAAAGAGCATAATTAAAAGCTATTTCAAGGACTGCAAGCTGACACTAACCGACAAAGAGGACAAAAGCGCCGTAACCGTCGGCATAGCTTCATCCTCCGAAAGCCCTGCCTGCACGGTGATGCTCTGCGCCGATCCGAAGCTTGAACGCCTTGCCGCCTTAGAGCGCCTTACGGCGACGTCCTCCGAAAGAATAGACTTCTGCGAGGACGAGGTGCGCAAGAGCTTCACAAGCGGCGGTGCGGACGAAATCCCCTCGCTTAAAAACGACTTTATTAAAGACATGCTCAAAAGAGCTAAGCCCTCGTCTTTCGGAGATTTGATTCAGATGTGCGGGCTGTCGCACGACACCGGCACATGGCTCGGAAATGCGGATTCTCTTATAGACAAAGGTATGCGGGCAGAAAAAACGATTGCCTACCACGATGATGTATTCAGCTATATTTGGGAGCGCATGATAAGGAAGGGCTTTGCAGACCCCGGACTTGCCTATAATGTAATGGAAAACACCCGCCGCGGAATGTATGCTTCAAGCAGCGTTCCCGAAGAATTAAAGCAGCAGCTTAAAAGCGTCGGCGCGGAGGATTGGTTTATCGATTCAATCGGGAAAATCAAATATCTGTTTCCCAAGGCTCACGGAGTTATCTGTGCAAAATCGGCAGCCGTGCTGATGTGGTATAAAATACATTACCCCCAAGGAATTCGGGGAGTGTATGAAGTGAGATTCCCCTTTCGCATATCAATTTTAAATTGATAAACTCTCAATTATTAAGAGGTGGACTTTCCGCCGAAAGATGATATAATGTAATCAGACCGGTCGAATAACTGTTTTAAAGGAGATTAATTATGTCATTTGCCGAAACAATTAAAACCCTCCGCCGGGATTCCGGCTTAACTCAGGAAAGACTTGCAGAGATACTTTCAATTTCACCCCAGGCGGTCAGCCGCTGGGAGACAGGGGTTGCAATGCCTGATATCTCGCTTATCCCGCCTATAGCCAACCTCTTCGGAGTTACCACCGACCACCTTTTAGGCATGGAAACATATCAAAAGGATATGCGCAAAGCGGAGTTCGACGAAGCCTTCTTCGAGTATTGGAAGCACGACGACAAGCAGAAGAATTACGAGATAGCCGTTCAGGCAGCGGCTGAATATCCCGGAAACATGGAATATGTGGAGTGGCTGGCGTCCGCCGAATACTACGTCGCATTTTCAAAGCCGGAAGACGAATACAAAAGACTGCTCGAAAGCTCGGTATCGCACTATAATATAGTAATCGACAACACCAAGGACACAGAGCTTCTGGACAAAGCATTAAGCGGCATAGTTTTATCGCTGTGTATGCTCGGAAGAAAAGCCGAAGCCAAAGACTATGCCGAGCGCATCCAAAACGAGCACTCAAGAAACGACAGTATCGGCTGGTGCCTTGAAGGCGAGGAGCAAATCCGCCACTACCAGAAAACATCGGAAGAATCTCTGAACGATTTTATTTACCGCCTTTCTTTTGCGCCGGCAAAAATGGAAGTGTGCGAGGCAGTCGAAAAAATCTTAGCTATCCTCTTCCCCGACGGCAATTACCAGTACTATCACAACAGATTGCAGTATAGCTCAATCACAAAAGCCATGCTCCTCTGCCGCGAATCCCATTTCGATGAAGCAATCGAGACACTTCAAAAGGCAAAATATCACGCCGAAGAGATGACAAAGTGCAGTAAAAAAACTGAATACCGCTTCACCGCCCCACTCTTCAACCGACTGTCCATACAAAAGCCGATATCAGATGCCATTACAACTGATGTCGAAGACTTCCACGAATCCCTAACCAACAACCGCGATTTCGATTCGATTCGGGATAGAGAGGATTTCAAGGCGCTTTATCACTAAAAATCAAACCACAAAAGCGGCAAGAAACGGCGAAGCCGTCCACTTAAAATACATCGCCGCAAGGCGATACCGCCACGCGCCGTAAGGCATGCATCACAGCGAACGCCAGTGAGCGACATCACTTATCACTTATCACTTAAAAAAGACCCCTCAAAGGGGTCTTTTTTACTGGTCTGTCCGACAGGAATTGAACCTGCGCACATACGGTCGGAGCGTATTGCTCTATCCACTGAGCTACGGACAGATATTATTATTTTGTTTTATGTTATACTTTGTACTGTAACTCTTGCGGTTCCCAAAGCCGACGGTCGCTCCTTCGTCGCTGTCGCCTTTGACCGCTGCGCCCTTTTATTGTCGCTTCTTCCGCCACTGGCGGCGCTCCAATAAAACGCTATCCACTGAGCTACGGACAGATATTTAATTCATCTGCATGGTATACTGCACATTTTCAGTACAGTATACCACGCATATTAACCATTATCTTACCTGAGCTTAGCTCCCGCAGGAACCGAATCATCCAAAATAGTCAGCTTGGCGCTGCCGTCAGGCATATCCGCGCAGACCAACATTCCCTCGGAAAGCTCACCAGCAAGCTTGGCTGGCTTAAGGTTGGCTACGACCACAAGCGTTTTGCCGACCAAATCCTCGGGCTTGTACCACTTGGCAATACCCGAAAGCACCTGCCTTGTTCCAATGCCGTCATCCAGCTTGAATTTTAAGAGCTTTTTGGATTTTTCAAGCTTTTCGCACTCCAGAACCTTCACCGCGCGAAGCTCAATCTTCATAAATTCGTCGATGTCTATTTCCGGGGCGAGGGTTATCGGCTCGGCCTTGACCTCTTCCTCTTTAGCCTTCTTCTCAGCCTCCGCCTTTAAAGCAGCCTTGACTGCTTCCATCTCGGCGTTGAGCTCATCCAAGAGCTTCTTTGAGTCGATTCTTGCAAACAGCGGCTCAGCATTACCCACCTTCGAGCCCGCGGCATATCCGCCGAAAGCGCAAAGGGTGTCGAATCCGTCAAGATCGGTGTTAATCTGGGCCAATATTTTCTTTGATGTCTCTGGCATGATGGGTGCCAGCAGGATTCCTATAAAGCGTATCGCCTCGATAAGCTCATACAGAACCGTTACAAGTCGGGATTTGCCATCCTCGGTCTTAGCGAGCGCCCACGGCTCGGTCTCATCAATATACTTATTAGCGCGCCGCGCGAGGTTGAGGACATCCGCGCAGCCATCCGCAAGCTTGAACTCATCAAAGTGCTTTGCCATGCTCTTAGCCGCCTCGACCGCCTTGGCTTCCAAATCGTAGTCAAGCTCGGTCTTATCGTGTGGAGCGTCAACATAGCCGTCAAAGTACTTATTGACCATCGCGACGGTGCGGTTTACAAGGTTGCCGATGGTGTTAGCAAGGTCGGTATTGTATCTGTCGATAATGGCCTCGTAGGTGATGGAACCGTCGTTGGTAAACGGCATTTCGCTGAGCATATAGTACCTTGTGGCGTCCACGCCGAATTTTTCAACCAACTCGTCAGCATAGATAACGTTTCCTACCGACTTAGACATCTTGTCCTTGCCAAAAAGGAGCCACGGATGGGCAAAAATCTGCTTAGGCAGGGGCAGACCAAGTGCCATAAGCTCTACTATCCAGTAAATCGAATGGAATCTTAAAATATCCTTTCCGATAACGTGGGTGCAGTTCTGCCAGAAATACTTATACTGCTCACTGGGGTTGTCTACATCATATCCCAGACCCGAGATGTAATTGGAAAGAGCGTCTATCCAGACATAAACAACGTGCTTAGGGTCGAAATCGACCGGTATTCCCCACTTGAAGGATGAGCGGGTTATGCACAAATCCTGCAAGCCCGGCTTGATGAAGTTGTTGAGCATTTCCTTCTTGCGGGATTCCGGCTGAATGAAATCGGGGCTGCTTTCAAAAAGCTCCTCAAGCCGCTTCTGATACTTTGAGAGCCTTAAAAAGTAGGCTTCCTCCTTGGCCTTCTTGACCTCCCTGCCGCAGTCGGGGCACTTGCCGTCAACAAGCTGGGTTTCGGTAAAGAAGCTTTCGCAGGGGACACAGTACCATCCCTCGTATTCTCCCTTATAGATATCGCCTTGATCGTAAAGTCTTTTAAATATCTTCTGAACGCACCTTTCGTGGTCTTCATCGGTGGTTCTAATAAATCTTGAATAGGAAACGTTCAGCATATCGCAGGTGCGCTTTATCTCGCCGGCAACGTTGTCAACGTGCTGCTTGGGGGTGATACCCGAAGCGGCGGCAAGCTCCTCAATCTTCTGACCGTGTTCATCGGTTCCGGTAAGGAAGAATACGTCATAGCCCTGCATTCGCCTTAGCCTCGCAATCGCGTCGGCGCAGACTACATCATAGGTATTGCCAACATGGGGCTTTTTGTCCATAATCTATCTTCCTTTCTTTTGATTTCGCCGCATTATTTCGGGCGTTAACTTATATTATATAATATTCTGCGGATTTGTCAAGCGGTTATTGGGGAAAAATAGCAGGATTCAATGCCCGCCCGCTTATTTTCTTGACTTGATGCAGGAAATATGATACAATGATTATAAAGAATGATCTGAGTGAAGAACCTGAGGTGATTTTTATGGGAAGAAATGTAATATCGGCGAAGTTGGACATAATATTCAAGAAAATATTCACCGAAAACGATGATATGCTGCATGAATTCGTTGCAGCGATGCTTGGAATTCCCAGTGAAAGTATAGAATACATTCAGATAACAAATCCGGAAATGCCGCCAGATATATACTCAGGCAAATTTGCCCGGCTCGACCTGAATATGAAGGTGGATAACAGGCTCGTAAACGTGGAAATTCAAGTCAAGAACGACCCTGACTATCGCGATAGAACCCTTTTCTACTGGGCAAAGCTGTATACATCCGAACTGAAAAGCGGAGACGATTACGGCGAGCTTAAGCAATCTATCACGATAAACATAATCAATTTCAATATGTTTGATGGCAATGATTATCACACCGAGATAGTCACGTCCAATAAAGCAACCGGAGAGATATTCTCGGATAAGTTTGCTATACACTTCTTCGAGCTGAAAAAAATCAGCCGCACACCGAATCCCGGCAGCCCCAAAGAACTATGGCTTCAGTATATCAACGCCGACACAGAGGAGGAACTGAATATGTTGGAACAAACAAATCTCCCGATTATGAAAAAAGCGGTAAGGGTAGTCCGCGATATGAGCGACGATACACGTATCCGCGAAGCCGCAAGAATCCGCGAAAAAGCCCTCCATGATGAAGCCTCGGCGCTGAAGAATGCGAGGATGGAGGGAATGGAGGAAGGGATGGCACAAGGAATGGCACGGGGCAGAGCTGATGAAAGAAACAACATAATTAATAAACTGCGCTTAGCCGGCTTTTCCGATGAACAGATAAACAGCATTTTAGGGTCATGATGAAGTATATTATGTCAGAACATACAAATCTCCCGATTATGAAAAAAGCGGTAAGGGTAGTCCGCGATATGAGCGATGATACACGTATCCGCGAAGCCGTAAGAATCCGTGAAAAAGCCCTCCATGATGAAGCCTCGGCGCTGAAGAATGCAAGGATGGAAGGCAGAGCTGAAGAAAGAACCGATATAATTAATAAACTGCGCTTAGCCGGCTTTTCCGATGAACAGATAAACGGCATTTTAGGGGCGTGACGGAGCATAGCGCTGAAATAATATATTAATATAGAGAATCCCGCCGCAGAATCGCAATAATGCAGATTTTGCGGCGGGTTTTATTGCCCTATTCATCAATATGATTATTCATATCCATCATATCAAACGTCTCAACCAGCCTTTCGCACTTATCCTCGTCGAAATGCTCGTTCACATTAAAGATAAGCTCGGCGCAGAGACCGTCCCTCTTTAAAAGGTATATAAGGACTTCCCCACCGTCAAGGGTTTTTCTGAGCTTATAGTTGTATTTATCCCCTGATTTCGGCTCGGTTATATCCCGCGCGCCCTGCTTAAGGATTTCAAAGCCCTCATCCTCGGCAGCGGGATAAATTCTCCCAACGCTGAACATCGGGACGCCGTCAATATCAGCCGTTCCCCTGTTCCAATTCCAGTCCGCTGGGACATTCAGGGTAATAAACACCCTGTCGTCTTCGTTTTCGTTTACACTCTCAAAGCCGTTGCGGGCGACGTTCAGCCTCGAATACTGCCGGATATAGACGTGCTCGAACTCTGTCGGCTCGAGCGCTCCGCCTATATTATCATAAAAATATGGAAACAGGCTTTCATTAACCTTGATATCGGAATATTGATTCACGTCAAACCGCAGGCAGAAGCAATAGCTCTTGCGCTCAACAAAGTAATACTGCCTTCGGGAAGGGACACTGCTTCCTGCATCCTTTTCGGACAGCTCCAGCATATAGCGGAAGCTTCTTTTATTGTCCCCACTGTTGTCTACAATCGTAAGCTTGTTATCCCCGCGGGACTCTGCCAGCTTGGCGACAAGCTCATCAACCATCGACTGCTCCTCTGCCTTGTATACCGCAACTATCTTCATCATCTGCACGCCGTTCTGATTCGCACTTGTTCCGTCCGCGCTCTGCTGCCAATATTCGGGCATACTGAACCGAACGGGATGCATTTTGCCCTCACCTGTATCGAACCAGCCGGAGATATCGGCAGTGTCGGCGGCGGTATTGACTCTGCCTATCGGCACATTCGCCATATACCTTTGCAGCCCAAGGGTGGGATCGTCCTCAATTGGGATATCGTCAGTAGTATCACTTCCCTGCACGTCCACAATCGGTGCGGAATTCTGTCCGTTAGCTTCATCGGAATTAACGCCGTTCCCCCAGACCTGCATTTCGGTGCCGTCCTCGGCGGTAAGCACAATCTGCCCATCTCTGATAGAGATTTCAAGCTCCAGCGGCTCCGGTCTCGCCGGGGAATCATCAATCGCAGTTATGATATATCTGTCGCCTTTAGACGCGAAGCGATAGTTTGAATAGAGATTATACCCGCCCTCAAAGTCGGTAGGATCGCGAAGATATGAGAACTGCGGACAGAATATAGTGTTGTACTCGTAATTATCCCCCTGACGGACGGTGAACATGATAGTATACAACCCGGATGTCGGACCGTAGGAAAGTATGCAGGTCTCTTCCACGCCATCGCTGTCGATATCAAAGAAGGCATGGTCGACATATCCTCCCAAGGAATTGGGACCCGGTGTAACATCGGTTAAACGATATCCACGCAAAAGGCTTTTTGTGATATTTTCGCCTTCGCTGTATATCGAGCCGTCCAAAGCGTAAAGCTCGCCGCTGTTGGTCTTTATGATATAGTAGAACTCAGTGCCATTGCTGAAGCTGTAGACCTTATCGGCGTTTTTGCGAAGATATTCGGGATCTATACCGTCCTCCCACTGCACGGCAACCGTAAACAGATCGTCGAAGTTTTCTTTAGTGAGGGTTATTTCCTCAGCGTCTCCAAAATCAAACCGTGTAAACGTATCGCGGTACAAAAGCGTAAGCCCTTCGGCAGGGACTACGTTCTGCGCCTTACTGTCGTATCTCGAATTGTAAAGCTCAAACACCGGCGCGAATTCCGGTCTTTGGATTGAAGAGAGAACAAGGCTCTGGGCAATAGTGTTATCGGCGGCATAGTATCTTCCGAAAAGAGTTTCTTGTGCTGGTGCAACGCTGCTGTCCTTTTGATTGCCTACAGTATTGCCGTTAAAATCCTCATATCCATTAACACCCACCGGCTCGGCTTTATCTATCCACGAAAACAGTCTTTCGACCTTTTCCGGCTCCTGAACGGAATAAACCCTGCCAGGCTTGCCGGTTACGGTTTGGGGCCAGAACTCGGTGAAATCCTTGCTGAAGCAAAGTGCCATCTGATGTGTAAACTCATCGTCAAACTGTGACTTTACCACTATATAGTAATCAGGCTCGGAGCCGACAGTGTAAGGGTCTGCGTCTTTCAGATTCGCGCCGAGCTTTATGCTCTTAACATCACTAACATAATCCTCAAGCATTGCGCTGTCTATATGGTAAGCGTCGCCGTTTCCATCATTGATATATTTGTCAGAATCTGTAATCCAGACATCCAAAACTTTGTCGAATATCTGAGATGTTTTCGGGAGCCCATCGGATTCACTGTCCGGCTGATCCGCTTGCGCATAAAGGGATGCTATAGTCAACTGCCTTTTGGGATTGGTCAAAAAGCATACCGCCACCACGGCACAACTGACCACCGCCAAAATGATTATCCAGAACGCGGGCTTCTTATAGTTAAGCACCCGCTTGATTCTCTCCTTTACCCCAACCTCGCCGAAGGCAAGGGGGCACGCCGTAACAAGCCGCCGGGGTGCGGAGCAGTTGATAAGCGCCTCGGAGTATGCCTTTTTGGAGTCCTCGCCGAGCTGCTTTATCACTCCCTCGTCGCAGGCAAGCTCAATGTCCCTGCTCATAAGTATATACGCCGCCCAAAGTATGGGGTTGAACCAGTAGACCGACAGCAGTAAAAAGCCCAACGGCTTCCAAAGGTGGTCGCCCCGCTTTATATGCGTTTTCTCATGCTCCATAACATAGCGCATATCCTCTTCACCAAGGGTGGAAGGAATGTATATCTTCGGGAATATCACTCCAAGAACAAACGGAGATGATATGCGGTCGCAGACCCTGACGCGCTTTTCGGTGCCTGAACCATCCGGCTTGGCGATGCCCACGCTCTCCCGCACCTTTAATTTAAGCGAAAGGTAGCTTATAAGCATATACAAAAGCATACCAACCACGCCGACTATCCATATCACCGAAGCTGCAAAGCTTAATACCTGGGTGGGGTTTACACTTGCACCCGGCGCAGGGGCAAGCGATTCGGATATCACCGGATTTACAGTAGAGTTTAGCGCCGGGATTCCGCTGTTGATAATCGGCGCGGGGCTGTAGGTGAAATCCTGCGGCAGGGTCTGAGCGCTGGGAATCAAGCTTAAAACGCTCTCAAGACTTATGGGGAGTATAAGCCGCAGGGCGACGAACGCCCACAGCACCCCCATTATCCATTTGGGGGCTTTTTTGAGCGGAAGCCGCAGAAGCATTACCGCCAAGGCTATCCAGCTTGCGGTTATACTCATATTGAAAATTTTAAGAAATATGTTTTCCATAACAACAATTCCTTTCGGTCAAAATCACTTTTCGCCGTATTCCGAGACCATTTTCCGAAGTTCTGCGACCTCATCATCGCTCAGCTTTTTTCGGGATGTAAACGCCGCCAAGAACTTTGGAAGCGAACCTTCAAAAGTTTCATCCACGAATTTGCGCGACTGCGCAGAATAAAATTCCTCCCGCGTGACAAGGCTTGTCACCGTTCCCTTGTCGTTTTTGAAGATGCCCTTGTCGCACAGGCGACGCAGGACGGTGAAGGCGGTCGTCTTTTTCCAACCCAGAAGCTCGCCGCTCTTTTTGGAAAGCTCAGCCGAGGATATCGGCTCGTTCGACCATATAATATCCGCAAAGCGGGATTCCACCGCACCCATCTGTAAATCAGCCATTTTTTATGTCCTCCTGAAAGAAAAATCATTCTACACCGTGTAGTATGATTATATACTACATCATGTAGAATGATTTGTCAAGGGGTAAACGATAAAAATTTTTATGTATTTTCTTCCGCGTATCAGTATATAAGCTCGTCCATATCAACGTAAAAAGTGAATTGCTCGTCATTCAGGTTCTGCGAGACGGTTTTGCTAAGGCTTATTTGCGTTCCTTCTTCATATCCCGGTATGTTGGAGCTTGCAATTGTCACCTGTGAATCTTCGCTGTTTATTTTATCGGCGTTGAATTCGATATAATAGCGCGAATATCCGCCCTCTTCCTGTCGATATCCTTCGAGCAGGACGTTTCCGGCGGTCATTTTATGGTCTAATCTTTTGCCGGATATTTCGACCGATACGCTGTCAATCTCAACGCTTCCGTGCAGAGCCTTGCCCGCGGATTCAATGCGCTCATTGCCCTCAGTCCAGAAGGTTATCTCATTGCAAGCGGAAAAGCTCAGTCTTCCGTCATCCGAAACCCATGTCGAACCGATATCCTCTGCCGGGTTATACGTATTATAATAGACGCTTTCCGAGTACTTAACAGCCACCACCAGAATGACCGCAGCTACCGCCGATACTACTATTGCGGTTATGACAATTACCTGTAGAATCTTCAATGTTTTTTCGAGGATTTTACAGGATGCTTCTTTCGCATTCGACATTATATCGCCTCCGATTGCATTTTGTCTCCGCTTCGATTATAACATCAGACCGATAAAATGTCAAATCATTCCGAACACGACAGCATCGTCAGATAAAAAGCAAAAGACCCAGCACCGCAATGCCGAGTCTTCTACCGCTTTTATTATTCTTCAATAAGCCGTGTGTTCCTGAAATAAAGGGAAACGCACCATACCGCGCACGCCGCGACAATAATGTAGATAATCCTTGAAATTATCGCCGCAGAACCGCCGAATAGGTATGCAACAAGGTCGAATTTAAAGATTCCGACAAGTCCCCAGTTAATTCCGCCTACGATAAGCAGAAACAAGGCTATTCTATCGAGTATCTTAATAACTATCACTCCTTAAAGAATATACCGATATGCTCGGCTAATTATTTTAAGCACCGTTTTTGGCGGTCTTCAAAATAATCTAAGAGTAGTTTGTTCATAAGAGAATATTTTATTCAATAAATCCGAAATTCCTCAAAAAATTGTAGACAAAACCGCTGTAATAATGTATAATTCATTGTGTAAACATTTTCTGCCATGAAATCATGAAAAAATTTGAAAGTGTTATTTTACGGGATCATATCAGAAAGGAACATATAGCTATGAAATTCGGATATTTCGACGATAAAAACCTTGAATACGTCATCATCGACCCCAAGACCCCCTACCCCTGGATAAACTATTTGGGATGTGAAAACTACTTCTCGCTTATCTCCAACACCGCAGGCGGATATGCCTTCTACCGGGATGCGCGCCTCAGAAGGATAACCCGCTACCGCTACAACAACGTCCCAGTCGACATGGGCGGAAGATACTATTATATAAATGACGGCGGGGATGTCTGGTGCCCCTCGTGGTCGCCGGTAAAGGCTTCGCTTGATGATTACTCCTGCCGCCACGGCATGGGCTATACCGTCATATCCGGCGAGAAGGGCGGAATCAGGTGCGAAACCACCTTCTTTGTCCCGCTCGGCGTAAACTGCGAAGTCCACAGGATGAAGCTTTCCAACACATCCTCCCCAAAAAAGGACTTCCGGCTTTACTCCCTTATAGAATGGTGCCTTTGGGACGCTAATGATGATTCAACCAACTTCCAGCGCAACTTCAACACCGGTGAGGTTGAAATCGAAGGCTCAGCGATATATCACAAAACCGAATACCGCGAAAGGCGGGATCACTTCGCATTCTTCACCGTAAACGCCCCTATTTCCGGCTATGACACCGACCGTGAGAGCTTCATGGGTCTTTATAACGGCTTCGACAGACCGGATGCCGTCTTTGAAAACTCCCCCCGCAATTCCGTTGCCGACGGCTGGTCGCCCATTGCTTCGCACTGTTTGGATATCTCCCTCAATGCAGGCGAGGAAAAGGAGCTTGTATTCATCTTGGGCTACGTTGAAAACCCATATGAGGAGAAATTCAACCCGGACGGCACTGTCAACAAAACAAGAGCCTATGAAATAATGTCCCGCTTCGATACCTCCGACAAGGCGGACGCCGCCCTTTGCGAGCTCAAAGATTACTGGCAGAAGCTGCTTTCAAAGTACACCGTAAACTCGCCGGATGAAAAACTTAACCGCATGGTGAACATCTGGAACCAATACCAGTGCATGGTCACCTTCAACCTCTCCCGTTCGGCATCCTATTTTGAAAGCGGAATAGGAAGGGGCATGGGCTTCCGCGACTCCAATCAGGATATTTTGGGCTTTGTCCACCAAATTCCCGACCGCGCCCGCGAGCGTCTTATCGACCTTGCCGCCACCCAGATGCCGGACGGCACCTGCTATCACCAGTATCAGCCATTGACCAAAAAGGGCAACGGCGAGGTCGGCGGAAACTTCTCGGACGACCCGCTCTGGATGATACTATCTGTCTGCGCATACATCAAGGAAACCGGGGACTATACGATTTTGGATGAGTCTGTGCCGTATGACAACGACCCAGCCAAAGCCCAGCCGATGTCCCACCATCTTAAAATGAGCTTTTTAAGGGTGATGAATACACTCGGTCCCCACGGTCTTCCGTTGATTCAGCGCGCCGACTGGAACGACTGCATAAACCTCAACTGCTTCTCCCGCGTTTCCGGTGAGAGCTTCCAGACAACCACCTCCAAGGACGGCAAGGTCGCGGAATCAGTGTTCGTCGCCTGCCTGTTCACCTATGTCGTCCCAGAATATGCCCGTCTTTGCAGATTAAGAGGGCTTGAAGAGGACGCTGTTCAGGCCGAAGCCGCAGTGGAGCAGATGTCTCAGGCAGTCATGAAATACGGCTGGGACGGTGAATGGTTCCTGCGCGCATATGACGATTTCGGCAGGAAGGTGGGCTCTCAGGAATGTGAGGAAGGTAAAATCTTCATCGAGCCGCAGGGCTTTGCGGTTCTTTCGGGCTTGGGAAGCGATTCCGGCAAGGATTTGCGCGCGCTTTCAAGCGTCGACAAGTACCTGAACTGCAAGCACGGCCTTGTCCTCAACAATCCCCCCTACAGCCGCTATTATGTTGAATACGGCGAGATTTCTACCTACCCCGGCGGCTACAAGGAAAACGCGGGAATCTTCTGCCACAACAACGCCTGGATAATCTGCGCCGAAGCCTTCGTGGGTCACGGCGACAAGGCGTTTGAATATTATTCCAAGATTGCCCCCGCCTACAATGAGGATATCTCCGAAATCCACCGCACCGAGCCTTATGTCTATGCCCAGATGATAGCCGGCAAGGACGCGCGACGTTTCGGTGAAGCCAAAAACAGCTGGCTGACCGGTACTGCCGCATGGAACTTTGTCGCGGTATCGCAGTATATCCTTGGAATAATGCCGGATTATGAGGGACTTAAAATAGACCCATCCATCCCATCTGATTGGGACGGCTTCAGTGCTCAGAGGATTTTCAGGGGCGCGAAGTATGATATCACCGTCAAGAACCCCGAGCATATCTCAAAGGGTGTTCGCTCGATCATCTGCGACGGCGTTAAGCTTAGCGAAAATATCCTGCCTGTTTTTGAATCGGGCAGTGAGCATACGGTTGAGGTTGTTTTAGGACAAGATTGAGCATATGGTTGAGGTTGTTTTAGGACAGGATTGATTTTCAGATATTAGTTTATATCACTGATTATACTCTACTATTTGTAATCGTTTTGTAATATTCACGCGAATGTTGAAAACTCTGTGGATTTGTTGAAAGATAAAGCCCCAAAATGCTGAGTTCTTAACACTTTCAACAGGGTTTTCAACATTTTTAACAACAATACTTTCAGTAAAACCCGTCCGCGGGTGTTTGACGGATAATAATAAATCTGCACTCAGGTCAACGAAAAAAATCGAAAGGATGTATCATTATGGCGCTTTTTGAGGTAAACTGCTTCTCGAACACCATCGGCATGGGGGTTCATTTCAACGTTATCATCCCGCAGAACAACATCTGGGGAGAGATTGGTACAAAGCAGAGCGGGCGGGAGAAGTACCCGGTTCTGTATCTTCTGCATGGCTATTCCGATGATGAGTCAACATGGCTTCGGCGCACATCAATCGAGCGGTACGCCACCGAAAAGGGCGTAGCTGTAGTTACACCCACAACCCGCCGCGGATGGTACTGCGATACCCCGATGGGCAACTTCGCAAGCTTTATAGGCTGGGAGCTCCCCGAGCTGATTGCCGAGTTCTTCCCAAGCATATCCCGCGAGCGGAAGGACACCTTTATAGCCGGGCTTTCTATGGGCGGCTACGGCGCTCTCAAATTCGCGCTTTTTAATCCCGAAAGATACGCCGCCTGCGCGGGGCTGTCGGGGGCTTACCACGTTATGACAAAGCCGGGCTGCGAAGGGTTTGTTAAAGAGGGTCTATTTAAGTCCGCCGATGACGCCGAAAAGCAGGATATTATTTCGCTTATCCCCAAACTAAAGGATTTGCGGGACAAGCCCAAGGTATTCCTGTGGTGCGGCACCGGAGACGGTCTTCTTGAAAGCAGCCGCAGTGTGCGGGATATCCTTACCGATAACGGCTTTGACGTGACCTATTCCGAATCAGAGGGGAATCACAGCTGGCAATACTGGGACGAGCAGATACAGAATGTGCTCGACTGGCTGCCGATAGAATAGTCATATAAAAATCATCATTTGTGGGGTAAAACGGATGGAGTATATAGCAAACCTGTCAGGAGCAGTAACAGGCTTCAGCGTTGGCGGGCAGTACATTGATTGTATCTGCGGCAAGGAATTGATAAAGCTTGATAAGCGCACCGGGAACATTATCTGCAAAAAGGAAATTTTCGAGAAGGAAGGTCTTTCAAGAAATCTGATTGCAGATGATGGGCAGATTTTTATATATGATTTCTGCACCCTCTATTCAGTCCGCAGGAGTGATTTTGATCTGCTGGGCAAATGGCAGCTTGGCGATGATTTAAGCTCGGATATATGCGGCATAGCACTGGATAATGACGCCGTTTACTGCTCTATACGGAACGGCAAAATTATCACCCTTGACCGGCAAACATATCTGACAAGGGAGTTTGACATCAGTGAAAGCAGTATGTGGAGTATCAAAACATATGATAAATACTTGGTCTGCGGAACGGTTGACGGCAAATTGCTGATGATAGATAAAGCATCCTTCTCGATTGAAAAAACGCTTGTTTTGGGTAAGAAAAACATCGGAAGCCTGTATTTCTGCGGTGAAACATTGTACGCCGCAAGCCATGACGGCAAGCTCTTCAAAATCGATATGCAAAGCTTTAAGGTTGAATCCCTGACTAAAAACGCACACCGGAAGATGTTCAACTGTGCGGGAATATATCGAGATATGCTTGTAACCGTTTCTTATCCTTGCTCGGAGCTTGCTTTTTGGGATAAAAACACGCTTGAAAAGCGAAAAGTAATCAACACTCCGCTGAAATTATCTGGGCGGGCATATATAGAAGATGAGCTATTATATATTTCCTCCCGCAATATCCCGGGAATCGGCATAATCGGATTGAGTGAGTGCTGATATCACATATTATAAAAACAGCGTCCGCGATACCCTCGCAGACGCTGTGATTTTTTGCCTTTAATCAATTGTCAGTTCCATTTGCTGACCCTCAAAGTGATTGAGCAGCCGGAAGCCCTTGCCGCTTATGTTATACCTCAGCGTGGCCTTGATTTCCTTGGGCTTGGTTTTGAAGACGAAATTAATCCTTAAATAATCACCCTCGGAAACAAGCCGTACACTTGGGTTTGGCTTTGACGCGTCGCCCATAGCCATCATTTCGTAATAGTGCACCTCACGGACGCTGTTGCCGTCATGGCAGTAGGCGGAAATCAGGTCGACATATTCATCCTGCGGAAAGGACAAATCAAGCACAAAGCCATCCGCCGAATATTTCGAGTTGACTTCCCGCGTGTCGCTGAAATTAAGATCAAGGGCATATACTCCGCCCTCAAGCTCTTCTATATGGCGGCTGCAAGACACACTCAATGTCTCCCCGCTTTCCATGGTGAATATATCAAGGTTGCTTGTATGAATCTGCCTATGCTCGATATTTACTATACTATCCGCAGATATTATTTTAAATAATACTGCAAGTATAACCACAGCTGCGGTTACAGAGTAGATAATCACTCGTTTTTTCATGATTTTACCGTCCTTTCTCTGCTAAATTATTGTCTCGACAAATATCGCTTCGCCCCGTTCCTTTAAGTATATGACTAACAGGTTGTGGCTGAAATCGTAGGAATACTTCTTCCAGGTGTACCCGCCCGAAAGGTCGGGGTAAAGCTCTTTCGGAACATCTGCGCTCTCCATGGCAGAGCTTAGCTGCGCTTCTATCTCGGAATTGCCTTTTGCCTTGAATTCCTTGAAGAAATCGGTTTCGCCGCCGATGTTGTATTTTGTGACGGTTACGCCATCGCCATGAAAGCCGTCAACCGGGGACTTGTATCTGTAAACACTCCTGAAATCCTCCGGCAGCTCTAATCCGTAATCCTCAAACGACTTTTTTGCGGAGGTTTCGGCAAGCATTTTTGCCTGCCCTGCGCTGACGAACAGCGCCGCTAAAATCAGCACCAAAAAGCCGTTTCCTGCTGATTTTGTTATATTGACTTTATTACAGCGCTATCCAGTCATGCGCCAAATCGAGCGCTTCAAACAGGCTGGATTTCTCGGCGGTCTTGGTGATTCTCTCCATGACCGGAACCGATTCGTCGGTAAGCATTCTATACATTCTTACCTTTGTGGCAACCTCAAGGTCGCCATCCTTCTGGGTTTTGGCTATCTGAAGCATAACGACCTCGTTGTCGCCCATGCTTCCGTAATAAAGCTCGTTTCCCTTGCGGACAAGGGGAAGTCCGCGGTACTCAAAAAACTTTTCAGGCATTGTTTTCTCCTTTCCTGACGGTTGGCTTAGTTTCGTATGATGATAATTATTACTTACCAAATCATTTGCAAATCGTCTCCGGTGGCGCCATCGGCGAAAAGCTTTAGGTTGGAGGTCAGAACATCTAAATAGCTCTTGGGCTGGCTAAATGAGGTTACACCGTTGAGCTTGATAACGACCCTGTTCGAGCCATCGTCATAGAAGTCAAGCGTATCTCCCCCGCCCTTGGCTCTTGCAAACTCGATATGTGCAAGAAGCTTGGCATCCTCTGCAGGGTCTTCAAGGCAGAGAGCATCTATCGGGCATTTTAAGATGAACTGATAGAGGATCTTGAAGCTTGCAACATCGACTTCCTTATCGTTGAGGGTTGCGCTCAGCTCACCCTCATCAACATCACCGGTGATGTCGAAGTAATAATTCAGCTCTTCGCCGTTGTGAAGCTGGATATCCATGTAATCCAAAGCGTAGATGTAGTTTGATGTCATCATGCTGGAAAGGATATCAACCGGCATAAAGCTTGCCCACTTTACCTCGCCCGCCGAGAAGGTGTAAATGCAGTCGTTGCCTTCAAGATAGCCGTAGTAATAAGCCGGCTCGTTGGTGGGGTTGCCCTGCTCATCGGTAACATATGAAGCGACATTGCCTATTCTGAACTTATAGGTCTGAAGCTCGGCAAACAGGGTTACGGTGCAGAAGGGATCTGCAAGACCGTACTCCTCAAAATCCGATTCGGTCGGGAAAGGCTTTACTGCGGAAGCGGCTGTAAGTCCCCAAAGTCCGTAGATGATATCGTTAGAGTTGGTAATATCAAGATATGCATAAACCGGGCTTATCATGACCTGCGATGATGCCATTGAAACCTCGTCGATGGCGTAGTTTTTGGTATCATCCTCAAAAACTATGTCGTAATCCAAGTCCTTGCGCTCTACCTTTAAAAGATCGATGGTAGGCGCGGTATTGTCGCTCGATATCTCCTCTTTGATTATAAGGCTGATAAAGCTTTCCTTCGAGTTATAGAAGTATCTTGATGAGTTTGCAAGCACAACATAAACGTCCTTGCTGTCCGACAGCCTTACATAAACGCTGTTGCCGTCCGGCGCGTTTATACCGTACAAAACTGTGTAGCTTGAACCGTCCTTAAGCGTAACGGTGCAGCTGGCTTCGGGATTGCCGTCCTCCAAGCCGTATTTTGCCATATCGGAGGCGTTTTCTTCTGCCAATGCCTGGGCATTGATTTTGGTGATGCAGTTGCCCGCCGCACCCATAGTAGTGGTATTCTGCTTCAAGCCCTCAAGCTCGTTGATGGTGAAGCCCTTTGCGTTCTGGGTGATGGTGTACTCCCCGCTCGCATTGGTTATCTTCATTGAAGCAACCTCGTCGCGCTCGTGGGTGACTATCGGTATCGTCTGCGTAGTGTTTGCGGTGGTCTTATCCTCATCATCGGTCTTGGGCTGGGTAAGAACAAGCACCAAGGAGACAAGCGCTAAGCAGGCGACGAATATTCCTATAAATATAAGGGTTTTCGCACGTGATTTCATTATCTGTGTCTCCTTCTTATCCAAACAACTGTGCCCACAGCCAGAACCGCAATCGGGATGATTACCGCAAAGGTCAGGTTGAGCGAGTTTTTCAGGCTGTCGTTGACCAAAACTCCGGCGGCTTTAAGCTTTTTGGGGACTATGGTAACACCCTCGGTCTTGCCTGAAAGCTCGTTTATAAGGCTGAGGAAGAAGTCGCCGTTGTTGAACTGCGGCGCTGACATAATGGTGTTGGCAACTATCTGGTCAGAGCCTATTGCTATAACGTTGGTGTAGCTGGATATATGCGTCTCCTGATTCAGCGCCTTGTATCTTCCTAAGACAACCGAGTTAAATACTCCACGCTCGGTAGCATTATCCTCGTCAAATTCATCCGAAAGGTACATATCCCACAGGACTGCATTTTTAGAGGACTGAACCAGCGCCTCACAGGAATTATAGCCGTCGGTATCGCCAAAGCGCATAGAAATCGCCCTTGAATTGGCTATTACCATGGAAAGCCCGGGGTTACCGATATCCCTGCGATAGTTTTCGGATGCAAGGGACTGGAAGGTGAAGTTCTGATAATTGGTGTAATAGTCGGGGTTGGTTTCATATATTACCTTTGGCTCTACGGTTATGCCGTAGCGGTAAAGAAGCGCGTCCAAATTCGGGGTCTTGCCCTGCTCCGGCGAAGCTACATATATGATATCCCTGCCCAGCTTGCCGCCGTTCGTCAGCCAGTTGGTTATCTTTTCGGTTTCGGCTTCGGTATAGTCTATCTTGGGTGCGGGGATGATAAGGATATCAACATCTTCCGGAATGTCATCCCTCTGAATGTCCATGGATGTAATCACATAGCCGTTTTTATCCAAAAGATTGGTAAGACCCGAAACATCAGATTCGTTTCCGCCGGGGAAGCTCAACGTGCAGACGGTTATGGGGTTGGCATCAGTTACCGCCATTATTGCACTCGTCAGCGCCTGCTCTGCGTTTGAGGAGGTTATAACGTCCTGACTGTTGAACATCTGATGGGTATAAAGTCCGCCCGCTTGCTGCTTATATGCGGCAAGGTAAGGCTCATACTCCTCTGGCACGGTTATAATATCCGCCAAGGTAACAACCTTGACCCTTGTATGGTTTGAATCCGCAAGCTCGACGATTATATCACAGCTGCCAAGATTTTGGGAGTAGTTTGAAACAAAGTCGGGGTTTGAAAGCAGATCCTTGTATCTGACCGTTATGTTGGGGTTGTACTGAGCGTAGCTTGAAAGAAGCTCCGCGCACTGATTTGTATAATCGCTTATGCCGCGGAAGCTGTCCTCGGTCGACATTACGGTTATATCCACCGGAGCCTCTATTCCGGAGATGTAGTTTTTAGTCTCCTCCGAAACGGTGTAAATGCTGTTTCCGGTAAGGTCAAGGGTTATTGGGAAGCGGTCAAACAGCATGGTGACAACAACGTTTACAAGAACCACCGCCGCTATGAACAAAACAACCAAGCCTGTTGCAAGCGAGCCGTATTTTAAATGACGCTTGTTTATCGGCTGTTTTTCCTTCTTCACCTTGTTAGCGGCACTTGAAAATCCTTTTATATTCATATTAAAGCATCCCTCCTGACCGTTAATTCCAGCGACGTCTTTCCAGTACTCTTACCGTTAAGAACAGGAATATAACAGTCCAGCTGATAAAGAAGAGCACATTGGAAAAGTCGAACACGCCGTAGGTGAACGAATAATATCTGTCGGCAAAGGAAAGCTCGGTGAATATCTTTGAAATCCAGTCAATGGGGATGATAGCCGCGATGGAGGATATCAGATACAAAGCACACATGGTGACAAAGCTTCCCACCGCCGCAATTACCTGATTTTCGGTCAATGAGGATATGAACACGCCGACGGCTATGAACGCCGAGCCGACAAGCAAAAGTCCCACAATGTTGCCCAGAACCTCAAGCCATGCAACCTGCGAAAAGATGCTTAAAACTATGGCGTAAACCAAGGTCATGCCGACGCCTAAAATGTATATCAGAAACGCCGCCAAAAACTTGCCCATAACCAGCGAACCAAGGCTTATAGGTGATGTCAGCAAGAGCTGATCGGTCTTGTTTCGCTTGTCCTCGGAGAGCGTTCTCATCGTAAGTATAGGTATAAGCACCAAAAGAACAAAGAACAGAATGGAATACATACTCGACATATCGGTGGTCAGATACAAAAGACCGTCCATCTGGTTCTTGGTTACCGAGGTTATTCCGAAAAGTATGCCGGATGAAGCGAAGAACGCCGCTAAAAAGATATATCCAATAAGTGAGTTAAAGTAAGCGTTAACCTCGCGCTTGAATATTGCGCCCATTCCTTATGCCTCCTCCTCGTGATTTTCAAGGTCCTTGGCCTTGTCGTTGATGAACTTATCAACGCTTTCGCCCATTGTAAGCCGCAGGAAGATATCCTCCAAGCTGAGCTCACTTGACCTAAGGCCCATAATGTACCAGTTTCTTGCCATAAGCCGCCTGTTAAGCTCCCGCCGGATGTCGGTGCCCTCAACGGCTTCAATGTTGTATTCCCAAACGCCCTTCTCCCTCTGCATATCCGCCAAAACGGTGACAACGCCGGGAATAGCGCTTACGACCTTTATTACCTCCTCACGCGGGCCGTCTATTCTTGCAATAAGCTTGTGGTCGGCAGTTAAGGTGTTTGAAAGATTGTCGGCAGTGTCGTCGGCAACTATCTTGCCCTGATTTATAACAACGATCCTGTCGCATACCGCCTGAACCTCAGTTAAGATGTGCGAGGAAAGAATAACCGTGTGGTTCTTGCCCAGCTTGCGAATAAGGGTTCTTATCTCGATTATCTGCTTGGGGTCAAGTCCGACTGTGGGCTCGTCCAGAATCAGAACGTTGGGATTTCCCACCAGCGCCTGAGCCAAGCCAACGCGCTGTTTGTATCCCTTTGAAAGGTTCTTGATAATGCGGTTGTAGACGTTGTCTATCTTGACAAGCTCGCAGATTTCCTTTAAATGAGTGTTTCTGGGGAGCTTGCAGCCCTTGAGCTCGTAGACAAAGTAAAGGTACTCCTTAACCGTCATGTCCAAGTATAGCGGAGGAAACTCCGGCAGATAGCCGATTTCCCTCTTTGCAGCAATTGGGTCTTCCAATATTTCCTTTCCGTTGATGTAAGCTTCGCCGCTGGTCGAACTTAAATATCCGGTAAGGATATTCATTGTAGTGGACTTGCCCGCACCGTTGGGACCCAAAAAGCCCAGTATTTCGCCGTCGTTGGCTTTAAAGCTTATGTTGTCCACAGCTCGCTTGTCGCCGTAGGACTTAGAAAGGTTTTTTACTTCTATCATCAGCCTCATCCTTTCCTTTTTGTGATGGCAGATTTGCAAAAAGCGTGTAAATGTCGGTTCATGCCCGCGAAGCGTTAACGGGTCAAGGGCGACAGTCCTTGCGGGGTCGAGGGGCAGCGCCCATCGTCGCTCCCCGCAGGGAGCGAAATCCCCAGCGTAAGTGAAACGCAGGACGGGGAGTAAAAACAGTCCGGTGGACTGTTTTTACGTGGGGAGACCCTCGTCGGGGGTCTCCCTATGGGCGCGTGACGAGCGCGTCCATCCCTGCACTCAGTTATAGCTAAAAACAATATTCAGATATATAACCTATCTATATCACAAATATATCGCCTTTTCAGAAATCCGACATCAATAATATCACACCAATGTGTAATCAATATGAAAACCAGCTAGTTTTACGCGCGATTCTCAACTTATTTCAGGCTAAAAGTGTACCAAAAATCGGGTGCAAAATCCATCGGTCAGCGATTTTGTGCCCGATTTTTGGATTCACTTTAGGCTGAAATTAGTTTTAGCATCTCAATCGACCGCTTCATCCTCGAAACAGTCTCATCCTTGCCTATAATCTCAGCAATCTCAAACGCTCCGCCGGGAGTGAACTGCTTTCCGCTTATCGCAACTCTTACAGGCCAAAGGATGTATCCGTTCTTAACGCCCATATCGGCAATCAGCTTGAACAGCTCGTCGTGGAGAACGTCGAATCTCCAGTCCTCAATAGCTTCCATAACCGGCAGAGAGCGCTCAAGAGCATCAAGCGCAGTGTCACAGTTGGTCTTCATCTTCTTGTTTTCGTAAAGTGCCAAATCATAATCCGGCATCTCGTCTATAAAATCAACCTGTTCGGGGATGTCTGTGAACACCTCGGTGCGGTTCTGCAAAAGGGCGGATATCTTGGAAAGGTCGACATCCTCACGCTTTACAGTCTCGCGGATGTAGGGTGTGGCGTGCTCCAAGAACTTTTCCGGGGTCAGCATTCTTATATACTCGCCGTTGATGGCTCTCAGCTTAAGCGGGTCGAAGATGGAGGGCGACTTTGAAAGCCCCTCGATGTCAAACTCCTGCTTCAACTCCTCAAGCGAGTAGATTTCCCGCTCGCCCTTTGGCGCCCAGCCTAACAGCGCAATGTAGTTGATAATTGCCTCGCTTAAATATCCCTTCGCGACAAGGTCTTCAAACGAAGCGTCGCCATTCCTCTTAGAGAGCTTTGAATGCTTGTCCTTCATTATGGGCGATACGTGGATGTATTTCGGGATGTCCCAGCCGAAAGCCTCGTACAAAAGATTGTACTTGGGTGCAGAGGCAAGGTATTCGTTGCCCCTGACAACGTGGGTTATGCCCATAAGGTGGTCGTCCACAACGTTTGCAAAGTTGTAGGTCGGCATACCGTCCGCCTTTAAAAGAATCTGGTCGTCCAGAGTGGAGTTTTCCACCGTGATATCCCCGAAAAGCTCATCGTGGAAGGTGGTTGTTCCTTCAAGCGGAATCTTCTGGCGGATAACATAGGGTACGCCCTCGGCGAGCTTTGCTTCAACCTCCTCCTTGGAAAGATTTCTGCAATGCCTGTCGTACATAGGGCTTACGCCGGAAGCCTCCTGCACTGCCTTAAGCTCGGCGAGGCGGTCCTTGTCGCAGAAGCAGTAGTATGCCGCGCCCTTTTCGACGAGCTCAACAGCGTACTGCTTGAAGATTCCCATGCGCTCCGACTGGATGTAGGGACCGACCGGTCCGCCGATGTCCGGACCTTCATCCCAGTTAAGACCAACGGTTTTCAGGGTGCGATAGATGATATCGGTAGCCCCTTCGACATATCTTTCCTGGTCGGTATCCTCGATTCTTAAAATAAACTTTCCGCCCTCTTTTTTCGCGATGAGGTAGGTATAAAGCGCGGTTCTTAAGTTTCCGATGTGCATATAGCCGGTCGGGCTGGGTGCAAATCTTGTTCTTACTTCACTCATTACTCTCTTCCTTTCTTCTTTCTATATCGCCCCTGATAGTTTCTATCAGAGCGGCAGCATCGGAGAATTTTTTCTCCTGACGGTAAAATTCATTAAATAATATACTAACAGTATTGCTATAAACATCTCCATCAAAGTCAATTATATGGGTTTCGATGCCGATTTCGGCGAATTCGTAGAATGTGGGTCTTACCCCGATGTTCGTCACGCCCATATATCTCTTCCCGTCAATGATGACGTCGCTGGAATATACCCCGCCCGGCGGCAGGATTTTTTGACCGTCAAAGGAGGTGTTTATAGTTCTTATGCCCATTTTTCTTCCCCTTGCGTCGCCGTGCAGAACGGTTCCTGCAAGGAAGTATTTGTAGCCCAAAAGCTTATTTGCGGCTTTTATATCGCCCTGCTCCAATAGCCCTCTTATACGGGTGGTGGAGACAATTTCGCCATCTGCTAAGACCGTCGGCACGGTTTCAAGCGCTATTCCCTCGTGCAGTAAAAGCTCTTTCAGGATATCGCAGTCGCCCGCAGCGTTTTTGCCGAAGCGGAAATTTTCCCCGCAGATAACCTTATCCGCGCCAAGCTCATCCTTTATCACCTTTTGGACAAACTCCTTGGGACTGTAGTCCTTAACCTCGGCGAACGGTGCGAATATGACCTCGTCCGCGCCGAGCGATAACAGCCTTTGCTTTTTTTCGCTGTCAGTGAGTATCAGTCTGCGCTCACCTTTGGTTTTAAGCTCTGCCGAGCGGAATGTGTATACGGTTTTTCTGCCCGCTCCGCTCTGCAAAAGCGCCTGGCACGCGGCGGCGTGACCTGAATGTACTCCGTCGAACAGCCCTAAAAGCACAGCTCTATTTTGCGTTTTCATAATCAATTCTTCCAGAAATTTTTATATATTATCATTTCGGAGTCTTCCACCCTGCAAAGTCCCAGAAATTCCCCGCCGTAAACGCGGTAGATTCCGGCACTGTCTGCTCCTTTTACCCTTTTGGGGTCGAGCCTTACTCCGTTTTTATACATAGCCGCCTGCTTATCGCTCAGCGAAAGCGCAGGGTAACATTCAAACAGGCTGTCCGCCGGGATGATTCTTGCTTCGATGTCCGCGCTGGCCTGTATCTCGTCAATAGTCATGCAGTCGGCGAGCTTAAAGCCTTGGGATGATGTCCGCACTAAACTTGTCATAACGGCAAATGTTCCCAGCAACTTACCCAGATCGTCCACAATCGAGCGTATGTACGTTCCCTTCGAGCAGGATATGCTAAGTGTGCCCTCGCCCGCTTCCTCATCAAAATCCTCCAAGGTGATGGAGTGGATTTCCACCGTGCGCGGAGTCCTTTGAACCTCTATTCCCTGCCTTGCAAGGTCGTAGAGCCGTTTTCCTCCGACCGAAACTGCCGAATACATCGGCGGGAGCTGACTTATAACTCCCTTAAAGCCTTCAAGCGCGGCTTCAACCTCTTGCCTTGCCGCCCTTTTGTCGCTTGTCTGAGTGACCGTTCCGGTTATGTCAAGGGTGTCAGTGGCTTTTCCTAAGGCGAATCCCGCAGTATAGCTCTTTTCGTTTTCTGGCAGGATATCGCTTGCCTTTGTCGCCGTTCCCACAAGAACCGGCAGAACGCCTGTCGCCATTGGGTCGAGCGTTCCGGTGTGACCTAAACGCCTTTCATGCAGGATTCCCCTAAGCTTAGCTATAACGTCGAACGAGGTAAAATCCGCCGGCTTGTTTACAAGCAGCACGCCTGATTTCATAGATACCTCTTGGCCGCTGCAACTATCCGCTTGGTGACGTCCCGCGCGCTGCCGGTAAGGGTACAGCCCGCAGCTCTTATATGTCCCCCGCCGCCGAACTCCTGCGCAAGTGCGGAAGCGTCCGCCATTGTGGTTCTTATTGAGGCCTTAAAGATGTTTTCGTCATCCTCCTGCTGTTTCAGGGTTATGCCTATCTTAACGCCCTCCACAGTCAGCGGGATGGATGCAAAGCCGTCCAGCTCGGCGCGGTCGATGCCGTAATTTGAAATCATCTCATTGGTTATTGTGATGATGGCGATGGCATCGTCGGCGAAATACTTCATTCTTCCTATAAGACGCTGTTCGGCAAGTATCCTTCCGCGGGATTTAATGTCGAACATACGGCGGTTTATGGTTTCATAATCAACGCCTTTTTCCATCAGGCCTGCAGCCGCTCTGTGAGCAGCCGGGGTGGTGTTCTGATACTTAAAGCATCCGGTATCGGTGGCGATTCCTGTATACAGGCAGGAGGCTATAAGCTTGTCATATCCCCCGCCCATATACTCAAAAAGCTCATAAAGAACCAGGCAGACCGCCGAAGCCTCACTGTCAACATAGCTGTATTTTGCAAAGCTCCTATTGGATTTGTGATGGTCTATGCAGATATCCACTCTGTCGGCGTAGCCAGAAAGAGCATCTCCTAAAAGGGCGGTATCCGCAACGTCCACCGAAACGACTGTCTGCTCGCAGAACTCCATCGGTTCATATCCATCAGATAGGAAATCATACCTTGCCGGTATGCCGTCTGAATTTAAGATATTCGCCTTTTTGCCCTTTGAACGAAGCCAGTAGCACAAGGCAAGCCCTCCGCCAATGCAGTCTCCGTCCGGGCTTTTGTGGGTAAGGATAGAAACGTTGTCTATTTTGTCAAGCTTTTCGGCAAGCTCCTTATAAGCGCTCATCCGAATCCTCCTCCGAATCGTAGTTGATGTCAAGCTCCTTGAGCATTTTTGAGATATGCGCGGAGTATTCGGTAGAATCATCCGCAATAAACTTAAGCTCGGGGGCTTTTCTGATATGCAGAACTTGGGATATCTCCCTTCTTATAAAGCCGGTGGCGCTTTCAAGACCCTTTACCGCTTCCTTGGCTTTATCGAAGCCTTCGACGCTGGAAACATACACCCTCGCCGAAGAGCGGTCATGGGTCACTTCGACATGCACAACGGTCAGCATCTGACCCTTTACCCTCGGATCCTTAAGCTCGGGCAGTATTCCCATTATTATTCTTTGGATATCAGACGCCATGCGCCCTGATTTGTAATCTGCCATATTAATGGTGATTCCTTTCAATATATCTTTTCGGAATTATCTTTCGACCTCGGTCATCTGGTAAGCCTCGAAGATGTCGCCCTCCTTGAAGTCGTTGAACTTTTCAAGGGTTATGCCGCACTCAAAGCCCGCCGCAACCTCACGGACGTTGTCCTTAAACCGCTTTAAGCTGGACATTTTATCCTCCGAGATAACTATACCGTCTCTTACCACGCGGACAAGGTCGTTTCTTGAAATCTTTCCGTTTACGACATAGCAGCCCGCAACCGAGCCTACGCCGGAAATCTTGTAAACCTGCCTTACCTCTACTCTGGCGGTATCGGTCTCGACGAACTTCGGGGCAAGCATACCCTTCATAGCGTCCTCAATTTCCTCGATAGCCTCGTAGATTACTCTGTAGGTTCTTATATCAACGCCGTCACGCTCGGCATTTTCCTTTGCAACAGGGTCGGGTCTTACGTTAAAGCCTACTATTATCGCGTTGGAGGCGTTAGCAAGCATAACGTCCGATTCGGAAATCGCGCCTACGCCGCCGTGGATGACCTTGACCTTGACCTCTTCGTTGGATATCTTTTCAAGCGACTGCTTTACGGCTTCTACCGAGCCCTGAACGTCCGCCTTTACGATTATAGGAAGCTCCTTCATTTCGCCCTCGGAGATCTGGTTGAAGAGATTGTCAAGAGTTACCTTCTGATACTGCTTGAATACTTCCTCCTTAGCCTCCTGCTTGCGCTGTTCTACAAGCTCGCGGGCAAGCCTTTCATCCGCAACGGCGTTGAATACGTCGCCGGCGGAGGGCACTTCGGTAAGCCCTGTTATCTCAACAGGAACGCTGGGTCCTGCCTTGGTGACGTTTCTTCCCTTGTCATCCACCATGGTTCTTACTCTGCCCACTGCGGTTCCGGCGATGATAACGTCGCCAGAATTAAGTGTGCCGTTCTGAACAAGCACCGTAGCAACCGGTCCGCGTCCCTTATCCAGCCTTGCTTCTATAATAGATCCCTTTGCAAGGCGGTTGGGGTTAGCCTTAAGCTCTAAAACATCTGCGGTGAGAAGCACATTTTCCAGAAGATCGTCAATACCCATTCCGGTCTTAGCCGATACGGGAACACATATAACGTCTCCGCCCCATTCCTCGGGCACAAGCTCGTGCTCGGTGAGCTGCTGCATGATCCTGTCGGGATTTGCGGCTTCCTTATCCATCTTGTTTATTGCAACGATGATGGAAACCCCCGCAGCCTTTGCGTGGTTAATAGCCTCGATGGTCTGAGGCATGATGCCGTCATCAGCGGCGACAACAAGTATTGCAATATCCGTAACCATAGCTCCGCGAAGCCTCATAGCCGTGAAGGCTTCGTGTCCGGGGGTGTCGAGGAAGGTTATCTCCCTGCCGGAAACGCTCACTCTATAAGCACCGATGTGCTGGGTAATACCGCCAGCCTCGGTCGCGGTGACGTTTGCATGACGGATTCTGTCCAAAAGTGAGGTCTTGCCGTGGTCGACGTGTCCCATAACCACAACTACAGGGCTTCTGGGCTGCAGATCCTCCGCCTTATCCTCTTCATCAACGATAAGTCTTTCCTCGATGGTAACAACAACCTCGTGCTCGACCTTCGCGCCCATTTCCTCTGCAACAAGGGCGGCGGTATCAAAGTCGATGGTCTGGTTCTGGTTAGCCATAACGCCCAAGCCCATCAGCTTCTTTATAACGTCAGTAACGGTGGCTTTTAAGCGGGTTGCAAGCTCGGAAACGACTATCTCATCCGGAATCATAACCTTAAGCTGCTGCTTTCTTGCCCTTTCAAGCTCCATGCGCCTCAGCTTCTCAGCCTCAGTCTCCCGCTTGGTGGAAAGGCGTTCCTTGCGCTGCTGCTTGGATTTCTGAACAAGCTTCTGCTTCTTTTGATAGTTATCTCCCGCTCTGTTCTTAGTATCGGCAAGATTGTCGTATTTATCATTGTATTTGTCGATATTTACATAGCTTCCCCTGGTATCAACAATCCTCTTCTTCTCGCCGGAATCATATGACGAGGAGGATGTTGTGTTGGTGACAAGCTGAACTCTTTCGCCCCTGTCCTGCTTCTTGGCGGGCTTTTTCTTATCCTCATGGCGGGGCTTTGCACCCTTATCCTGATTGTCCTGCTGCTTGGGTTCTGCTTTGGCAGATACCGTCGGTTCCGACTTAGCAGGTGCCGTTTGTGCAGGCTTAGATTCCGGCTTAACCTCCGGCTTGGGCTCCTGCTTTACCTCAGGCTTTGGTTCTGTCTTAACGGACACTGTTGGCTCCGGTTTGGTTTCAGCTTTAGGCTCGGGTTTAACTTCGGGCTTAGGCTCTTCCTTAACTTCCGGCTTAGGTTCGGGCTTAACCTCCTGCTTGGGTTCCGCCTTGGCAGATACCGTCGGCTCAGGCTTAGGTTCAGACTTAGGCTCGGCTTTTACCTCCGGCTTGGGTGCAGGCTTTGTCTTGGGCTTTCTCACCGGTCTGTAGGCGAAATAGCCGTCAAAGCTCTCGACCTGATTGTGCTGAGTGAAGTATTCCAGAACATAATTGGTCTCCTCCGGCGCAAGCGAGGACGAAGCCTTCTTAACTCCGTATTTTGCCGCCAGACAGTCGATAATCTCCTGCGGGGCAAGCTTCAAATGCTTTGCAAGGTCGCTTAATTTGTATTTTGTAATCATAGGCAGTATACTCCTTATGTTTCTTGATCGTTTAATCAATAAGTATCGTCCAGCCTGACTGGTGTGAGCTTCTTGGCGGCCGCCTTCATAAATCCCTTGTCGGCTATGGCTATAATGCCGTAGACCTTTCCCAAGGCCGTTCCCATATCGTCCATCGTCATATCGGTTTTATATAGCGGTACGCCCTCTTCGGCGCAGGTGAAGGCTATCTCCTTAAAAGACTTCGGGGATATCCCCTCTGCAGTTATAACCCCGCACGCTTTACCTGAGCGGCAGGCGCCTTTTACCTCATCCATTCCCATAACAAGCTTTCCGGCTTTCAGGCAGATGGTTATAAGTCCTTTTATGTCAGACATTTTCGCCACCGCCCTTTAAATCGTTTTCAAGCCGCGCATATATCTCATCCGGGATGGCTGTTTCAAATGCTCTTTCCAGCCGTTTGGCCTTTTTAGCCTTCACCAGACACTCCGCATTCGGACAGATATATGCTCCCCTTCCGGATTTTTTGCCGGTCGGGTCGACTAAAATTTCCCCATCCGGTGTCCGCACAATTCTTATCAGCGCTCTTTTTTCCTTAGGCTCACCGCAGCCCAAGCAGGTGCGAACCGGAATTTTTTTCTTACTAACCATCTTCTTTTGCGGATATATCGATCTTGTATCCGGTAAGGCGGGCGGCAAGCTTGGCGTTCTGACCCTTGTTGCCTATCGCCAGCGAAAGCTGGTTTGCAGGAACTATGACAGAAGCTGTCTTGGTGCCGTCTTCCGCAAGGGTAACACTAACTACCTCTGCCGGTGAAAGTGCCTTTGCGATAAACTCGGCGTCATCCTCGCTGTAGCTTATAAGATCGATTTTTTCTCCGTTAAGCTCCCCGACTATAGCGGTGATTCTTGAACGCTTGGGACCTATGCAGGCACCTATAGCGTCAACATCGGGGTTGTGGCTTACTATTGCTATCTTGCTTCGAGAGCCAGCCTCGCGGGATACCGCCTTGATTTCGACTGTGCCGTCGTAAATCTCGGGAACTTCCAGCTCGAACAGCCTCTTAACGAAATCGCGGTGGGTTCTTGAAACCTTTACTGAGGGTTTCTTGTCGGGGTTGAGAACTCCGACGACGTATACCTTTATAATATCCCCCGCCTTAAGCTCCTCCCCGGGAATCTGCTCTGCCTTGGGGAAGTATATCTCATCCTTGTCGATAAGAAGTATTGCGTTGCCTGTCACCGGCTCGACCTTCTGGACGGTTGCGGAAACAAGCTCGTGCTCCTTATCCTTATACTGGGCTACAAGCCTGTCGCGCTCGAACTGCTTCAAATCGGAGCGAATCGACTGCTTTGCGCTTGATGCCGCTACTCTTCCGAACTTGGCGGGTGAAAGCGGAATCTCACAGGCGTCGCCTACAACAAGTCTTTCATTATATGTTCTTGCTTCTTCAATGTTGATTTCATTTGCCGGGTCTTCCGGCTCGCCCTCTACTACCGTTTTTAAAAGGCACATTCCGAACTCCTGCTTATCCGGGTCGATATCAATGCGGACGTTTTCGGTTTCTGGATAGTCCCTCTTAACAGCCTTTAATATTCCCTGCTTTATCCTTTCTATAAGCGCTTCAAGAGATATGCCGCTGGTAAGCTCCAATCCCCTGAGCGCCTCAAAAAATTCCTTGTTTACCTTGTTCATAATGTCGTAACCATTCCTTTCTTATATTGAAATCATTAATAGCTAAAACAAATCGCCGTCGTCATAAAGCTTGACGAACGCGCACTCGGACAGCTCAACATCCTCGCTGGCTCCGTTATCATCCGTTAAGGTGATGGATGTCTTATCATACCCCGAAAGGGTCCTTATTATCTCCTTCTCGCCGTTTCTTGGGCGGATGAAGCGAACTCTTACCGGGTCGCCTATGCAGACCTCAAAATGCTCGGGTCGCCGCAGCTCCCGCGCGAGACCAGGCGAGCTTACCTCAAAAACATACTGCTGAGGTATCGGGTCGGTTTCATCGAGCAGGTCGTTTAACGGGCGGTGCAGGGCTTCGCAATCGTCAATATTTATGCCGCCGTCCTTATCAATGATCACCCGCAGATACCAAGTCGCGCCCTCCTTTTCAAACCTGACATCCCACAGGAAAAGACCAAGCTCATCACAGAGCGGCTGGGCAAGCTCCCTTACCGCCGAGACCACCTTACTGTCAGCCACAAAATCATCCCTTTCATTTTAAAAACAAAAGACCGGAACCAAATTCCAGCCTTTCATTAAGAGTTATTAACAATAGTATAACACACTTTTCGGAAAAATCAAGGGGCAAACGCAAAAAAGTTGCTAAAAAGTGAAAAAAGATTGCAGGATAAGCGGCTTTTTTCCCTTTGCCGCTTTGGCGGCAATCATAAAATCATCACCTACAGGCGATACGGCAGCTTAATTAATAAATATTCTCGGCACCCTCGGGCTTATCCCGCATACTATCTCATACCCGATGCTTCCGTAGATATCCGCAAGCTCGTCGGCTGTTATGCGCTCCTCACCGTCCGTTCCGAAAAGGGTGACAACATCCCCCTCGGCAACATCGGGAATCCCGCTTACGTCTATCATAAGCTGATCCATGCAGACTCTTCCTATTATCGGGGCTTTGCGTCCCCTTATGATAACGCTTGCCCTGCCCGAAAGAAGCCTTGGGTAGCCGTCGGCATAGCCTATAGTAACAGTTGCTATGCGCGTCTCCCTGTCGGTGACATACGTCCTGCCGTAGCTTACGCTTACGCCCGCTTCCACCGTTTTAACCTGGGATACCGCCGCTTTCAGCTCCATCACCGGTTCAAGCTCCACCGGAAGCTTAAGTGCGCTGTTGGGGTGCAGACCGTAAAGCATTATTCCGAAGCGCGCAAGGTCACTCCTTGAATCGAAGTGATACGCCGCCCCGGCAGAATTGAGGAAGTGCAGACGCTTAACTATAACAAGCCGGCTATTAAGCTCCTGCTTTACCGCGCAGACAAGCTCTATCTGCCGCTTGGTGAACTCTATATCATCCTGCGCAGCGCTGTCGGCAACGCTCAGATGGGTGAAAATCCCCTCCGTTTCAATGCTTGGCAGCCTGACTATCTTCTGAATCTCGTCGCATATGCCGCCGACACCGGGGGCTCTTACCCCTATTCTTGTCATGCCGGTATCAACGGCTATGTGAACTCTTATTTTTTCCTTGACAGGACAGTTTTTTGAAAGCTCGCAGGCGTAGCTGTATTCGGTCACTGCCTGTATGATGTCATACTCCACAAGCTCGGGCGCGTTCTGGGGAGGGGTGTAGCCCAAAATAAGTATCTCACCGGTAACTCCCAATTCCCTCAGCTGTATCGCCTCTATAAGATTTGATACCGCAAACCAGTCTATGCCCGCCTCATCCTGCAAGCAGGGTATTATTTTTTCTATTCCGTGACCGTAGCAGTTGGCTTTGACTACGCACATCATCTCACAGGGTTCGCTTATAAGCCCGCGGCACTTTTCAACGTTTCTTTTAAGGCGGTCTAAATGGATTTCCGCCCATGCTCTTTTCAGCTCTTTCTGATTTATCAAGGCTCTGCCTCCCACTGATTCTATGTATTTTTACTCGTTTGCTTAAAATATCCGATTTGTAATCAAATTTCTCTTGAAATGGCGAGGTTTTTATGGTATTATTTTTATATATGAAAAGGCTTTTTATAAATCTATAGATATATCTACCGATAAATCTACCAAAAAGGATGGTTATATCATGATATTTCAGCAGGAAGCGGAGATTTGCTCAGAATTGGAGCTTATATCAGAAGCAAGACTTCTGCTTGATATACAGAAAACCGCCTGCTTTACAGGACATCGACCATCCGGCTTCCCTTTTGACGAAACTGACAGGCTTAAAACCAATGCGATCAAAAGTATGCTTTATTCAAAAGTGTGCGACGCTGTAAAAAACGGCTACACCACCTTTATCACCGGCATGGCAAAAGGGGTGGACACATGGTGTGCACTCGCCGTTTTAAGTCTTGGAATAACCCACCCCGGGCTGAAGCTTATAGGGGTTTCTCCGTTCAAAAAAGAGATGAACAGGCTTTCAGGCTCCGACCTGTGGAATTACAGCACAATAACTGACTATGCCGATAAGATGATATACATTTCCGAAAATTACTATCCCCGCTGCTATTTTGACAGGAATATGTATATGGTCGACCACAGCTCGCTGGTCATCGGCGCTGTAAGCAATATGCAAAGCGGAACCGGCAGCACCCTTCGATACGCTGAAAGAATGGGTATAAAAACGGATATCCTCAGCATAAATTCATCGGATGATATTCTTGATCTATAACTTTTGCATATATTATATACCAATATCAAAAAAATTGCAACACATTTAAGGCGAGCGAAAAGCAATGCCTTTATAACCGGAGGAACGGTATGTCAACACAAAAAAAGAAAAGCTCACAAATAAACGTTTTGGTGGTATATGTAGCCACAATGTTCATATGCTTGGTTATTTTCGGAAGCTGCGCAGTAATGCTTTTGGATATCTTCGTCACCCAGCCGGCAAAGAAAAAGGCTCAGGAGGAGCTTGCATCAAGCACCGAAAACAGCGGCGAAGCCGAAGAGGAGGATTACTCCTACGCCCGCGAAACCATCCTGTTCGTCGGCGCTCAGGGCGAAACCATCAACGGCATGGCGGTTATAAGGGTTCTGCCGGACGAGGGAAGTGTTAAAATAGTCCCTGTGTCAAAATACACTCTGTCTGATGTCGGGGGAACTTCCGGCACAATCGCCCAGCTTTTTGAAAGCGGCGGAATGTCCTATCTTAAGGCCGCAGTCGAAAACGCTTTTGACATAGAATGCGACAAATATATCAAGATATCCAACGAGGGCTTTAAGGCTCTTGTAGAGTACACCGGCGGAACGAGCAGCTATACCTTCCCGGAAGAGCTGTATTACAAAAATGAGGAAACCGGTGAGCTTACCAGCTTCTCTCAAGGCGCAGCGACAAGGACGCTGTGGGGGGACGATATCAGAAGAATCCTGACATATCCCCTATACACCGACGGCGAAAAAACCAAAGTACAGGCGGTCGGCGAGCTGGGTGCTTCAATTATCAATTCCGGCTTTTTAACCAACGCCGAGGAGATAACAAACAACCTTACAAATATATTCAACACAATATTCAACAATTCCGATACGGATATAACCTCGCGGAGCTTTAAGGAAGTCAAGCCGGCTTATGAGCATCTTTTGGAGATATCCCGCTCCCCTGCCACCTACAGAATGCCCAAGGGAACATGGGCGGATAACGGATATTTCAGTGTTGACCCTGAATTCAAGACGGAAATAAAAGAGTATTTTGCGCTGATAGAACAGGAATAAACTTTTATAATGAAAGGAAAAATATGATGGAAAACCGTGTAAAAGTACGAATTATCGGAAGAGAGTATACCCTTATAACCGAAAACTCCACCGAATACACTCAGGATTTGGCCGGGAAGCTCGATTCTAAAATGAACGAAATGCTTTCCGAAAGCAAAACGCTCAGCGGAATAGACGTTGCTATATTAGCTGCGCTCGACGCTATGGACGAAGCCGCCAAGGCAAGTGAAAACGCCGACAATATCCGTTTGCAGCTCGGCGAATACATGACCTCGGCGGACAAATCCCGCCAGAAGGCAGATTCGGCAAAAAAGGAAATAAGCGCGCTCCAGAAAAGGATATCCGAGCTTGAAGAGGCGCTTGCTCAGAGCGAAACTAAGCCGGCACAGAAGGACGCTAAGCCCGCGCAGATTATCTCGAACAATGTTAAAAGATAACCGCGCCGAGCTTTTGGCTCCCTGCGGCTCTTTTGAAGCCTTAACAGCCGCTTTAAGGTGCGGAGCAGACGCTGTTTATCTCGGAGGGAAAAAGTTTTCCGCCCGTCACAATGCCAAGAATTTCGACCGCGATGAACTGCGTGAGGCCGTGAAGCTCTGCCACAGATACGGTGCTTTGGCATATCAGGCGATAAACACCTGCGTTTTAGACGGCGAGCTTGAAGAGCTTGCGCAGGAAATCGCTTTCGCCTGTGAAATCGGAATGGACGGTCTTATCGTTCAGGACGAAGCGGTGCTATATATAGTAAAATCAGCCTGCCCGGATATGCCGGTTCACGCTTCCACCCAGCTTACGCTTCACACGCAAGCCGGAATGAAATGGGCGAAGCGCCGCGGATATCAGCGGGCAGTTGTTTCAAGGGAGCTTCCAAGGGATATAATCGCTCAGCTCTGCCGCCAGGGAATAGAAGTAGAAGCCTTTGTTCACGGTGCGCTTTGTATGTCGGTTTCGGGGCAGTGCTATTTAAGCGCCATGATAGGCACCCGCTCAGCAAACAGGGGCTTGTGCGCAGGGGCGTGCAGGCTTCCTTTCTCCGCTGTGGGAAAAGCTCAGGATAAATATGCCCTTTCGCTTAAGGATATGTCCATAATAGACCATGCCTGCGAAATGAGCGATATAGGGGTATCATCCTTAAAAATTGAGGGCAGAATGAAGCGCCCGGAATACGTCGCCGCCGCGACAGATGCTTTGCGCCGCTCGCTCGACGGCAAGGATTACAGTGTGGATTCGCTGAAAGCGGTATTCTCAAGAAGCGGCTTTACCGAAGGCTATTATACAGGAAGCTTGGGAAAGGCAATGTTCGGCGCAAGGACTAAGGAGGATGTTGTATCCGCAAGCGGAGTTCTGCCTTCGCTGCATGAGCTTTACAAAAAAGAACCGGCGAAATTCCCCTTAAGCCTTGAATTTACGGCACATGACGGCGAAGCCTGCACACTATCTGCCAAAAGCGGCGAATACTCGGCTGTTATAGAGGGAGACATCCCCGAAAAGGCGATCAATCGCCCCACCGGTGAGGATGTCATTAAAGCTCAGCTTTCCAAGCTGGGCGGAAGCCTTTATTATCTTGATAATCTTGACATATACATGGACAGCGGGCTGATGATTCCGCTTTCATCGCTCAATTCGCTTCGCCGCAGGGCCGCCATCGCTTTGGACGAAGCTCGGACGGATAGTCTCACAAAAATAAAGAGTTTTTCGCCGGAAAATATGTTTCTGGCGAGACCGAAGACGCTAAATCTCAAATATCCCGAGCTATGGGTAAGCGTTCAGTCAGTCTCGCAGCTATCGCTTGTTGATGTCAGCGAGGCTGCAAGGGTGATCATCCCGCTTTCTCAGGCGGGAGCGTATGCACAGGCAGGTCTGCCCAAGGAAAAGGCAGTGCTTTCCCTGCCCCGGTTTACATTTGACGAGGATAGAGTGATATCCGAAATCAAAGCCGCTAATAGCATGGGATTTGATACGATTGAAGCCACCAATCCCGCGCATATAGTCATAGCACAGGAGCTTGGGCTTAAAGCTATAGGCGGGTTCGGGCTGAACATAACCAACTCGGTTTCGGCGTACGAATACGCCCAAGCCGGGCTTGAAGCGCTCACGCTTTCGTTCGAGCTTAAAGCGTTTCAGGCAGGAGCTATTGCCGCTCCCGTTCCAACCGGTGCTGTTGTTTACGGAAGACTTCCGCTGATGCTCACGGTCAACTGCCCGATAAACGCCGAAGTGGGATGCAAAAACTGCACCCACTCAGTTGTCGACCGCACCGGGGCAAAATTCCCGGTTTTGTGCCGCAAGGAGCTTGGGTATTACGAACTTCTCAATTCCAAAACGCTTTGGCTTTCAGATAAGCTTCGCGATTTTAATCTTGATTATGGGATTCTGTACTTCACGACTGAGACTCCGGCGCAGGTTAAAAACGTTCTCAATGACTATAAGAACGGTGCCAAGCCGGAGGGAGAGTTTACCCGCGGGCTTTATTATAGAGGAATTGAATAATTTCTTTATGTCAAAGTTTGATGTGAAACTTTGATTTTGTAATAATATATAGTTTGTGCATGGATGGACGCACTTCATGCGCCCATCGGGAGACCCCCGGCTGAGGGAATCGTTAGGCTTCGCCTACCGTCTCCCACGGTAAAACAGTCCACTGGACTGTTTGCACTTATTTCGGCCGTCAAGGCCGGAATTAGTGCTTCCCACCTCCTGCGTTTCGCTTGCGCAGGGAATTTCGCGCTCTGCGGAGCGCGACGAGGGCTCTGCCCCTCGACCCCGCCGCCTTTAAGGAAGGTGAGCGAACCTTTTTAATTTTTTTACAATTGATACATTGCTCTTTGATGTCACATTTCATATCTTTAAAACAAAGCGAAAGGCATGATTAACATGAAGCTGACCTTCAAAAAGCTCCGCGATAACGCCGTCATTCCCAAATCAGCGACGGCGACAAGTGCGGGCTTGGATTTATGCGTCTGCTCGGACGCTCCGATTACTATTAACCCCGGCGAAATCGTAACCATCCCCTGCGGCATAGCCTGTTATCCTGAACGGGAGGATGTTGTACTTTTGGTATTCATCCGCTCATCCTTGGGCAGAAAATTCGGGCTTACCCTTTCAAACTCGGTCGGAGTTATCGATTCCGATTACCGTGGGGAGATCCTTGTGCCAATCATCAACCATGGCTCAAAGCCCTATACCTTCGAGCCGGGCGAACGGTTTGCACAAATCGTTGTCACCCCGGTAATCTTCCCGGGGGTCTGCGAATCGGACGAGCTTCCAGATTCCGAGCGCGGGGAGAACGGCTTCGGCTCAACTGGACGGATATAACCATCATCCTTTGCCCTTACTATCTCCTTTCGCAGAAGTATCAGCGCAATGGTGCAGGGGAAAATCATCATGCCGTTGAAGATATCGCTTATCTTCCAAACTGTGTCAAGGCTGATAACGCTCCCCGCAAACGCCGCCGCAACGTATGCAAGCTTATACAAGGCTATCCTGACCTTTCCGCCGAGATAATCCGCCGCACCCAGACCGATTTTCGACCATCCCATAACCGTTGCCAGCGAAAAGCCGCAGATGCTTATAGCTACAATCTTTCCGGAGATATCCCCGAAAGCGGTTTTACAGGCGGTCGTCACAAGCTCTGCGCCGTCCGCGCCTGAGCCTTGCGCTCCCGATGTAAGAATACAAAGCGCCGTTAGGGTGCATATTATAAACGTATCGGTTATGACCTCAAACATATTCATCAGACCCTGCTCGTGCGGGGATATCCCCTCCGATTCGGCGTGAATAGCGGCAGTCGTGCCGAGACCCGCCTCATTTGAAAAGATTCCCCGCTTGAAGCCGGTAGATATCGCCTGTTTTACGGCATATCCCGCAGCTCCTCCGGTAAGAGGTCTTATGCCAAACGCCGACGAAAAAATACTTTCAAAAGCCGACGGTATGCTTTTATAGTTGACGGTTATCACCCAAAGCGTCACGCATATATAGGCAAGCGACAGCATGAGCAGAAAAACCGAGCAAGCCTTGCCGGTAAAATCCCGCCTTGAAAATACGCATAGCGCGGCGACTATTGCAAATATAGTCCCTATTATAACCGGCTGAACCGAGAATTCCGAGCTCATCGCCTGAGCGCCGGCGTTGGTCTGAGCCATGCTTCCCATTCCGAAGGATGCAAGCAGCGTGAACGCCGCATAGACCGCTGCGGCAAAGGGTTCTTTCAAGCCGTTGCAGATAGCATACATTATTCCGCCTTTTTTGCCGTCTCTATACTTTATACTTAAAACACCCTCGGCATACGCAACAGCCATCCCCAAAAAAGCCGAGATCCAAAGCCAGAATATCGCTCCTGGTCCGCCGATGGTCAAAGCAGTCGCAACCCCGCTTACGCTCCCGGTGCCAACGGTCGCGGCGAGGGCGGTTGAGATCGATTCAATTGCGCGGCGCTTTCCTCCTGAAAAGAGGTTTTTTCGCAGTGCGCATATCATCTCTTTAAAGGATGATATCTGCGGGCATCTCATCCTGAAAGTAAACCACAGCCCGGTCAGGGCAATAAGCGCAACGGTGGGAATACTCCACACCGCTTCCGACATAAAATCTATAAGTCTTACAAACACAGTCCACCATCCCTAAATAAATGAAAGGAGAAGCCATGAGGAAATATCTGCCCAAAAGCACGGCGCTGACCATTATAAAGCTTACAATTTTAGCACTCTGCGCCGTTTTGACAATCGGGATACGCATATACCTTGTCTCCTTTAGAATACTTATGATAGTTCTGATTTGTTTATTCTGGGCGCTGGGGGTGCTTTTCGGATTTATTATCCTGCCTTCCTACTTCCGCAGGACGGTTATATACATCTCCGGCGCAGAAATCTCTCTGCACACCGGCATATTTTTCTATAAACGCGAGTTTATGAAGATGTCCGCGGTGCAGTATGTCACACGGATATCACTTCCCCTGAGCAGCTTTTCGGGATTCAATTTTATCCTGATACGCGGGCTGGGCGGAACAATCATCCTGCCGTTTTTAAGGACTACCGACTGCGATGATATCACAAATCTGCTTCATGCCAAGATAACAGAAAGATAATTTTATATTTGATTATACTGCAAGTAATTATACAAGGAGGGATAAGGATGTCAGGCGAACGCACCGGACAGCAGCATTTTATAAAGCTGTTTTCCTATACCACCCGCTATTTCTGGCTTCTTATCATCCCTCTTGTAAGAAGCCTTTATTCCCTTTCGTTCAACGTCGACGCCTTCAGGGTATGGATTCGGGGCACATGGCTGGACCTTATCGTTCTGGCGGCGATAATAGCCTTCGCGTGGATAAGGCTTATGAGCGTGACATTTCGGTTCAATTCGGAGCGCATTATAGTTAAGAAAGGGCTTGTAGCCGTCACTGAGGACACTGTTTATTACAGTGAGATTTCTACGCTGAGTATAAAGCAGAATCTATTTTACAAAATGGTGGGCGCGGCAAAGGTGTATATCGCCACAAACGCCGGAATTTTCGACAAGGCGGACATCACCCTTGTCATGAAGCGCTCGGACGCTGACAGGCTATATGCCTCGATGAAAAACACCCGGGTCAAAAGCCTGAACTACTCCATCTCACCGAATAAGCTGCGGCTGTTTATTTTCTCGATAATCGCCTCCTCTACCCTTTCGGGTGTTGCAGTTGCAGTCGCCTTTATAGTTGAGACGTGGCAGGTATTCGACCGAGAGGTTGAGACGCGGCTTATCCTCGACACCCTGAGTGAGTTCGCCAATCGGGCGGCAAAAATCGTTCCTCCGATTGCGGCGGGTATATCCATAGTCATAATTGCAAGCTGGCTTATCTCGTTTGTGACAAATATCTTTTACTTCTGGGACTATATTTTAACCAAGTGCCCCGATGCTATATACATCAAAAGCGGTCTTTTTGCCAAAAACCGGCATATAATATCGCTGAACAGGGTCAATTATATCGACCTTAAGCAGAATTTCGTCGCCAAGGTGTTCAATATTTCAAGCCTGCATTGCCACTGCTCCGGCTATGGTTCAACCGGCAGGTCGGAGCTTTCGGTGATAATGCCCATTACCACCGCCAAGGAGATAAACGGCACGATTTCCGAGGTCTTCCCTGACTATCCTCATCCCAAAATACAGCTTCGCCCCTCACCGCGGGGATACGGCGGATTCTACTTCTGGCCGATAGTGTGGGCGCTGATACCGCTGGCGATATTCGGGGCAGTCGAAATCTTTCTGCCGTCATGGCATTCGGTTGCAGTGACTGCTGTTGTCATCGCGGAGATACCTGCCATATGGCTTGCGGTGGTCAAGACCCTCTCTCTTTTCATAACCGGAATCGGCATGACCGACGGTCACATAATTATGAGCTATGCTAAGCTCTACAGCTTCCATACTGTTATTGCGCCGAAGGATAGAATAACCAAGGTGGTTATACGGCAGAGCATCCCACAGCATATGTCAGGGACCTGTACGGCGGTGATATATACAGCGTCTGATTCGAAGGTTAAACATTATGTGTATGGCTTGAAGCTGGATAAGGCACTGAACTTCTTTGATAAGAACGGTTTTGATTTGTATTTTTCGGAGAATCCGGAATAGTGGCGATTTAAGCCGCTCCGCAAAGCGCTAACTGGTCAAGGGCGACAGTCCTTGCGAGGTCAAGGGCGAGCAGCCCTTGTCGCTCCACGCAGGGAGCAAAATCCCATCGTATAGCGGTTTTGTGCCTGCCTTTTGGAATCATTTCAAACGAAGATTAGTATACACACACTCGCTGCCACAACAAACCCCGTTTACCCAATCAACCCATAGTCCTAAACAAAAAATTCGCCGCACCCATCAGGACAAAATCCCGGCAGGTGCGGCGAAAACTTTATGGAAAGTAATATATTACTGCTGACTAATCTCCAAAAGCTTCTGCTTCATCTCATTTTCAATGCGTGTAAGCTCAGCTTCTGCGGCAACTCTCTTCTCCTTGCCGTCCTTCTGAATCTTCATAACCTCGTCAAGGGTGGATATAAGAGTCTGATTCGTCGCCTTAAGCGCTTCTATATCGACTATTCCGCGCTCGCTCTCCTTAACCGTCTCAACAGTGGCAAGCTTCAAAGCCTCGGCGTTCTTTTTGAGCATTTCGTTGGTGACATCGCTTACAGCTCTCTGAGCGGCGGCGGCTTCGGTTGAATGGCTCAGACCTATTGCAATGACCATCTGGCTCTTCCAAAGAGGGATGGTGTTAACCAGTGTGGACTGAATCTTATCGCTCATAACAACGTTGTTGTTCTGAATCATGCGGATCTGGGGAGCCATCTGAAGTGATACCATTCTTGTAAGCTCCAAGTCGTGAATCTTCTTTTCAAAGCGAGAGCACATCTCGGAAAAATCGCGGGCGAACTGAGCATCCTCAGGCAGACCGGTCTTTTCAGCCTTTTCTATGAACTTGGGAAGCTCTTCCTCCTGCGCAATCTTAAGCTTCTGCTTTCCTGCAAGGATGTACATGGAAAGCTCCTTGAAGTAGTTCAGGTTGATATCGTAAAGCTTGTCGAGCATTGCAATATCCTTCAAAAGCGTGACCTGATGACCCTCCAAAGCGGTGCTTATTCTTGAAACATTGACCTCCGCCTTATCGTACTTTGCCTTGTAGCTCGAAAGCTTGTTGGCATTCTTTTTGAAGAAGCCCAAAAAGCCCTTGGAATCCTCATCGTCGTTGAACTCCCTAAGCTCTCCGACAACGTCGACCAGCATCTCTCCTATTTCGCCCATGTCCTTGGTGCGTACGTTGCTAAGAGCGGTTTCAGAAAAATCAGCTATCTTTTTCTGACAGCCTGCGCCATACTGCAGAATCTGCTGAGTGTTGGTTATGTCGATTTGCTGTGCAAAATCATCGACCATCTTCTGCTCTTCAGGCGTAAGGTCAGCCTTCATGCTCTCAACAACGTCCTTTGCGACGGTTTCGGGAGCCATAATGGCATTCTTAACCTCGGTCGTTTCCTGCTTTTCCGGCTCTAAACCCTCAAGCGTGAGGGTAGGAGTCTGATTCAACATATCGTCTAAATTGGTCATTGCGCTTCCTCCTGTGAATTATTTATTTTTTATCGAACTGATTTTTACCGGTAAGACCGTCCTTAGCGAGCATGGTTTGCAGTACCTGAGCGTCAGTAGTGACGTCGAAGGCGGTATCTCTGAAAAGTCTTTCCAGAAGCTCACCAAATGCGTCGTTTATAGTATCCAGAGTTTTTTCTATCTCGTTCTTGGCTTCGACGATGTCATCCCCCTGAACGCTTAAGGAATCAAACTCCTCATATGCACCCACCAGTTTTAATGTGACCGGCAGGTAATAGTCCATAAACTTTTTCATCTTTTCGCGCTGTTCGGGATGCTCCTTTAAGCGGTCGAAGATATCCTTAAGAAGATTTTCAAGGCGGAAGAGCTTCAGCGATATCTCCTCGCCGGGGATATTGTCGTTCATTTGGCGAAGCTTGGCTATGCAGTCCCTGCCCTCAGCCATCATTTCATCGAGCTCGGATTTTTCCGATGAATCCTTAACAGCCGGTTCAGCAGCCGGCAAAGCCTTCTTATCTGCCGACTTATCCGGAAGAGATGCCATACGCACCTTTTCCATGGCGAGATATTCGTTATATATCTTATCATCGAGCATCAAGCAGGTGCCGCTTTTGTCAAGATGTCCCTGCGGATAGTAGCCTATTCGCAGGATGTTTTTAATGTCCTTTAAAACCGCCTTCGGAGTGGAGTTTACGTGCATTGCAAGCTCGTCGATATTGCAGTAGCGGTTCTTTCCGCAGATTCGCGCATATCTTTCCGCCCTTGCAAGCCGCTTTTTCTTGTTCTTTCCGGATATAACCGCCAGCAGGGACAGAATCGCACCCACAAGGCAGACTGTTCCCGCTCCCCCGAACAAAGCAAATTCGGTCACGGCTGAGGCAAGCTTCAGTACCAGAAACATCGCCGTGAAAACGCCTATTCCTATTCCGCCGAACACCTGCATAAGTGTTCCCGAAACATTGCCTATACGGTTAAACGGGATTATCGTCCTTTTCTGCTGAACACGTGCAAGCTCGGTTTGCCTTGCGGCAGCTGCGCGCTGTTCGCCGTTTTCCCTTATCCACCTGTCGGTATAGCTTTCGTCCGCGTTGGAGGATGGATTTTTAGGTGCCGCGGACGTACTCTTACCCGCACCTGTATCCGTACCGGGGTCTTGGCTTGACGCGCTCTTCGGCGGGATGTATTCCGCACCGAAAATGCCAGCAATGCCGTCGATAACGTCCGCAACAGCGTCACTGATGCTCTCTCCGAAGTCGGAGAAATCACCGGTGCGCAAAGAGTCGGAAACTGCGTCGCGAATATCCTTTCCGATATCGCCCCAGTTTTTATCTGAACCGTTTACGCTCATATCAAATTTATATCCTTTCATATCCGCCGCAAACCGCAAAAAGCTTCGGCAGTTACAAATATATTTCCCTTCATTACAATACTGATCCCAAAATTGTCTGCTGAATACTTACAAATCAGCACTATATATTATAATGCCGTTAAAAGGCAGTTGTCAAGCGGCAAAAGCGCAATAAATAAAGTTTTTTTAAAAAATTTTTCAAAAAGGGCTTGACAAACCGCAAACTTTTAACTATAATAAGTAAGTCTCATAACGAAACGGCTGTATAGCTCAGTTGGCTAGAGCATTCGGTTCATACCCGAAGTGTCACTGGTTCAAATCCAGTTACAGCCACCAGCGGCCCGTTGGTCAAGCGGCTAAGACACCGCCCTTTCACGGCGGAAACATGAGTTCGATTCTCGTACGGGTCACCAAAAATCCCAAATGCGTAAGCGTTTGGGATTTTTACTTATTACTTTTTCACTATTCACTACTCACTATTCACTAAGTTCGGTTATACGCATTTGGAATTTTTGGAGGTAAAAAGTAATAGTGAATAGTGAATAAGTGAGGAATCAAGCATTTCACTGCGGTGAAACGCGGGCAATGGATTTTAATATTGCAGGCTTCGTCTTTCTCGCCGCTTATGCGGCATTTTTTATTAACATCCCTCCCCTATCATGCTAAAATATAGCCAATATCATCGCATTGAAAGGAGAAATCCCCATGAACTTCTTAGATACCTTCTACAACAGCTACGATGAAGACGGCAGGCTTATATTACAGCACGGTCAGGTGGAGTACATCACCACTCAGAAATACATACATGATTGTCTCGGGGATAACCGCAGCGCTTCTATCCTCGAAATCGGCGCGGGAACAGGGCGGTACAGCATTTCTCTGGCTAAGGAGGGCTATTCCGTCACTGCTGTCGAGCTTATAGAGCACAACATCGAGGTTCTCAAAGGCAAGCTGGACGGCTCCGAAGATATCACGGTTATTCAGGGAAATGCGGTGGATTTATCCTTTTTGGGGGATGATTCCTTTGACTTGACCTTACTTTTAGGACCGATGTATCATCTTTATACTAAAGAGGATAAAATCCTTGCCTTATCCGAGGCGGTCAGGGTCACCAAGCCGGGCGGATATATCCTTGTCGCCTACTGCATGAATGAGCCTACGATTATTCAGTATGTCTTTATGCGGGATAATCTTAAAAAGACGCTTGATAACGGCATGGTGACCGACGACTGGCACTGCATAAGCGAGCCTTCGGAGATATTCGAGCTTATCCGCACCGAGGAAATCGCGGAGCTTGACAAGGCTGTCCCGGTGGAAAGAATCAAGCTTGTCGCTGCGGACGGCTCCACGCTTTATATACGGGAATTGGTTGACAGCATGGACAGGGATACCTTTGCAAAGTGGGTCGAATACCATCTTTCCACCTGCGAAAGGCAGGATTTGGTGGGCGCATCACATCACACCGTTGATATACTTCGCAAGAAGCAGAACGGCGCTGAGTAATCACGGAAAGGAAATTACATCATGGACTTCGGTATAAATGAAATGCTTGAAATGCAGAGACAGCTTCAGGATAAATATAAAGACAAATGGGAAGCCATCACGCCTGAGGCAGGAAAGCACAAGCTGCTCTGGATGATAGGCGAAATCGGCGAGGTGATCGATATCGTCAAGAAAAACGGCGGCAAAAAAGCGTCTGCCGAGCCTGATTTGAGGAAAGAGCTTACCGAGGAGCTTGCCGATGTTCTGATGTATTTTAATGACGTGCTGCTCTGCTACGGAATCTCAGCAGAGGAATTGAAGCAGTCATATACAGAAAAATTCGAGAGGAATATGAAGCGGTGGTAATGCCGATAAAAGAAAAACGGTCTGAGAAATCAAGCTCTCAGGCCGTAATTTTTCATATCCCGAACAGCCTTTCGGCGTTCTCTTTCGTATGCTTTAGAAGCTCAGCGACATCCATGCCTTTAAGCTCTGCCGCCTTTTGAGCGGTGAAGCGAATCATGGAGGAATCACAGGTCTTGCCGCGGAAAGGCTCGGGCGCCATATAGGGGCAGTCAGTCTCCAAAAGAAGACGGTCTATAGGAAGCGAAGCTGCCACCCTTTGCGCCTTTTTGGAGTTTTTAAAGGTCAGCGCGCCTGTGAAGCCTATATACATCCCCAGCGATATGACTTCTTTTGCGGTTTCCTCCGAACCGGAAAAGCAGTGCATTACCCCTTTGGGTTTAAGCTCGTACAGGATGTCCATGCAGTCGCCAACGGCGTCCCGGCAGTGGACTATTACCGGCAGGTCAAGCTTATTTGCAAGGGATATCTGCGCGCGGAATGCGTCAATCTGCGCCTCGCGGTCGTAGCCCTCGTAATGGTAATCAAGACCTATCTCCCCTATTGCCACCACCTTTTTATCTGATGATGCCATCGCCTCTAAGCGCTCGATATAATCCCCCTGCGCGTCATAGAGGTTTTCGGGATGGATTCCTACTGCGGTGTAATACTTATCATAGCTTTTCGCGGCGGCAATGCCGTATTCGCACGATTTGAAGTCCACGGCGGCATGAATTATCCCGCTTATCCCCCTGTTGAAAAGAGATGCTATAAGCTCATCACGCAAGCCGTCGAAGCGCGGGTCATCATAGTGGGAGTGAGTATCTATTATATTTAACAAATCCTGCATAATTCACCTCATAAAATATCAACAAAAGCTGAAATTGCTGTTGAAAAAATCTTCCCGATATTGTATACTTATAATATCCGATATAACTATAATTGTCAATAAATTTTTGAAAGGATGATAGCGTGTGAAATGCTTCCAGCCAATCAAGAGCCCTTACGGACTCTTTCTTTGGGAAGCAAATTCACCCGCAAGATTTGAGCTTTTGCCGCCGGAGAGGCGGGCGGCAATTTTGCTTACGCAAAAACGCCTCAAATCTACAGAAAGGGTTGTGATTATCATGTTAAAAATGCGTTTTCCGGGCGGTCTTAAAAAGGCCGTCACATTGAGCTATGACGACGGCTTATTCGACGACATCCGTCTGATGGAGCTTATGGACAAGTACGGAGCTAAAGGAACCTTCAACGTAAGCTCGGGCATCTACCGCGAGGAGGGCACCCAGCCGGACGGCGGATGGCCGAGAATGACAAAAACCGAAGCATTCAAGGAATACAAAGCTCACGGCGTTGAAATAGCCGTTCACGGTCTTGAACACCGCGATTTCACCCGTCTTACCGAAGCTGAGCTCAACTATGAGATTTCCGCCGACCGCGCTAATCTTGAAGCCCAGTACGGAATTGTAGTCCGCGGGGCGGCTTATCCCTACGGCTCTTATAACGATACCGCAGTTGAGGCACTGCGCAAAAACGGCATCAAGTATTGCCGCACCGTTGGCTGCCGTGAAGATTTCGGTATGCCTGAGGATTGGCTGAGGCTCTTCGCAACCGCACATCATAAAAACCCCAAGCTGATGGAATTAGCTCAGAAATTTGTGGATATGGACACCGACGACCCGCGTATGTTCTATCTTTGGGGACACACCGCCGAGTTCCGCAACGACAACAACTGGGAGGTCATCGAAAACTTCTTAAAGTTTATGAATGAGCACAAGGAGCAGATATGGTTTGCTACCAATATTGAGATATGCGAGTATCACAAGGCATATCAGGCGCTTGAATACTCTGTTAGTCCCGAAACGAGAATGATTTACAATCCCACCGCTAAGGAAATCTGGCTGGCGCGCGGTAACTGGTATCGGTCGGATGAGGTTATCAGTGTTAAGCCGGGCGAAACTATAAAATATTAAGTGATGCACGCATTGCGGCGCGATGAGGTGTCGGCTTACGCCGACGGATTTTAAAAACGGCTCTGCCGACTAAATCAGTCAGCAGAGCCGTAAATCTATCTAATTATCAGGAAATTAAAGCACTCTTACCTTAACAACGCCCTCGATAGCTTCGATATCCTTGCAGGCGGTCTTTACGTCGCCGGTGACATCAAGCATGGTATATGCCCAGTCCTTCTTGGACTTGGAGGCAACGCTTTCGATGTTTGCGCCTGTACCGGAGATTATAGCGGTTACCTGGGAGAACATGGAGGGCACGTTCTTGTGGATAACGCATACCAAGTGGTCGGCGGTCTTTGCAAGCTCGCAGTCGGGAAGATTTACAGAGTTGTGAACCTTGCCGGTTTCGATGTAGTCGATAAGCTCAATTGCAGCCATGTAAGCGCAGTTATCCTCCGATTCAGGGGTGGATGCGCCGAGGTGAGGAATGGCGGTTACGCCGTCTACCCCGATAACCTCGTCGGACGGGAAGTCGGTGACGTATGCCGCAACCTTGCCGGAAGCAAGTGCCGCGACTATATCAGTGGAGTTTACAAGCTCTCCTCTGGCGAAGTTGAGGATCCTTACACCATCCTTCATCTTGGCCAGGGAATCCGCACAAACAGTGTTTTTGGTTTCGGCGTTGCAGGGAAGGTGGAGTGTCAGATAATCAGCCTCAGCATAAACCTCGGGCAGGGTCTTAACAACCTTTACTCCCGGCTTCAAGCCCAAAGCGGCGGTTACTGAAAGGAAGGGGTCGTAGCCGACAACCTTCATGCCCAAAGACAGAGCGGTGTTTGCTACCTTTACGCCGATAGCTCCCAAGCCGACTATACCAAGGGTCTTGCCCATGATTTCGGGGCCTACGAACTGGCTCTTGCCTTTTTCAACGAGTTTTCCGACCTCTGCGCCCTGACCCTTAAGGGTCTTTGCCCAGTCGATGGCGTTGGCTACCTTTCTTGAAGCCAAGAGCATACCGGCGATAACAAGCTCCTTAACGGCGTTTGCGTTTGCGCCGGGGGTGTTGAACACGCAGATACCGGCTTCAGAGCAGCGGTCTATCGGGATATTGTTAACGCCCGCTCCGGCTCTGGCGATGGCCAAAAGCTCGGGATTGAATTCGTAGTCGAGCATATTCGCCGAACGAACCATTATAGCGTCGGGGTTGTTGACGTTATCGGCAACGTTATAATAAGCCTTGTTGAAATTGTCGGTGCCGATGGCGGCAATTTTATTAAGAGTTAAAATATTATACATTTTCAGCCTCAAACTTTCTTATGAATTCGCAGAGCTTTTCAACGCCTTCATAAGGCATTGCGTTGTAGATGGAAGCTCTCATACCGCCGACAGAGCGGTGACCCTTAATGTTGATAAATCCTGCCTTCTTGGCTTCGGAAACAAACTTAGCGTCAAGCTCGTCGCTTCCGGTTACGAATGGAACGTTCATAAGCGAGCGGTCCTTGCCCTGAACGGTGGGCTTAAAGAGCTTGGAATTATCCAGACAGTTATACAAAAGCTCAGCCTTTTTCTTGTTGAGCTCGGCCATAGCTTCAAGTCCGCCCTTATCCTTTATCCAGTCGAGAACCAAGCCTAAGATATAGATTCCGTAGGTCGGAGGGGTGTTGTACATAGAACCATTGTCTACATGGGTCTTGTAGTTGAACATTGTGGGGGTGATGTCCATGGCGTTGCCGACGAGGTCTTCACGGATGATAACTACGGTCAGACCCGCAGGACCCATATTCTTCTGAGCGCCGGCGTAGATCATGCCGTACTTGGAAACGTCAACAGGCTCGGAAAGGATGCAGCTGGACATATCCGCAATTATCGGAACGCCCTTGGTGTCAGGGAGCTCGTTGAAGCGTGTGCCGTAGATGGTGTTGTTGTAGCAGATGTGGAAATAGTCGGCCTCGGGGTCGAACTTGGATTCATCCAGCTCGGGGATGTAGGAGAAGGTCTTATCCTTTGAGGATGCTACTATGTTGCACTTACCGTACCTTGAAGCCTCCTGATAAGCCTTATTAGCCCACTGACCGGTGATTACGAAATCTGCCTTGTTGTTCTTGTTCATAAGATTCAAGGGAATCATCGCGAACTGGCTGGATGCGCCGCCCTGCAAAAACAGAACCTTATAGTTATCAGGGATAGCCATTATCTCGCGGAGCTTTGCCTCAACACTGTCGATAATAGCCTGATACTCCTTTGAACGGTGGGACATCTCCATAACTGACTGACCGGATTCGCCGTATTCCAGCATTTCATCCGCCGCTCTTTTCAATACTTCCTCCGGGAGCATTGCAGGACCCGCGCTGAAGTTGTAAACTCTCATTTTAATGACCTCCATTGTGATTATTACACTATATTAATATACTGCGGTATATGCCGCAATGTTATTGTCATCTATTATACTTCATACACGAACAAGTGTCAACAGTACAAAAACAAAAATTATTATCACATTAAAGCAATGAATTTGGTTATTTTGACACATCTTTTTAAGGATACCGCAAAAAGACCCGTTTGATGCATATCCCGGGCTGTCGTCTTCAATAATTTTTCCCATACACCTTGACAACTACGGCAATATGGATTAAAATACATCTTGACGCTATTATATCTATCTCGGAAAGGAAAAATAAGTATGGATAACTCATTAAAGACTATGGATAAAATCGTCGCTCTATGCAAGGGCAGAGGATTTATCTTCCCCGGAAGCGACATCTACGGCGGTCTTGCAAACACTTGGGACTACGGTCCTTTGGGCGCAAGAATGAAAAACAACGTCAAGGACGCTTGGCGCAAGCGCTTCATTCAGGAAAGAAAGAACAGCTACGAGGTTGACGCCGACATCTTAATGCACCCCCGCGTGTGGGAAGCTTCGGGACACGTTGCCAGCTTCTCCGACCCGCTTTTGGACTGCAAGGAGTGCAAAATGCGCCACCGCGCCGACAATCTTATCGACGATTTCGACCCCAACGCTCACGCCGACGGCATGACAAAGCAGGAAATGTTTGAATACATCAAGGAGCATCACATCCCCTGCCCCCACTGCGGAAAGCACAACTTCACCGAAATTCGCGAATTCAACCTTATGTTCCAGACCTACCGCGGAGTTACCGAAAACGCCAAGAGCATAATTTATCTCAGACCCGAAAATGCTCAGGGCGAATATGTCAACTTCTTAAACGTTCAGCGCACCATGCGCGCAAAGCTCCCCTTCTCTATCGGTCAGATAGGCAAGGCCTTCAGAAACGAAATCACCCCCGGCAATTTCACTTTCCGCACCATAGAATTTGAGCAGATGGAGTTCCAGACCTTCTGCAAGGAAGGCACCGACACCGAGCTTTACGAGTACTTCAAGGCATACGGTCACAAGTTCTATGAGGATTTGGGAATCCCTTCCGAGCATCTGAGGTTCCACGACCATGAGAAGCTCGCCCACTATGCAAAGGCCGCCTGCGACATCGAATTCCTGTTCCCGTTCGGCTGGGGCGAAGTAAACGGAACCCACAACCGCACCAACTTCGACCTTACCCGCCATCAGGAATACAGCGGCACCAAGATGGACTATTTGGACCCCGAAACCAACGAGCGGTTTATCCCCTTCATAATCGAATCCACCTACGGTCTTGACAGAACCGTTTTAGCTCTTCTGTGCGAAGCGTATGACGAGGAGGTCATCGACGCCGAGAAGAACGATGTAAGAACAGTTTTGCACCTCAACCCCGCAATCGCTCCTTACAAGTGCGCAGTTCTGCCGCTCTCCAAGAAGCTTTCGGACGACGCTATGAAGGTATATGAGAAGCTCTCTAAGAAGTTCATGACCGACTTCGACGAAACCGGCTCTATCGGCAAGCGCTACCGCCGTGAGGATGAAATCGGCACCCCATGGTGCATAACCTTCGACTTTGATTCGCTTGAGGACAACTGTGTTACCGTCCGCGACAGGGACACTATGGAGCAGGTAAGACTGCCCATCGACGAGCTTGAAGGATATATCGCTTCAAAAATCGAATTCTGATACTAAAAAATCAACCCGCTTTTGCCTGAGGGCGAAGGCGGGTTTTTACAAGGGGACGTATTAATATGTGGTTCATAATGGCTCTTTTGTCGGCGGTTTTCGCTTCGCTCACATCCATTCTTGCGAAGGTGGGAATTGATGGTGTAAACTCGAACCTTGCTACCGCCATACGAACGGTAGTTGTAGTGATAATGGCTTGGGGGATGGTGTTTATAACAAACACCCAAGGCGGCATATCGGATATAAGCCGGAAGAGCTGGGTATTCCTTATCCTTTCGGGATTTGCGACTGGGGCTTCATGGCTGTGCTACTACAAGGCATTGCAGATTGGTGAGGCTTCAAAGGTCGTGCCTATCGACAAGCTGAGCGTTGTTATTACGCTGATACTTGCCTTTGTGTTCCTTCATGAGGATTTCACCGCAAAGTCTCTTATCGGATGCGCGCTTATAGGTGCGGGAACGCTGTTGATGGTTCTATAACTTTATCTCAGGAGATATCACAAAAAATCCGCCGCCCGGAAAATCAATTCCTTGGGCGGCGGATGTATTTTAGACTTTTAATATATCAAAGAATGTCGCTCGGGAAAATCAAAGCCCAAACCCTCTAAAAACGACTTGACAAATTCAGTATCATAGAATATTGCAATTCCTACCGCGAAAAGCGATATCACAAGCACCGCGACCGCTATAAACCGCACTGCGAAAATAGCATCAGATTTAACCTCGGGTTCGGCTTCAAACCTCCATGAATGGCCTATTTTGAGCATTTTTTCAGGCATGATTACATACATCAGGCTTTTGATGGCTATATAAGCGGAAATTATCAATAAAAGCTTGTTCATATCTTAATCACTCCGCCTTGACGGGGCATTTCGACTTTGTGAATCTTACCATGCCGGTTCTGTCCAGCGCAACCATCAGAACAGGGATAAATATAAGCTGCAAAATTATTCCTGGGATGGCGTTTATAAAAGCTCCCGCCATGAAGGCTTCAAGACCGAACGAACCGCCTTTTATTCCCAAGATTATATACTGCGCAACTCCCCAAACGGCGCGTCCTGCAAGCATGGCAACTATCATACTGCGGTAAAGCGATATTATGCATTTCCACTTTGAAAGCCCATACATCAGCCCGATAACAAGACCGTAGGTGCAAAGCTCAAACGCCATGGATATTGCGCCCGGCATAGGCGGCATACCGAAAAGAAGGTTTCTAAGAAGCGGAAGTATCGCCCCAACCGCCGCGCCGTACTGCCAGCCGCATATCAAGCCGCAGAGCATTACCGGAATGTGCATCGGCAGAAGCATACTTCCCAAATTCTTAAGCTGACCGGTCAAAAACGGAAGCAAAAGACCGATTGCTAAAAACATCGCCGCAAGTACAAGATTTTTTATTTGTTTATGAGAGCCTATTTTATGAACATTGCTCATAGCGGTCACCATTCCTTTTTAAATAAGACCAAAATGTTTCACGTGAAACACTTAATGAATGAATTAATTATACATAAAGGGATAAGGTTTGTCAATATCACTGCCCGCCCGCTTCTGTATCAGCTTGACAGCTTTATGCTGATTTCCCCTGAATCAAGAGCGTGGACGCCGGAATCATCCTTGACCACAAGCTTGGCATTGTCGTCGATTCCAAGGACCTGCGCAGGATGGCTTTCCTCCCCTTTTATGATGTTCACCGTCCTGCCAATCAGCACTGAACGGCGGCGGTATTCATCCAAAAATCCTCTTGCAGCTATTTGGGGAAGGTATTTGTCAAGACCATTCAATACGCTTTGTATAACCTCAATTCTTTTATCCTCAGAGTATTCCGAAAACACCGCCGTCGCGACGTTTTCAAGCTCCTTGGGGAAACCCCCCTTGGGTTTGCAAAGGTTTATGCCTATGCCGATGACTGCGTAATCGAGCTTATCCTGCTCAAAATCAAATTTGGTCTCGGTCAGGATTCCGCATAGCTTTTTGCCGCCGGAGTAGATATCGTTCACCCACTTTATGCCCATCGCTCTGCCGCAGACACGCTCCAATCCGTCTGCGACCGCACAGGCTACCGCCGGGGTTATCAGCATGGCGGTCTGAACATCGCAGTCAAATTTCCGGATGATGGACATATACAACCCGGTATTTTCGGGGCTGAAAAAGCTTTTGCCGCGCCGTCCCCTGCCCGCAGTCTGGTGGTTGGCTATGGCAACAGTTTTATCGGGCGCGCCGCCCTTTGCCCGCTCCACAAGGTAAGTGTTGGTGGAATTAATCTCGTCAAAAAATTCTATTTTATAGCCGTGGTATTCGGTCATGGTTGTCATAGCAGTTTTCTCTCCATAATTACAGCGGTATAGTTGCCCTCATCCGACTCGATACCTGTCGGAAGAAAGCCGTTTTTGCGCCAGAAAGCCTCGCTCTGCGGGTTGCCCTTGGCAAAAGCAAGTCTGACCGAGCCAAAGCCCAACCCCGAGATGAATTCAAGGCAATCGCAGATGATTTTTGAGCCTTCGCCCCTGCCCTGCCTTGATTTATCCATCATGAAAAACCCGATAAAGGCGGTGGATTCGTTGGGGTAACCGAGTATCAAATCCATCACGGCGACAAGGCTTTCGCCCTTGAAGAAGCCGAAATAGTACTTCTGCTCATAGGTGGTTCTGGGCGGAAGCGCCTTCATATCGGACAAAATACTCTCGCGGGTGACGAACGGCGGGCAGTACTTATAAAACATCGGATTGCCAATGCTCAGGCGGTATATGGCTTCAACATCGGCAGAGGTGAGTATTCTTGATGTGTATTCGGGGGAAATTGCCGATATGTCTGCTCGTTTTGGGGACGGCTTCGGCTCTTCTTTTAATAAATCAAGATATCTCTGCGATTCCTGCCTTGATTTGAATATTACTATCTGCTTGCCCTCGCCGTGCTTTTCCAAAAGCTCATATATCTTGGGAAGCTTATTTGCCGAAAAATCAAGGATTGCCTGCCGGAATTCGGGGTCGAGCTCCGATTCCACCCAAGGTATTTCTTCCCTGACCTTTCCCACCCTTTCGCGGGCGCCCTCTAAGCAGACCTCGGTGGGATAGTCGAGCAGGAAAACGGTGTCGGCGGCGACAAGCCTTCTTTCCAGCGTTCGCTGATAGTTGCCGTCGATTATCCAGCGGTCGCGGGCAAGGATTTCGCCCAACTTCGCGTCAAATTCCTCCCGCGGGACGGTAGTTCTGTCCGGTCTGTGGTAGAGCATATCGAGGTAATAGAGCGGCAGGGCGGTGATATCCCTAAGGCTTCGGGAAAATGTGCTTTTCCCCGCGCCGGGACAGCCGATTATTATTACTTTGTTCATTTTAGACTCCTTTGGTGTCTGAAAAAAATTGATTATGTGTTGAATTATTCGTAAAATTATGCTGCAATAATATCGTAAGATACATCTAATGATATATAGGAGGGTTAACCATGCCAAACATCAAGCCTGTATCGGATTTAAGAAATTACAACGAGGTTCTTCGGGATGTCACTGTTGATGCACCGGTATTCCTGACTAAAAACAGCAGAGGCTGTTATGTTATTACCGACATAAGGGAATACGAACGTCAGCAGGCAACAATAAAGCTGCTGTCTGAGCTTGCAAAGTCCGAGAAGTCGGTGAAGGAAAGCGGATGGCTTTCGGATGATGAGGTTTTGAAGGAGCTTGGGATGCAGAGTGCGGAAACCATCATGGCCCCAGAGGTGAAATCTGTCCTTGCGGACGGGTTGGTCGGATGGGAGACGGACGCGTTTAATCTGCCGCAAGGCAATATAACTAACTGATAAGGAAATATAACTCGCGTTAGCGAATATCGCTGAGATTTGAGTTATATTTGCCTGACGGAGAGCCGATTTGAAGCTATGGGAAAGAATATATATCGCAGTTCGCTTTGACCGCGAGTGTGTGCAGTCATTGACGTGCTGAACGCACGTCAATCGGGAAACCCCCGGCGAGGGTTTCCCACGTAAAAACAGTCCACTAGACTGTTTTTCCTCCCATCCTGCGCTTTTTTGAATGGGAATTTCGCTCCTGCGGGAGCGACAAGGGGCGCTGCCCCTCGACCCCGCAAGGACTGTCGCCCTTGACCCATTAGTGCTTCGCGGCAGGTCTTATACTTATTTTCGTCTAAAAGTGTTCCAAAAAACGGGTGCGAAACCCATCGTACAGCGGTTTTGTGCCCGTTTTTTATGCGGGTTGCCCGAGCAACCCCTATTCACTTTAGACGAAAATTAGTA